>Ga0114969_10002650_pt1 | contig 14659 bp, 9 predicted proteins | sample M_130807_MF_Meta_FD_87316 | JGI IMG/M metagenome (GOLD analysis project Ga0114969, IMG submission 87316) | Freshwater microbial communities from Lake Montjoie, Canada to study carbon cycling - M_130807_MF_MetaG | ecosystem: Environmental > Aquatic > Freshwater > Lake | place: Lake Montjoie...
AGTATTATTTTTTTCATTTTTTTACTTTTTAATTTCCTAAAGTATATTGATAATTTAGCTGTGCTTGTAATAATTGAAGTTGATGAATAATTTTGTTTTGATTCGCTTGATCCGACGAATTTAGCTCACGAATATAATCTGCTGTGGTAATTACGTTGTTTTGCAATTGCGCATTAGCTGCTAACTTTATTTTATTTCGCAATACTATTATTTCTTCGTCAGTTTTTACGAGTTGTTTTAATTTATCGATTTCCAATTGATATTGCTTTAAAGTTACATTCGTATTCAATAAAAATAATTCCTTTTGAGTATCTAAAATGCTTCTATTAATTGAATTTATTTTTCGCTCCTTGCCCCCTGTATAAAACCCACCTAATGCCCAACTTAATTTAAATCCACCAATATAATAAGGGTTAAAAGAGTTTTTAAATTGATCTAATCCTGGTTTTCCATATCCACCTTGAGCAAATGCATTTAATTTAGGGAGGTTTTTAACCCCAATGAGCTTGCTTTGAGTGTACAATAAACTATCTTGAAAATTAAACACATTCAATTCTGGTCTAATGATTGTTGTTGATGAACCTGGAACAATTACAGGAATTTGAAGTTTCGTGTTATTTAATAACTCTTGATTAATGTATAATCCTAATATAGCTATTAAACTTTTTCTACTAGTCTCTATTTCATCTTTCCTTTGCTTATTTTTTAGTGATTCGGCTTGAACACTAAATAAATTTGAATTGAACGCGATCCCATTTTTTACTTGAGAATCTACTTTTTTTATTCCTTCATCAAAATCTATTTGTGCTATTAAATTTTGTTTTAACTGTTCATCATATAGAAGAATTCCTAAATAGATTTGATTTATTTTATCTCGCAATTTATTTAATTCAACATTTAATTTTTCTTCTTCCGTTAAATTTGCAATTGCTTGCGTCTGCTTCTGAACATGTGTTACTCCTCCATCATATATGACTTGAGTTAGATCAGCTGTGATTTTGTATTGATCTTTATCTAAAATTGCAACACTTGTTCCTAAAGCAGGGTTTGGAAAACTTGTTACACTTGATTGATAGGTTGCCTGACCATTAATACTTACTTGTGGAAGATAATTTCTATTAAGGTTTGCATTAGAGAGTAAAGATGATTGGTTAATCAGATCTCTTTGCTTAATTAATGGATAATTGTTTTTCGCAAGTTCTTGAATTTGATCTAATGTATAAGTACCATCTGTTTGAGCAAATGTTACTGACGAATACATAAAATAAAATAAGAATACGAGTAGGGTTTTATTCATGACCTAAATTTTATTATTGCGAACTAACTGTTGGACGTAATGCATTTTTTATAAACTCTAATATTTCATTTTTTCTTTGCTCAAGTACTGCTTCAAATTCCTTTTCATTAAAACTCATTACACGTTGTAATAATGGTTTTGCTAAAAATGGAAAAATACATAATGAAATCATATTGATTAAGAAATGTTCTGGTGTAATAGGACAGATATTTTTCTTTTCAACTTCGCTATTTACTAATCTAAAAAGTTTTTGTACTGGAAACGGTGATGATTTTCCCCCAAACATTTTTTCTGCGAAAGCATCCGGATTCTTATTTATTTCATTCAAAACAAACAAAGGAATGTCCGAATTAGTTGTTAGAAAGTGTAAATAAACTTCGATAAATTTTTCAATCTTATCAAAGAAGGGGCCTTCCGTTTCAAATATTAAGTGAAGCTTCGGAATAAATTTTGCAAATGCTTCTAAAAAGATAACCTCAAATAGTTTCTCCTTTGTGCTAAAATAATAATGTAATAGCGCTTTATTTATTCCTGCGGCATCTGCAATATCTTGCATTTTACCCCCAGCATATCCTTGCTTAAAAAATATTTCGCGCGCGGCGTAAAGGATTCGTTCTTGCGTTGTGCTATCAATTTTATCCTTAACCATATAGTTTAACCTTTTGGTTAATGCGAAAGTAGAAACCGAATTGATGCCCCCAACTCAAATAAAAATAATAATATTTAACTTTTTGACAATCAAACAATTAATTTAACGTGGCTATGTTTACTTGTCATAAAATGTCTGTCTAAACTCATTTACTTTGAGATTATTTACTAGTTTAAAACAAACAAATGAACGCCGAAAGTTGGATTGGTGTAACAAAGACTTTACAAAGTGGATTAGTAAACTGGCCTGGCGATCCTACTTTTGAGATTCATAAAATCGCATTCCAGCTATTTGGTTAATTTTGCACTTTACATGGTTTCATAGTTCAACGGATAGAATAGGAGTTTCCTAAACTCTAGATCCCAGTTCGATTCTGGGTGAGACCACCGATTAATCTGATATTTTTCCTTTTTCTTACATTCATAGAGAACTTCCATTTTCCTATAAAACCTCTTTCTTTTCTTGGGTTCCCCAAGCATAGACAATAAACTCCCTGTTTTTTTGCCCCTGAAACCATTTTATCTTACATACGTAAGAATCCTTAAATAAAATCAAAGGATTAATATGAAGCCTCTCACTAGCAACCAACTTAAAACAAATTTTTCTTTTATAAAAGTGCTCTCAATGCTGCTATTTCTAATGCTCTTTAGTGGATTAGTAAATGCACAGTTTTCGCAAAAATTTGCGCCAAATAATTGGATCTATTCCACTATCACCGTAGGTGGTGATGGCTCAGTTGATACTACAGGTGCTCCTGCATCTATTACTTTAATCGGGAGCGACAATGGAGTTGGATGTTGTGGTCTTTACGAAAATTATGCAATAACACTTACAAAAACGGGTACAATTAGTTTTGACTATAACATGATTCAACCAGATCTCGATTTTGGGTATTATACTATAAATGGATCAACCACTTTAATTGCAAATAGTACATCAAATGGAACAATATCAAATGTTGCAATTAACGCTGGAGAAGAATTTGCATTTAGAATTATTAATAATGTTAACTGTTGCGGAAGAGGAATTATGACAATTTCGAATTTTACATTTACAGCAACTTCTCCTGATATAACTACTCATCCAACGAATCAAAATATATGTCATTTGTCTAATGCAATATTTAGTATCACTGCAAATAACGTAACATCCTATCAATGGCAAGAAAATTCAGGAAGTGGTTTTGCAGATGTTGTTGATGGTGGAATTTATTCAGGAGCAACAACATCAACTCTTATTCTTACTGGAGTAACTTCAACATTAACTGGATATAGTTATCAATGTATTACAACTGGAGGTGTTTCTCCTAGTGAAGCTAGCAGCATTGCTAGTTTAAATGTTAATCCCGAAATTACTTCTACAACATCACAAAAAAATATTACTTGTAACGGGTTAACGGATGGAATTGCTGGAGTTTATACTGTTGCAGGCGGAACTGCTCCATACAACTATCTATGGGATTTCGGTGGAACTAATGATGTTGAATCAAGCTTATCAGTAGGCACCTACACTTGTACAATTACGGATGATAACGGTTGTACGCTTACAAAAGATTTTACAATTACAGAGCCAATACAAATCTTATCAAATTTAATAACGAATAATGTTAATTGTTTTGGATTGTCTGATGCAATTGCTTCAGTTAATCCTTCTGGAGGAATTCTCCCTTATACTTATGCATGGTCTGATGGTCAAACAACTGCTAATGTAACTGGATTATCTGCTCAAACTTATACTGTAATAATTACTGATGCTAACTCTTGTACTAAAACAGAAACAAAAGCTATTACACAACCAGATTCTATCTCGTTAACGCCTACAATTACAAACTTGAAATGCTTTCAAGCAAACGATGGAAGTGCGAGTATTTCAGTTGTTGGAGGATTAATACCATATAGTTATGCTTGGTCTTCGGGAAGTATAACGGATGCAGAAACAGGATTGTCTGCAGGAACTTATTCGATTACTGTTCTCGATAATAATGGCTGTGTTTTGCTTGAATCAATTACAATAACGGAACCTGATAGTTTAGCATTGAATGTAACAACTCAATCTGTTAGTTGTAATGGATTGTCTGATGGCGCTGCTTTTACAAATGCGTCAGGAGGAGTGGTTCCATATATTTACGATTGGGGAGCAGGATCAACATCTAACACTTCTTTAATTGGACTCTCGAGCCAATTACTCACTGTATCTATTACAGATGCTAACGGTTGTCAAAATTCTGAGCAATTAACTATCATTGAACCTGATTCAATTACAGCAACAGTTATTGTCACCAACGTTCTATGCAAGGGCGGAACAGGATCTGCTTCAGTAAATGCTATAGGAGGAACCGGAACATTATATTATGCATGGCCGTCAGGTGGATCCAATGCTACAGAATTAAATCTACCCGCCGATACTTATCTTCTTGCAATTACAGATGACAATGGTTGTTCAAATGATGAAATAATTACTATAAATGAACCGCTTTTAGCACTTTCTAATACAATATCTTTTGCCAACGAGGATTGTGGTCAATTAAATGGTTCCGCTTCTATTGTTGTAATTGGAGGGACAGGTAGTTATTCATATAATTGGTCCAATGGTGGAACATTAAACAATGAATTCAATCTTGGATCTGGATCCTATACAGTAACAGTTACAGATGCTAACGGTTGCACTATTTCAGATGCTGTTTCAATTTCTACTGTTGGTTCATTAACCGTTTTAGCCTCTCAAACAAGTGTATTGTGCAATGGTGATAATAATGGAACTATCGATCTAAATGTAAGTGGAGGAACTGGCAACTATTCATATTCCTGGAGTAATGGCGCCTCTATGGGTAGTATCTCTGGATTAGCACCAGCAACTTATACCTATACAGTTTCAGATGGACAGTTTTGCCAATCGAGCGGAATAGTTACTGTTACCGAACCCAATATATTGGCAATTTCATATGCCTCAATAAATGAAATGATAGGAAATGATGGAAGTATTGATATAACGGTTACTGGAGGGGTTACTCCATATACATTTGATTGGAATGATGGATCTACAAGCGAAGATTTAACAAATCTTGCAGCAGGATCTTATACAATAACTGTTACTGATGCATACGGTTGTGCTCGTGTTGAAACAATAACAGTTAGTTCATCTGTTGGAATCAATCAAATTGAAGTAAACAATTCGTTTATTGTTTATCCAAATCCAAACAACGGTCAATTTAATATTTCAGGCAATAAAACAATGAATTATGAACTAAAAAATAATTTAGGAAAAATACTACAACATATACAATTGAATATAAACAACCACTATACTGCTCTAATTAACAACCTAAATTCTGGAGTTTATTTTATAAATAGTGAAGATTCAAACTTTAAAACAATTAAAAAGATTGTAGTTATAAAATAATTAAAAACTTACTATTAATAAAAAAAGGAGACCGATTTGGTCTCCTTTTTTTATTCTATTCTTTTTCTAAAACAACTCTACTAAAATGATCACCATCTCTAATTTCCATCATATAAAGTCCGGGACTTAGTGAAAAATTAATTGTTTCGCACGATTGAAAATCCGTTCCCGCTAAGGATTGTAATACTCTTCCTTGCATATCAAATAGTCGTACAATTGCTTTTGATGATGGTGTCGGATCTATACAAATTTTATCATTAAATGGATTTGGATAGGTAGAATATCCTAAACTATTATTATTTTCTACTATCCCTGTAGAAACAGCATTTGCAATAATCGGAATTGAAAACAATGGTTGAGTAACGCTATTTGTACTAAATTGTAAAGAACCACTAACTGCACCAACTTGTGATGGAGTCAATGTAAAAAAAATTGGTAATGATTCGCCGGGTTGTAATGTAAATACTGTTCCTGTAAATGGCGCAGTAAAAACTAATTGATTGGAAGGAGCTATAGTAAAATTAGTAAAATCGATAGGCTGGTTTCCATTATTTACAACATTATATTGATATAAATAATTATTATTAACTGTTAAGAATCCGAAATTTATTGTATCCTGAATAATATCTAATGAGTAAATAGTATCGGCGAATGAAGTAGTAGAAAAAGAAGTGATTCTATCAACTAATTGTGGGTAATCAATAAATGGATTATGATTTTGCTGTTGCGTGAAAATATTATCGGCTCTAGTAATTTCAACTTGAGTTGGTGGAAATTGTTTATGCCATTGCTTTAAAATACCTTCTTGTGTATCTAAAAAATTATTATAATTCTGGTAGCGCATTACAAAGTAAAGCATTGCTCTTGCAACCTCCCCTTTATGTACATCTCTTGGTTCAAAAACACCATTACCATATTTACTTCCTCCAACCGACCAAGAAGGATTTGCAACCACTCCAAACGGATAATTAGCACGCGTATTATTCGCAACATCATCTGTTGGGTAAAGATGATACAAATCTGATTTCATCGGTTCATTACTACTAAATAAACTTTGAGGAAATGTATGCTCAGTGTTGAACATTGAATTTGTTTGGCAATCAACTCTATTAAAATATCCAACTCCTAAACGGCCCGTATAAACACATTCAATAGTGTTTTGTGTTGCACCTTGACCGTTCACATATTGATTGTCTAATGTCATAAACATATAGTCACGAGCACTAATACTATAACCTAAAGAAACATAATTTACTCCTGTAATAGTTTGTAATGTTGTTTTCAAACTTTCCTCTTCCAGATTTTCAGATTGATCATAATATGATTTTGAGTAATGCCCTTGACCTCTTAAATCAACATGCAAAGTACCACGTTGCGCATCTGTAAAAATAATAAGCTCAGAGTTGTGATAAATATTATGTGTAGGAGAAAATTTAATCCAAATACTTTGCGAACTTCCATTAGCAATAGAAAGATTACTAGCAGATGTTGAAAAAGCCGGTCTACCATAGCTATTATAAAAACGATAACCAGTGACATTTAAATTTTTTCCGGAATTATTAGAAATTGTAATTTGTGAACTATCAGGTGTAATTTCGGTAATGGAGCCAAACACAACTTGTGAATTAACAGATAACTGTTGACCAAAACTTAAAACATTAAGAAGGCACAATAAACTAATTAAGGGTATAGATTTAAACATTTTACAAATATCGGAATGCAAAATCAAAACACCACAAGAAATTAAATTAATATCAATAAAACAGCAACTATTTTACGTATTAAAGCCATTTAATGACAAATAGAAGCTACGAAATAGTACTTCCGTCGCCAGTAACCGTTGCCGGTTGTAGAAAAACCAATTTCCCTTCTGCATCTTCAGCCATTAAAATCATCCCCATCGACTCAATTCCCTTAATTTTTCGAGGAGCTAAATTTGCCAATAAAGTTACTTGTTGACCAATGATTTCTTCCGCATTAAAATGTAAAGCAATTCCAGAAACAACAGTACGTTGGTCGATTCCAGTATCAATCGTAAGCTTTAATAATTTATCGGCCTTTGCCACTTTTTCCGCTGCGATAATGGTTCCAACACGCAAATCCATTTTAGCAAAATCATCATACGTTGTTGTTTCCTTAAAAGGAGTTAACGTGGGTATTACACTTTCAGTAACGACGTTTGAAGTTAGGGCGGCTCTGCTTGCATTCAACCTATCTAGTTGCGGTTGTATCATTTCATCTTCAATTTTTTCGAATAACAATGTTGCTGTTCCTAATTTATGTCCCGCTACTAAAATATCATTACCAAAAACTTCTGCCCATTGTTTTAATGGAAGGTTTAACATTTCACGCAATCGTGTTGCAGAGAAAGGTAAAAATGGTTCCATAAAATAAGATAAGAACGCAGAAATCTCCAAAGCAATATTTAAAACAGTAGCCACACGATCAGGATCTGTTTTAAATAGTTTCCATGGTTCATTATCTGCAAGATATTTATTCCCTGTTCTAGCAACATCAATCACTCCTGCCAAAGCTTCACGGAAACGATAACGCTCAATGCTCTCCGTTAAAATTGCTGGAGCATCTTTCAAAACCTGCAAACATTGTAAATCACTTTCGTTTGACGTTCCACGGGGTGGAACAGTATTTTCAAAATACTTTGCAGTAAGTACTAACGTACGATTTACAAAATTTCCAAGCACAGCTACTAGCTCATTGTTGTTACGATCCTGAAATTCTTTCCAGGTAAAATCATTGTCTTTTGTTTCAGGTGCAGAAGCACATAATGCATAACGCAACACATCTTGTTTTCCTGGAAAATCAACTAAATACTCATGCAACCAAACAGCCCAATTTCGTGAAGTAGATAATTTATCCCCTTCTAAATTTAAAAATTCATTTGCAGGAACATTCTCCGGTAAATTATATCCACCATGTTCTTTTAACATTGCAGGAAAAATAATACAATGAAAAACTATATTATCTTTTCCGATAAAGTGAATGAGTTTAGAATCTTTTCCTTTCCAATAATCTTCCCATGTATCCGGTAATAAAGCTTTCGTTGCAGAGATATATCCAATAGGTGCATCAAACCAAACGTATAACACCTTTCCACTAACTCCTTTTATTGGAACAGGAACTCCCCAATCTAAATCTCTGGTTACAGCGCGAGGTTGTAATCCTTGATCTAACCAACTTTTACACTGACCAAAAACATTTTTTTTCCAATAACCCTCTTTGGATTTGATCCAATCATTTAACCAATCATGTTGAATTTTATCGAGTGGCAAATACCAATGTTTGGTAGTTCGTAAAACTGGTGCCTGACCACTTAACTGTGACTGAGGATTAATTAATTCGCGCGGACTTAAACTTGTTCCACATCGTTCACATTGATCTCCATATGCATTTGGATTTGCACAATTCGGGCATGTTCCGGTGATGTAACGATCTGCCAAAAACATATTTGCTTCTTCATCAAAATACTGCTCACTTTCTTCTTCCAGAAATATATTTTTATCATAAAGATTTATAAAAAAATCAGATGCTGTTTGATGATGAATTGGATCACTGGTGCGATGATAAATATCAAAACTAATTCCGAACTCTTTAAAGCTATCACGAATTTGTGTGTGATATAAATCAATAATTTGTTGAGGTGTTTTCCCTTCTTTACGCGCACGAATTGTTATGGCAACACCATGTTCGTCCGAACCACAAATGTATTTCACATCACGACCTTGTAATCTCAAATAACGAACGAAAATATCGGAAGGTAAATAACAACCGGCTAAATGTCCGATGTGTAAGGGTCCGTTGGCGTAAGGTAATGCTGCAGTAATTAAATATTTTGACATAATGAATTTGAACTCTTTTTATAGATTTGATTCCCTACTTAATTCACTTTCCAAAAGGAATCAATTATCTTCGAATCTTTAAACGAACCTCTATTAATTTTGGACAAAGATAATCAAGTGACCGTGCTTCCTCCATTTCTACAAAAAGGCGATACCATTGGGATTTGTGCACCTGCCCGAAAAGTGAGTAAAGAAGATATTGCTGACTGCATAATCTGGCTTAAGTCTAAGGGATTCAAGGTGTTGGAATCAGAAAACCTTTATTCGGAATACAATCAATTTTCGGGAAATGATGCTCAACGTGCCGAGGATTTTCAGGCAATGATGGATCATCCAGAAGTAAAAGCGGTCCTTTCTGCACGTGGTGGATATGGTTGTGTTCGCTTTATTGATCAGCTCGACTTTACCAATTTTAAGAAATCTCCGAAATGGCTGATCGGCTTTAGTGATTTAACCGTGATGCATTCGCATGTTCATAGTCAATTAAATGTTGCTACCCTTCACGCAGCAATGGCTTACGGATTAACGGGAGAAAGAAGACAGGAAGAATCGGCAGAAGCTCTTATTACTTTACTAATGGGAAAGCCCATGAATTATAGAATAAATGCCGATCCGAACAACGAAGAATTTACAAGAATTGGCAAAACAACGGGAACATTAATTGGTGGAAATCTCTCGTTAATTTATTCGTTAAGTGGTACAGCTTCTGATATTGATACCAGAGGTAAAATTTTATTTATTGAAGATCTTGACGAATATCTGTATCACATCGATCGCATGATGATGCAATTAAAACGAAGCGGCAAACTGAGCGAATTGAAAGGTCTAATTGTTGGTGGAATGAATGACATGCGCGACAATACAATTCCATTCGGAAAATCAGCAGTTGAAATTATTGCAGAGGCTGTTGAAGAATATAATTATCCTGTTTGTTTTGGGTTCCCGTCAGGTCATATTCCGAAAAATTTACCATTAATTTTAGGAGGTGAAATTACCTTAGAAGTATCGGCAAAAACAATTAACATTACCTCAAAATAATTTTACACCCCACATTGGTATTTTAAAATCCTTTTCATAAAACACATTTTTTTGAATCATATCGCATTAGGTAAATTAGGTGAACAACTCGCTCGTGAATATCTTGAACAGAGAGGTTATACTATTCTAGAACAAAACTGGAGATTTGGCAGATTAGAAGTTGATTTGATTGCATTATACGGTTCTTTTCTGGTCATTATTGAAGTAAAAACGCGAAGTTCTTCTGATTTTGGTTATCCTGATGAAGCAGTTGGTCATCGTAAAATAGATTTTTTAGCTGAAGCTGCTGCTGCCTATCAAGAAGAAAAAGACCTCGATTTGGAGACACGATTTGATATTATTTCTATAGTCATGAGAGGTGATGATCCCAAAATATTTCATCTGATTGAAGCCTTTCATCCTTGAAGGCAAATGATCTTTTAGCTTAACCACCAATTATTTCCTAAGTAAAACGTGAAATATTAGAGCCAAAATCGGTCATTTATTGCGACCTTTGGCCTCCAATTAGCAAATATTATGAAAAGGCAAGATAAGCCTGGTCGAAAGAATTCCCGCTCGACCGCAGGAGAAAGCACCTCTACACCAAGAGCAAAAGCTGCCGGAAGTCGTGATTTTAAGGAGAGAGATGCCTCTGCAGGTCTACGTAAAAGAACTACTAAAAGTGATAATTTTTCTGATAGCAAATTATCAGGAAGAAGCCCAGCTTCATTCGATAGAAAAGAAAGAGCTGCAGGAAGAAGTTTTGATAAAGATATTCGCCCTCCTCGCAGAGATGGAGATACTGATCGTGGCGAGCGTAAGCCATTTGGATCACGTGAGTCATCGCCCAAAAGAGCCTACGACAAACCAACACGTAACAGCCGTCCGAGTGAAGGTGGAGCAGATCGCCCAACTAGAGCACCTAGAGAAGATCGTCCTACAAGACCCTCTTCTGATAGAGATTTTCGCCCAAGCAGAGGAGCCTCTAGCGATGACCGTCCTCGTAAATCATACGACAAAGATGATCGTCAGGCAAGAACTGAAGGAAGTGGACGAGTACCATACAACCGCGAAGAAAGACCAAAAAAATCGTTCGGAGGTGATGAGCGCCCATCGAGAGACAGAAATACAGATCGCCCTTCGAGGTCAAATAGCGATAGAGCATCAAGAGGATCTGACGAACGCCCATCAAGACCTACCACAATCAGAAGTTCTGAGGACAGTCCTCGTAAAACATACGATAAAGACGACCGCTCATCGCGACCAAGTAGCAACAGAGGAGCTGATGATCGTTCCGCTGCAGCAGATAAAGGATCACGAGTACCATATAACCGTGAAGAAAGACCAAAAAAATCTTTCGGAAGAGACGAGCGTCCTTCAAGACCAACGGTCGACAGAGAGGCGCGACCAAGCAGAGGATCAGCAAGTGATGATCGTCCGAAGAAATCATTTGATAGAGACGAGAAGCCATCCAGATCATTTGATAAAAAACCATCGGATGATTTTAATGAATTTGAAGATGATAAACCAACACGTTCATTTGATAAATCAGACGATAGACCAAAAAGAGCTTACGATAAATCAGCAAAGAAAACAGTAAGAAAAACACCAGACTACTTTGGTGAACCAACATCTGATGGAAGTCCGATTCGTTTAAATCGTTTTGTATCGATGGCAGGTATTTGTTCGCGAAGAGAGGCTGATGTAATGATTGAAGCTGGATTATTTACGGTGAATGGAATTGTAGTTACTGGATTAGGTGCGAAAGTAAACCCTACTGATGACATTCGTTATAATGGAGAGCGAATTCGTAATGAAAGAAATGTTTATTTGTTACTGAATAAGCCAAAGGATTATATCACAACAATGGATGATCCTGAGCAGCGCCACACCGTAATGGAACTTGTTGCCAATGCGTGCAAGGAGAGAATTTATCCAGTAGGAAGACTAGATCGTAATACAACAGGATTATTACTTTTTACTAATGACGGTGATCTTGCAAAAACTTTAACGCATCCAAGTTCGCACATACGTAAAATATATCATGCTGAGTTAGACAAAGGTTTAAAAGTGTCGGACATGAAAAAATTAGTGGAAGGTGTTGAGATCGATGAGATAGGTTTTATACAAGTTGATGACATTGCCTATGATGGTGATGGAAGCGATAAAAAACAAGTAGGATTAGAAATTCACTCAGGCCAAAATCGTGTGGTTCGTCGCATGTTTGAACACCTTGGTTATGATGTACGTAAACTTGATCGTGTAGTTTTCGCAGGACTTACTAAAAAAGATTTAGGTCGTGGCAGATGGCGAATGTTAACTGAAAACGAAGTGGCTATGTTGAAAATGGTTACCAAAAAAGACGTTAAGAAAAAATAAGTTAATATTTATTCGAATAGAGACTCCAATGTTGTAAATACATTGGAGTTTTTTTATCTCCTTTAACTACTTAAGAAGAATGCTAACTTGCCAGCAACTAAAATATTATTATTCAAAAGCTCTAAAATTGTGATTGCTATACTAATTATCCATTTTGATGTATATTTGAAAAGAGTTTGTATTGTTTCATTTATATTTACGTTTTATGTGACTAACTTGAATTATTAAAAACCTACTCTTTATTTTATTAAAATTGTTCTAATTGAATTCTTTAAAATCAAATAATTATCATGAATAAAATTTGTCTTGTATTTAGTTTATTTCTAATAGGTACATCGTTATCAGCCCAGCAAACACCAATTAAAGTTGCTGAAAATTTAGTTACTGATGGCATCCCTGAAATCTCATCGAGCATTGTAAGCGATGTAAAAAGTTACACAGAATCAAGAGGAGCTTCTTTAGTTGCATGGCATCCTTTACGAAAAGAAATGTTAATTTCAACACGCTTCGCAAATAGTTCGCAACTCCATTATGTAAAAATGCCTGGTGGTGATCGTAAGCAAATTACTTTTTTTGATGAGCCAATAAGTTCAGGTACGTTTGAACCAATAAGGGGAGATTATTTTTTATACTACAAAGACAATGGCGGAAATGAATTCTCTCAGATTTTTAGATATAATATGGCTACTAAAAAAAGCACCTTATTAAGTGATGGTAAAAGGTCACAAAATGGAGGGATTCAGTGGAGTAACAAAGGCGATAAAATTGCTTATAGTACAACTAAAAGAAACGGTGGAGATAGAGATATCCATATTATGAATCCATTAGATTCGGCAACGGATAAAACTGTTTCTGAGAATGCAGGTGGAGGTTGGGGAGTAGTAGATTGGACAATAGATGACAAAAAACTTTTAATTGGCGAATCAATTTCTATTAATGAGTCACGTTTATATATGCTTGATATTGCAACAGGAATTAAAACAAGATTACTACCTGAAAAAGATGAACGTGTTACTTATGAAGGATTTTGTTTTTCGAAAGATGGGAAAGGATTTTATTTAACAACAACTAAAGATTTTGAATTTAGTAGATTAGCATACTTTGATTTAGCGACTAAAAAACTAACCTATTTAACAACCTCCATACCCTGGGAAGTTGATCAAGTAAATCTTACAGAAGATGGGAAACAAATTGCTTTTGTAACAAATGAAAATGGACTATCGAAACTATATATTTTATCAACTGCTACAAATCAATTTGTGCCTGTAAATAATATTCCTACAGGAGTAATTGGTGGTTTAGGTTGGACAAAAGATTCGAAATCTATCGGAATTAATTTAGTGTCTTATAATTCTTCTTCAGATGCCTATGAGTACAACCCGACTACTAAAAAATTCATTCGCTGGACAGAAAGTGAGTTAGGAGGAATGGATATATCTACTTTACAAGCGCCAGAATTAATAACATGGAAATCATTTGATGGGAAAACCATTTCTGGATATTTATACAAAGCTTCTACAAAATTTACTGGCAAAAGACCAGTGATAATAAATATACATGGAGGTCCTGAAGGACAATCTCGCCCTGTATTTATTGGTCGCGCAAATTATTATCTAAACGAGTTAGGTATTTCAATAATATTTCCAAACATAAGAGGATCGGAAGGATATGGTAAAACATATCTTGACTTAGATAATGGATTTAAAAGAGAAGAGTCGATAAAAGATATTGGTGCACTCATTGATTGGATTGCGTTACAACCAGGACTTGACAACAGTCGTATTATGGTTACAGGAGGTAGTTATGGTGGATATGCAACATTAGCAACTTCCTATTTGTATAGCGACAAAATTAAATGTTCATTAGATGTTGTTGGAATCTCCAATTTTAATACGTTTATGAAAAATACGGAAGCGTATAGAAGAGATTTACGAAGAGTGGAATACGGTGATGAGCGTGATCCAAAAATGTCGGCCTTCTTTGAAGAAATTGCCCCATTAAATCATACCGATAAAATTAAAAAGCCTATGTTCATTGTGCAAGGAGGAAATGATCCAAGAG
>Ga0114969_10002651_pt1 | contig 14656 bp, 19 predicted proteins | sample M_130807_MF_Meta_FD_87316 | JGI IMG/M metagenome (GOLD analysis project Ga0114969, IMG submission 87316) | Freshwater microbial communities from Lake Montjoie, Canada to study carbon cycling - M_130807_MF_MetaG | ecosystem: Environmental > Aquatic > Freshwater > Lake | place: Lake Montjoie...
GCGGCGGCGGCGGCGGCGGCGGGAGCCTTGCGACCGGCCTTCTTGGCCCCAACGCGGGCGAGGAAAGCGGCGCGGGCCTTCTTCGCGGCGGGGGTCTTGCTGGCGGCGGTGCGCGCCTTCTTCGCGGCGCGCTCGGAGGAGATCGCCTTGGCGGACTTCGCCACCCACACCTTGTAGGCGGCGGTGCGCTTGAAGGCTGCGACCTCCTTGCGGCCCGCCTCCGTCCGGATGTTCACGCCAAGGTGCTTGGCGATGAGGATGTTCACCGCGCCGTTGGCTCGGGAAGCGGGGTTGGTGACGAAGACGGCCATGTTCATTCTCCGGAGGGGTGAAGGGGGCGGCCGTGCCGCCAACGATCTGACCCTCCTGCTTTACGCCGCCGCCCCCAACTTGCGCCACTCGCCCCCTCTTGATGGAGTGCTACAAATAGTGCTACACATCTTCGAGCGACCCCTCGGAGCCTCCCCATGTCCTCCCCCGCCTCCACGCATCACCTCATGCGCGTGCGTATTCGCACGAGCGTCTTCCGCCGCCTTCAGAAGATCGCCAAGGAAGAACGCGAGCGCGCGAAAGACTACACGAGCGTATCCGACCTCGTGCGCTGCGCGCTCAACGACTACGTCAACGTCTACGAGTCCACGTCGAAGCTCTTTGCGCTGGAAGCGGAGAGGACGGACAAGAAAGCCGCGAACTGACCTACAGCGGCATCAGCGTGACAAGCACCGAAGACGCCGTGGGACCGCCCGCCCCGGTCACGCGAAGCGTGCCCCCGGAAGCGTACGTCCCCGTGATCCGCTGCGCGGCCCGGGTGATGACGTTGACCGCGCCGACCGCCATCGCGTCCGTGTAGGCGGTGGCCCCGGAGAAGACCTGCACCGTGCCGCCTGCCCCGACGGCGCTGATGTTGAAGGCGTCGATGAGGAGGAAGCCCCCCGCGCGAGCAGGCAGGACCGTGTCCGCGTTCACGTTTCCGCCCGGGTGGCTCACCCGAAGAACGAAAGGCACCCCCAGCGTTCCGGCCGGGGCCGCCGCCGCGGAGAGGGAGAGGGAGAGCGCCCCCGCAGGGAAGCTAACCGTGCCCGCCACGACCGTCAACCCGCCCGTGCTGACCACGAGGGGGAGCACGCCGTTGTAGGTGACCTGCTCCGCACCATTCGTGGTGATGAAGCGCAGGAGGTTGGTCAGCCCCGTGGAGCCCACGTCGAGCGCCGTGGCCGAGTTGTCGAGGAGCAGGAGAGAGGTAGCCGTGATGAGGCTGATGACCCCCGAGGCGTTCGGAGACACCACTCGGCCCCATGCGGTCACGCCGTCCAAGTTCAGGTACAGGCTGACGTTTCCCGTGTCCACCCGGAGCAGGAAGGAGCCCAGCCGCGCTTGCAGGACGCCGTTGGGGTCCGTGTCCCCCGTGAACAGGTCTTGGCCGGAGGCGATGGTGGTGACGTAGGTGCTGGACATGAAATCCTCAGTACGGCCCGAACCTACCTCGAATCGGAGTCGCGCGGCAGGACCCTACCGAAGTCGGAGTGCTACGGCCCCCTCGCAACGCGAATCTCGTTCGAGTGGGTAAAGAGCTTGGCCCGGAGTGCCTCCGCTTCGGCTACGGCGTCTTTCAGGAGGGAGTGTCGGTGCCCGTGCCTCTTTCCGTTCGACGTTACGATCACGCGGTAGAGCTTTTTCTCAGGGTCGTAGTGGATGTTTCGGTGCCCCGTACCGCTGTCTTCCCGGACGCCCCGATTCTGCGTGTTCTCCGCGCGTGAGACGATCCGAAGATTCCCCCGCCGGTTGTCCAGCCGGAGCCCGTTGATGTGGTCGCCCTCATCTCCCTCTCCTTCCCACGGGACAGCTTCGAGGCCGAGGATCAGTCGGTGAAGGAGAGTCGTCTTCCGGGCAATCTTCGTGACAGCGTATCCGGAAGGGCTCAGCCGCCAGCGGTGCTTACCGACTTGTTCAACGTCCTCCGGAGACACGATGCAGAGTGCGGCGGCCAGTTCTGCCCCGGGGCGCCCGTCTTCGCCAGCCCCGTAGAGGGTCACCTGCCACGCCCCCTCCCCGACCTCCTCGACAGGGCTGGGGAGGTCAAGGCACCGACGAAGCTCCAAACCCGCGCGCTGCTGGGAGTAGTGGGCGAGGCACAGTCCCTTCGCCTCGTGCGGCTTGCCGCAGCCGGGAAACGTGCAGGCGGCGTGTTGTTGCTGGAGAGGCACCAACCGTTTTCCCGCACGAAGCTGCTGGTAGTGCCCGTCGCAGTAGCCCTTGCACAGAGCCGCTCGAAGGCATCCCTCGAAGGCGCACGGACGCGCCTCCTTGGCCCACCCTGCAAGGGGGCGAAGCTCCTGTCCGAACCTCTGCTGCTGATAGTGCCCGGAACACAGACCTTTGGATTTCGCGTCTCGACCACAGCCGCCAAAGGTGCATGTTTTCATGGGGGCACCGTAGCCCAAGAGACCTATTCCGTCAAGGCTTATTCAGTCGGTTATGCCCGGAGAAGGTGCGGTATAGTTTCCCCCCGCCACCCAGAGGCGCCCCTTGGAATCCGCAGCGAGGGCGGGCCGGACGCCCGACTCCTCTCCGAGCTTGTGGATGTAGTTGCTGAACCCGTCCCCCTGCTTCTCCGTCGCGTAGACGACGTGCGTGAGGATGCCGAGGGGGGCCGCCACGAGGTCTCCGTAATCCCGTCCTCCGTGCCTTCCGCCCACCGCGGCTGCGATCTCAGAGAGGGGCATGGCGCGGTACTTCGACCCCCCGGTGTAGTCAGGGTTCTTGCGGTAGGCGCTCCGAATCCGGGCTGCGAACTCCGGGGCGGAGAGGATGTAGAGGCGCTGGTTGGGGTGGTTCGGATCGAAGACAAGGTGGGAGCCGTCCCGCTCCTTCTTCGTCAGGCGGATCACAGTGTCGCGCTTCTGGCCGGGCTCTCGGAAGTGGACCTCCACGAGCCGCCCGCACTCCACAAGCTCCTCCTCCGGGTAGTCGGGGTCGTCCCACTCGATGACCTTCGAGGGGTCGATGCCCCAATGCCACTCGCGGTAGGTGTTCTTCCCGATTCGGCCCATCGGCTACTTCTTGGCGGGCCAGAAGGCGATGGCGAGAACCCCCCCGACCGCGACCACCCCGAGAGCCGGCAAGAACCAGCTTTTGTTGGGGAGGTCTTTGAGGGTGTCGAAGGCGCCCCCGGAAGTCTTCCGGTCGGACACGGCTCCGCCTCCGGCCTTGGTGGGAACGCGGCCCGCGGTGGGGGCACCGGCAGCAGAGGTGGAACTCACCGCCTTTCCGGAGGTTTCTTTCCCTCCGTACCCCTTTGCGATCTGCCCCACGGTGGTCTTCGTGGCGGGCTGTTTGCCCTCCACGACCGCGTTGTAGATGCCCTGCCACTTCGGGTCGTCCTTGTAGAAGGTGACGCGCACACCTCCCCCGGGAGCGAACACCATGTCGATCGAGCCGTTGTCGGCGTTGTAGTACCAGCCGTAACCGCCCCTGTCGGAGTAGTATCCGCTCTCCCCGGAGCCCTTCCAGCCCGTCGCCACGACCTCGGCCGCGCCGGAGGCGGCTCCGGTGAGGGTGTCCCACCAGTCCCCTCCGCGGTTCTCGGCGTTCCGGGAGGTGCTCGAAGCCCCGTACCCGGCCGCCGAGTAGGGCCGCATCGGGTACGCGGAGACGAACACCTGCCGCTGGCTGGACTGAAAGCGCATCTCAGGCTCCCTGACGACGACGAGACCACAGGTAAGCGGCCCCCGCCAGCGCGCCCACCGCCACCAGCTTTCCGGAGGTCGTGGAGAGGAATCCCATGATCCCCACCGGGGCGTTCGTTGCGGAGTACGCCATCGCCGACACGTCCTGCTGCAAGGACGCCTGCTCCTGCGCCGCTTCCTGCTGTGCCCCCGTAGGCACCGACTGCGGCCCCATGACCGTCACCGCTTCCTGCGCGGGCGCGTAGGGAGTCGCGGCCGGAGCCGCGGCCGGAGCCGCGGCCGGAGCCGCGGCCGGAGCCGAGGAGGCGGAGGCGGCGAACGGCCGGGCGAGAGTCAAAACCCCGGCGGCCAAGGGCCGCCGCAGCGGCCTCGGAGGCGTGGTCGTGGTCGTGTTCCCGGCCCCCGGAACGAAGGCGTTGCCCGCGGTGGAGGCGGCGGGGTAGCGGGGGTCGATGATGTTGGCTTTGATCCAATCCCCGAAGGTGTTGCGCGCGTACGCGGGGAGGCCCTTCACCTTCCACTTGACCCCGTTCAGCTTTGCGGAGTCCCGCATGTGAACGATGGTGTTGTAGGCGTCGTGAGCCTTGGCCCACTCCTTCTCCGCGTCGGCACGCTGCTTCGTCAAGACGGGCAAGGTACCTGCGCGAATGTAGGTGTTGTCCGCGTGCTTCTTGGCCTTCGCCGCGATGGCGTCGAGGTTGGCCACGGAGAGCTTCTCGTCCCCGAAGGAGGGGCGATCTGCACCGTACCCCCGACCACGGAGCGTAGGAGCCCCGTAGCCAGAGCCGACAGGCTGGAGGAAGTAGAAACCGCCGTCGTTGTAGGACATCACGTTCTCCCGTACTTTTTGTAGATGAAGGAACCAGCGGTGAGCACGAGGACCGTCCCAATGAGCCACTTCGCCGTAGTCTCTGTCGCCGCGGCCTGCCGGGCAGCGAGGCGCGTCTGCTCGCGGACCTGCCGAGCCTGCTCACGCGCTTCCTGCTGGGCCTGATAGGCCTGCTCGGCCTTCAGCGCCTCCGAGGCGGCTGCCGCTCCGACCGTGCCTACGAGCCCCCCGATGGCCTCCGCCAAGTAGGGGTCGGAGGCTCCGAAGGAGACTTCCCGCGCCCGCATGATGGGGTAGAAGGTCAACTCCGTGGTTGTCCTCCGCGGGGCGCGCTGACTCGGGTTGAAGACGCGAGACATCATCGCCGCGTGTCCTCGGGGCGACTCAGGTACCAGATCGTACCTCCGACGAGCGCCGTGACCGCTGCGATCCCAAGGGCCGCCTTCCACTTGTCCACAGCCGGAGCACTCGGAGGAGCCGGGGGAGCCGACTTCACGGAGGGCTGGAAGGTGGGGACGAGGCCCGCGCCGCTGATCGCAGAGGTCAGCCCCTGCGTGAAGGCTGCGGCGTCCGAGGCCGGAGAGCCGTATCCAGCAGGGGTGCCGTAGTCGAGAGGGGGGGCCGGGGCCGGGGCCGGGGCGCGCGGAGCGGGAGCGCCCTGAGAGGCGGGCTTGGAGGGTGCCCCGTAGGACGCCGGCAACATACCTTCGGCAGAGGCCAGCCCCGACAACGAAGCGGCGTCGCCGTCGGCGTAGCCGTACCCGGCGGGCAAGGTGTCGGGCATCTCTCCGGCCAATGTACCTCCGTTCCCGGGGAGCATACCGAGGCAGGAAGGGGGGAGCAACGCAACGCCCGAATACGGAGTGCTACGGCTCCTCGGAGACGTACTCAGGGATGCCCGCCTCCCCCGCCGCCAGCATCCTCTCGTACTCCGTCCTCCGGCCCTCCCGCTCGCGCAGTAGCTGGAGGTTGACGAACGCCTCCGCGTAGTCCCGCAGGAGCGTGATGAGGGTCAGGCAGCCGTCGTAATCCTGCCTCCCCGACAGGTAGGCCATCTCCGGGGACACGTCCGGCACGTTGCCCACGAGGCGGGTGGAAACCTGCTGATCTGCGACGGCGGACAGGAAGCTCCGAAGCGCGTGGAACGCCTCGTCGAAGTCCTGTTCCCGGTTGGCGAGTGGGAGGACCCCCGTCATACGTTGTACCCGCAGAGGAGGGCGGCGGCTCCGTACACCCACTCGAAGTTCCGGATAGGCCGCCCCTCGTCGCAGAGCCGGTAGGCCTCCTTCCACAACTGCGTGGTGGTGGTTTCGCCCCTCTCGTTCTCGGCGTTGCTCGCGGAGCGCCGAGTCTGCCCCCGCTGGGACTCGTCGATCTTCGCTACGATCTCCGCACCCCGCTCCAGACACTTCAAGAGCTTGGGGTCACGCGCGAGGGCCGCCCGCCAGCCCGTATCCGCGAACGCCTGCCGTCCGGAGTGCTGCGCCCGGAGCGCCATCCCGTGCGCCCATTCGACGCGCTCGGGGGTGAGGAACTCCTCGATCTCAACGTGGTTGCTGCCCATCGCCCGCATGTATGTAGGTGCGCGTCAGGTGTCAACTACCAACTACCGCCTCGGGTTTCCCGAGGCGCGGGAGGGGGCGGAAGGTCTTTGCCCCACGCCGTCAACGCCGCCTTGGCCTCCTCTCTCCGGTCGTTCCGGTCCTTCCAGTTGAAGTACGCCGTCTCCTCCGAAGGGCTCCTCTCCGGAGCCTTCGGATACGGGCCGATCCTTGCGAGGGCAGCCGCCATATCCCTGTCGCGGGACTCACTCACAGAAGCGTACTCGCTTCGATCTCTGCGGTCCCTAGCGTGAGGAGCCTGTGCCCGGTAGAAGTCTACGACCCTTTTTCGCTCGCGTTCCCAATCGGCACGTTCGACCACCAGCGCCCGCGAGTCTCCTCCCCGGTAGACCGGCTCCGGGGGAAGCTCTACGCTCGCCGCCGCTCGGAGATACTCCGCAGCGTACTGGAGGATGGCGGCGAACAGCCCCCTCGGCCACGCCCTGCCCTCGGCAAGCAGCCAGAACCCGTCCGGATCGAACGCTACTACCGGGCCGGAGATGCGCGCCACCTCGTCGATAGCCGCTGCCGACCAGTTCTGGTGCGTCTCCAGCGCGCGGATACCATCTTTCGGCAGCTTGTACCGAAAGGATTTTCCATCCGGGGACGTGTATCCACGAGCCAGTCCTTTGTCCAGCGCCGCCACCCACTCCTGTTCGAGACTACGCATCGACTACCGACTCCCCCTTCGACGCGCGTAGGCGTCCTTCTCGGCGGCGGCCCGTGCCGCGGCGAAGCTGGAGAACGCCTCCCCCCCGTGAGGGGGGTAAATGCGCCCCTCCTCGCCGTCGAGGAAGTGCTTTTTGTTGTCGGAGAGGATGAAGTACATCCTCCCTCCGAGAGATCGCTCCCACTCGACCTGCCCTGCCTTCTTCCCCGGACGCGCCTTCCACGCGCTGCCCGGAGTGCGGGCCGGGGCGGCCTCCTCTACAGGGCGCGTGTCCCGCTCGAAGTCGGAGATGAACGCCCGCGCCTTCGCCAAGGGGGTCTCCAGCGCGGGGCGGGCGTAGGCTCCGGCGGCGAAGCCCCCGAGGGCCGCCAAGACCGGGACGGCGTAGCCGTTGCGACGGAAGGAGGACCGCAGTTCCGCCACCACCGCCCGCGCACGAAGGCTCCGGAAGGGGCGGGTACGCCCTCCCCGGGGGTTGGCCTTCTGCTTGCCCTCCCCTCGCAACTGCGCGAGGACAGCCTCACGCGAGGGAACCTTGCGGAGCTTGGCGGCTTCCCGCTCGGCCTGAGACTGTACGATCACCTCGAACGCAAGAGGCTCCTCCTCCGCGGAGAACAAGACCCGAGTGTTGAAGCGCGACTTTTTGATCACGCCGTTCTCGTTCGTCTGTTCGAGCCAGTCCCTCGCGTAGTCCTTGGCGACCATCCACGAGCCCTTGCCCTGAGAGGCGGTGAAGGAGACCGTGAGTGCGCCTTTGATCCACACCTGCGTAATGCCCCGCTTGAGCAGGTACAGGAGGATGTCCGACCGCGCCTCTGCCATGACCTCCGGGGAGGGGGGCACGTATTCGGCGTCGTTCCTCGCCGTAACGCGGGTACGGGTGAGGAGGGCCTCGCGATCGAAGCCGACACGTTCCCCCTTCCGGGAGGGCCTCTCCGCCCTCTCCGCAGCGGGTCGGGAGGGCACTCCGGGGGAGGCCGTCTTTCCGCCGGTGCGCCGAGCCTTGGGAGGCTCCGGAGCATCGTCGGCCTCGGCGATGTCGAGGGCGGCCTCGGAAGCGGCGTAGCCGTCGTCGTCGTCGTCGTCGTCGTTGTCGTCGTCGTCGGCGTCGTCGTCGGCGGGGAACGCATACTCGACAAGGTGCTGCACGAGGTCCAGCTTCGACATCTTCGCCGAGTCGGCCGGGTCCGTTCCCAGCCTGTTCGCCTCCTTGGTGAGAGCGGCCTTCGTCCACCCTCCGAGTTCTTTGCGAAGGTCCGCAGGGTCCTGCGGCTCCCCGTCCATCGCCTTCGCGGCCTTGGCCTTGGCGGCCTTCGCCCGGGTGTCCTCCTCCTCCTTCGCGAGAGCCCGAATCCGGGCCTCCACCGCTCCTTCTTGTACCCGCTCCGCCCCTACTGCGATCTTCGCAAGCGCCTGCTGGCGAAGGTTGTTGAGGTTGGTGAGGGCGGCGCCTTTTGCCGCGTCGAGGAGGGCGGCTGCCTCCGGGACAGCCTGCACCGAGGCCGTGTTGAAGGGAGAGAACAGCGCGCCCACGACCTCTGGGGCCGGGGTCTTCAGGCGGGACTGCGTCTGAAGTTCGGCGTACGGGGAGGAGGCCCAGAGCAGGCTAAGGTTCTCCGCGTGCTTCCGGAGGTAGAGAGGCTCGGGAAGTGTCGCCCCGTCCACCCCGACGGAGAGCAGCGCCTTTCGCGCGCTCATCAGGTCGGAATACAAGTCCTGCTTCGAGCGGTCCACCGCGTCTTTCCACTTCGCCGGGGCCACGTCCGCGGGCGTGTCTGGGTTCCGACGACGAGGAGCCAGACGAGGAGCCGAGAGGCGCAGAAGGGGGAGGCGGCGGAGCATCAGCGGTTCCTCTGGCGGTAGGTGTGCCATTCGGTGATGGCGATGTCGGCTGCGATGGCGGTGACCATCGTGACGAGTACGGTAGCTCCGACGTTCGGCCAGTTCATGCCCAAGAACCCATCAGGGTCTCGGTGCCCTTCGCACACCACCCCCGCACCCGACGCGATCATTCCGGTAGACAGGGAGGGGTTTCGGCGAGAGGGCTGGAACTGCGCCACACCTACTCCCGCATGGCCTTTGCGATCACGACCCCGGCCAGTACCGCGAGCGCGAGTGCCCCGAGCCCGAAGCCCGCCTTCGGACCCATGTCGGGGGCTCCGTAGTCGCCCTTCCGCATCTTGGTGAGGGACTTCATCACGGTGAGGGACTCCATCACGAGGGGCATGTAGGGCACGAGCATCATGTCCGTCTGCCCCGCCTCGGGAGTCACCCAGCGGAACGCGGTGTGCTCGGGCGCGTTCACCGTCACGTCCCGTGCCGAGGGCACCTGAGCGACGTAGAAGATCGAAGTCCCTGCCGTCGGGTGGTAGGCGGTGACCAGCGGAGAGAGGGCGCTCGCGGAGAGCCGGATTCCCGTCTCGGCGTAGAGAATCTGGGCCGCCTGCTCACGGGCCGACCCCTTGGTGACCTTGCCGCCGGGAAGGTCCCACGCGCCGCCCATGAACTCCTGTCCCGGAGCCCGGTGCAGAAGAAGAACCTGTCCCTTGCGGTCCACGACGAGGATGGCCACGGCGTTCGCTTCGGCGTTCACCTCCCCGCCCATGCGGGAACCGGGGGCGTCGGGGGAGAGCCCGTCCGGAGGGGGAACGATGGCGCTGTCGGACGCCGCGGCGGCCGTCGCCGCTGCTGCTGCCGCTGCCGCGACGGCGGCCCCCACGGAGGTCCGGGGAGAGGAGAGCGCGGAGCCGATGGCGGAGGCCGTTGCCGGAGACGCTCCCGCTGCCGCTGCGGCAGAAGCGGCGGCAGCGGCCACGACGGCCGGAGGAGCCCCGGTGGAGAGAGCCGCATACGCCGCCGAGGCCGCCGCCGAGGCCGCCGAGGAGGAGGCTCCGGCCGAGGCCGCAACCGCGCCCGCGGCACTCGATGCGGCTACCGAAGCCGCCGCCGCCGCTGCCGCTGCCGCTGCGCCCGATGACTTCTCATACGAACCCGTGCCCGGAGAGAAGGAGGCGCGGGGGCCGAGGCCTGCCACCGAGTAGACCGGCGCAGCCGCAGCCGGGATGCCGCTGGGGGCGTAGGCAGTCCGCTTGCCCGAGGACGAGGCCTCGTAGGAAGCCGGGCCGGCGGCAAGGGCGGCAGCGCCGGGAGGGGCAGCGTAGTTGGGCATGGAGGCTCCGTAAGAAGAAGACATTTCGGGGAGAACATCCCCGGAGTGCGCGACCACGTCCCACCCGAGCGGGACGGAAAGCGTGGGCTCTGCGTAGTACCACACCGGCTCCCCGTAGGGGCGGTCTCCGATCTGGAGGTAGATGTGGTTCCACTCCACCGTGGGGTCGAAGCGGCGCTCGCCTTGGTGGTGGCGAACCTTCCGCCCTCCCTTGGTCATCCCGGAGATGACGAGGCGGACAGGGAACCGGGCGCTCCGCGCCAAGGCGTACAACAAGATCGCAAGGTCGTCACAGTCTCCGTAGCCCACCTTCAAGGTGTAGAACGGGTCTTGCAGCCTCTCGTCGATTTCGTTGATGTAATATACGTTTTTTGGGTTTTGCACCCACCGCAACAGCGCCCGAAGCTGCCCCACGTAGTCGCGAGGAGGCACGCCAGCCTGTCGGATGATGTTGACCGCCACGGTTGCCAACTGCGGGTCGCGGCTGGCGTTCTCCGCAATCTTGGAGATCACATCCAGCTTCTTCGGGTCGCGGTACCCGTCGAAATACGGCAGGTTCATCACCTTCGGCACCCCGCTCTCCAGCGGGCGCACAGGGGTTCCGAGGGTACCAGACCAATCCATCTATGGAGCCTACCCGGCGGGGAGGAGCCGAACCAGCCGGCCCCTCGACTTCGAGTGCTACGCCTACTTGAACAGGAGCGCCCGCACCGCAGCGTCCTTCGCTTCGAGCAGCTTGCGGAGGGCGACCGTGCGCTCCGGAGCGTCAGCCATCACGCCCCCTTCTTGCGGTAGATGAGCGCCCAGACCGATTCGATGACCACGTAGACCACCGCATCCCGCACCGGGTCGGCCAGCCACGTAGGCACGTTGCCGAGGTCGAGCCGGCGAGCCGCCTCCCCCACCTGTGCGTGGACCCATGCGCGCTTCGCCTCTCCTCGGCCGCCGAGGAACTTCTCCTCCGCCTCTGCCATCGCCGCACGAACGGCCTCCACGAACGCCGGGTCGAGCTTCGGAGGGTCGAGCTTGAACTTGCCGAACATCACTCCTCCTTGTTGCCGTCTTCGTCCGACGGCACGGGGAGACCGAGGCGCTCACGAACGGCGAAGAACTCGGTGGCGAGCGCCCGGTCCATCTCCGGAGGGGCCACGTAGATCACTTCGTCGTAGGTGACGTACCGCTCGGTGGCCGTTTCGAGCGCCACGAACTGCGCGTCGATCTGAAGGGTGACCAGCACCCGGGCACCCTCCCGATTCTCCTCCGGAACCTGCCCCACGGCGGTTGCGATGAGGATTTCCTTCCCCTGCTGGATTTCCTCCCAGCGGGGGTTCATCAGGCGCCGCTGGAAGCTGACGCGGGTCCAGCCTACCGGCATGGCTCCAAGGTCGTCCGTGGCGTCGTCGAGGATGTCGTCGTCTTCGGCTTCCACCCCGGAGAGGGAGCAGACGTATTCGGTGCTGGGCATCAGGATTCCTAAGCGTAGATGTTGGTGTGTTCGTACTGGTCGGCGAGGTCGGGAAACATCAGGCTCGCCACCTGTGTGATGTTCGAGGCTACGAGGCGGACAAGGTCGCGGCGCTCGTCCTCCGAGGGCCTCACGGCGGTGGGCATGACGAAATCAGTGGCCCGAATGAGGCCCCCCATGCTCGACACGAACTCCAGAACGTCCCCCGCCACCGTGCCGGTCGAGGCCTCCCGGAGAAGGTTCGCCCGGTCAGGCTGCTCTGCGTCTGCTTCTCCGAACCCCTGACACCACGCCGAGACGAGCGCGGAGTAGAGATAGGCACCCCGATTGATCCTCATGTTCCGCCGCTCCGGGTCTTCGGCCGGCTTCGCTGGGGTGGGCGGAGGGTAGACACCCGGAGGGGTGGCGCCCGCCGGCGTTGGCGGCTCCGAAGGGGTCTCGGCAGCCGCGTGCGCCGAGTACGCCGTGACGATGCTCTGCGCGGCCGAAATGGCCGCCCCGGCATCGAAGGACCCCCCTCGGCTCTCCGAGAGGCTTTGGCAGAGGACGCCCGTCTCTGCCTCGGTGGTATCCAGCGAGAAAGACAGTTTCATTCAATGATCTCCAGAGGTAGGTCGGCAGGGATGACCGGGTAGGTACGCATGGCAGCGACGACGCGATCTGCAAGGGCCTCCGGAGCCCCCGCCTCAAGGAGCGCCGACTTCACGCTGACGGCCTTGACGTAGTGGTAGATCGCCAACTCGTTCTGGAGAGCGACGGCGATCAGCGACTCCCACTTCTCCTCCGCGGAGTTCCCGAGGTTCCTCGCAAGCTCCCGAATGGCCACGCGGGCTGCCTTCTGCGCCTTGAGAGGAAGCCCCTTCTCCGTGGCGGTATCGGAGAGCGTCCGAGCCGGAGCCGGGGCCGCTGCTGCCGCCGGAGCCGGGGCCGCTGCTGCCGCCAGAACCGGGGCCGCTGCTGCCGGGGCCTGCGGAGGGCCGTACATCATGCCGGGCGGAGGGAGCGCCCGGGGGGCCGTGAAGGGCTCCGCCCGGCGGGCCTCGGCCTCGACCTGTGCCGCCTGCGCCGCACGAGACTGCGCGGCAGCGCGGGCGAAGTCCCCCACCACGCCGATGATCGAAGGGAGCGCCGCCGCCCATCCCGAAGGCTCCGCAGGCACCTCCTCTCCCTGTTTGAGCCCGAGGAGCCGAGGGAGAATCTCCGTGGGCTCGATGCCGAACTGCGCGAGCATCTTCGCCGCCGACCCGAGAACGTCGGAGCCCTGTGCGTTCTGCCGGGACTCCAGTTCCAGCTTCGACATCTGCATCATGCGCTCGGCGTGCTCCCGGTCCTTCTGCGCCTGAGCCTCCAGTTCCTTGATCATGCGCTCGTGCTGGCGGCCCCGTTCGATCTCCCGCTCTCGGGCCTCGGCCCCCTCCCGGGTCTCCCTCCGTGCCCTCTCCTCCGCGAGCCACCGCTCCCGGCGGTCGGCCTCGTCCTTGTCCCGGCGCTCCCGGCGCTCCAGTTCCTCACGCTCCCGAGCGAGGCGGCTGTCCATTTCGAGCTTCGCCTGCTCAAACTTGCGGTTCGCCTCCTCCCGCTCCTGCTGAATCTTTCGATCCATCGCCGCCAGTTCGCGCTCCCGCTTGCTCTCGGCCTCGTCCCGTTCCCGCCGGAGACGGTCCTCGCTCTCCTTCCGGTCCCGCTCGGCCCGCTGCCGCTCCTGCTCCAGCCGGTACTCATCGTTCCGGCGCGCGGCCTCCGCCTGCTGCTGCTGCATCATCTGCTGTTGCGAGAAGATGCTCGTGAGCGTGGTGACGAGCACCTGCCCTTGATCTTGCTGCATCTTCATGGCCCGCTCCGCACGGGCCGCCTCGTCCTTCATCATCCGGTCGGTGATGGCGTGGACTCCCTGCGCCGCCTGAGACGCGAGGTCTACCCGCTCCTGCGTGCGCTGAAGTTCCTCCTCCCGCATCCTGTCCCGCTCGGCTTCGAGGGCGTCTTCGAGGGCACGCGCCCGCTGCTCCGCGGAGGCGAGCATGTGCTCGACCATCCGGCTCATCTCCCCGGTGAACTCGGTGCCGACGGCAGCCGCCGGAATGGCGCGGGCGTCCCGAAGCTCCTCGTCGGCCTCTCGAATCATACGGAGGGTGGCGTGGTGCTCGCTGATGACCACGGTCACTTCCTGCCCGAGTTCCTGCCCTCGAATGTCGATGGGCCGGAGCTTGAACTGCGCCCGGCTCTCCCCGCGGCGGGGCATGGCCGAGTAGAACCGACGCACGAACTCGTCCTCGTTCGCCTCGGCGTCGATGGCCCCGAGGCCCACCGGGACGCCGTTCTCCCACTTCCAGACCCGAAGCTGGGCGCAGGTGGGGAACTGCGCGGCCTGCGCGTAGAGGCGGGGGGAAGAAGCTCGCCCAGTCGCGTGCTCCGCCGTCTCTCCGTACAACTCCGTCGGGTTGCGCGTTTTCCGCCCCCCGAGAGACGGCCCCCCTCCGAGGTGAGCCACGTCGGGGTTGTTCAGGTCGGCGACGGCATCGGCCCCCTCATCGGAGCCCTCGGCGTCGTCCACCTCGTCCTCCGGCTGGAAGACCTGCGGGAGTTCGGGTGCGGGTTCGGGCAGCTTTCGGGATCGCCGAAGGGACATGCAGATCGCCTTTTTTTCTGGTGTCCGACAGGTATCTCACCCTCGCGCGTGAGGCAAGAACGCATTAGTATTATGTTCATGGCACAGCGCATAGGTCTCTGGAAACCGCAGGTTCAACCTGAGAAAGTAACCCCTCCGCCGCTGCGTAAGTTCTACGAGAGCGCCCCGCCGCCAGTAGAGCCTCCCCCTCCCGTGGCCGCGCCCGCCGCGGCGGACACGCTGGAGGCGGGGGCGTGGGAGAAGCCCCCGGAAACAGCCCAAAAACTGACGAAGCCCCCCGGTCGGTGGAGGGCAAGGCGCAACGACACCAAGGCGCGGATTCCGGCCGAGAAGTCTCGGAATCGTGCGGTTTCCGTCTCAATGAGCCGAGAGGAGGAGGACGCCCTTCGCACGTTCGCGAGCGACCGGGGCATCAACTTCTCCGAATGGGCGCGGCAGGTGCTCTTTACGGAGGCGGGCATTCCCATCCCTCCGAGGCCGCTCGTTCCCTCACGGGGGTGAGAGCGCCTCCCCGAATGTCTGTTCGAGGAGGCGCTGTAGTCCCGCTACCCGGCAACCACCACAGATGCCTACGCGAAGGTAGCCGTCTCCTTCGCCCGTGTCAAGCCCC
>Ga0114969_10002652_pt1 | contig 14654 bp, 10 predicted proteins | sample M_130807_MF_Meta_FD_87316 | JGI IMG/M metagenome (GOLD analysis project Ga0114969, IMG submission 87316) | Freshwater microbial communities from Lake Montjoie, Canada to study carbon cycling - M_130807_MF_MetaG | ecosystem: Environmental > Aquatic > Freshwater > Lake | place: Lake Montjoie...
CGGATTTCGGCCAGTTCACGCCAACATAGGGAGGAAAGCCCCCATCACGAGGCACGGGCTTCCAGTCTGGGTGGCTGCTGCGGTGCCAGGAAAACTTCCCGCGCCCCGCCCGCCACCGTGCGCCGCTTCCGGCTCGCCTCACGCCCGCGTTACGACACGTTTCGCAACCTATGAAATTACGTTCCCTCCGCTCCCCTGCCCTCGCCGCGCTCCTCGCATTTGCCGCGGGCTCCAGCGCCCGCGCCGACGAAGGCATGTGGCTCTACTCCGCACCGCCGCGCGACCAGATCAAAAAGAAATACGGCTTCGATCTCACCGACGCATGGCTCGACCATCTCCGCCTTTCGTCCGTCCGTTTTAACAGCGGCGGCTCCGGCTCCTTCGTCAGCGGTGATGGTCTCGTCATCACCAACCACCATGTCGGCGCCGACGATCTCCAGAAACTTTCTGACGAAAAAAACAATTACCTGCGCGACGGATTCTACGCGAAAACCCCAGCCGACGAAAAGAAGTGCGTCGATCTCGAGCTCAACGTTCTCCAGGCCATCGAGGACGTCACCCTGCGCGTAAATTCCGCGATCCCCGTCGGTGCCACCGGCGAGGCCGCCGTGCTCGCCCGCCGCAAGATCACCGCCGAAATCGAAAAAGAATCCCTCGCCAAAACGGGGCTCCGCAGCGACGTCGTCACTCTCTACCAAGGCGGCGCCTATCACCTCTATCGCTTCAAGAAATACACCGACATCCGCCTCGTCTTCGCCCCGGAGCAGGGCGTCGCGTTCTTCGGCGGCGATCCCGATAATTTCGAATATCCCCGCTACAACCTCGATGTGTGCTTTTTCCGCGTCTACGAAAACGGCCAGCCCGTTAAGTCCGCGCACTCCCTCAAGTGGTCCGCCAAAGGCGCCCAGGACGGCGAGCTCTCCTTCGTTTCGGGCCACCCCGGAACCACCCGCCGCCTCCTCACGGTTCCAGAACTTGAATACATCCGCGACAACCAGTTTCCCTACCAGCTCGCGCTCCTCAAGCGCCGCGAAGTCCTCCTCTCGAACTGGGGCAACCGCGACGCCGAGAACGCCCGCCGCGCCAAAGATGAACTCTTCGGTATCCAAAACACCCGCAAGGCCCGGGACGGTGCCATCGCCGCACTGCATGATCCAGAATTCTTCGGCGCCAAAATCGCCGCCGAGGCCACTTTCAAGAAACACCTCGCCGATCGCGCCGACGGCAGAGACGCCCTCGCCGCGTTTGCCCGCATCGCGGACGCGCAAAAGGCCATCGCCAAGATCGCCACGCGCCAGCGCCTCCTCGAAGGCCTCGTCGCCTTCAATGCTGATTCCTACGGTCTGGCCCGCCACCTCCTCCGCGCCGGAGACGAACGCCCCAAGCCCAACGGCGAACGTCTCAAGGAATACTCCGATGCCCGCCGCGAGTCCTTCGAGCAGCAGCTGTTCTCCGACAAGCCCATCTACACAGACCTCGAAATCGTCACCTTGGCCGACTCCCTCACCTACCTCGTCGAGCAACTCGGCGCAGGCGACGCGGTCGTGAAGGCCGTCCTCGCCGGAAAATCTCCCCGCGCCCGCGCGGCCGAGTTGATCACCACCACGCAGGTCCGCGATGTCGCCTTCCGCAAAAAACTCTACGAGGGCGGGACCGCCACCGTCGCCGCCGCGAAGGATCCGCTCATCGAGGTCGCCCGTGCCGTTGACACCGAAGCTCGCGCGCTCCGCAAGACCCTCGAGTCCGCCGACGAGACCAAGCAGCAGGCCCAAGCCATCATCGGCAAAGCCCGCTTCGCCCTCGAAGGCGCGGGCAATTACCCGGACGCCACCTTCACACTCCGCCTCAGCTACGGCCCCGTCACGGGCTACGAGGAAAACGGCCTGAAAATCCCTGCGCACACCACCTACGCCGGCCTCTACGAGCGCAGCGCCAAGCAGGGCAACAAGGGCGACTTCGAACTCCCCGCGCGTTGGTTGCAGAAAAAGTCCGCCCTCAACCTCGCCACGCCCTTCAACTTCGTGAGCACCGCCGACATTATCGGCGGCAACTCCGGCAGCCCCAGCGTCAATCGCGCCGGCGAGTTCATCGGCATCATCTTCGACGGCAACCTCGCCTCCCTTTCCGGCGACTTCGGCTACGAAGACACCCAAGCACGTGCGCTCAGCGTCGACAGCGCCGGCATTCTGGAGGCGCTGCGCAAAGTCTACGAAGTCCCCGCCCTCGTGAACGAGCTCGTCAACGGCAAGCGCTGATCAGGTCGGTCTGGTGAAGCTTTAAGGCTGCCCTTCGGGTCGTCACCGAGGTCGACCTCGACGTTGACCTCGATCGTGCTGACGACCCGACGAGCAACCCCGCGCTCACTTTGCCCCTCAGCTCGGGGCGCTCGCTCGACGTGGTATTCAAACGTGCAACCGATGGGGTGGCTCCTCGCCGCCGACGTTCGCAACGGCAAACGATCACTCCATCGCGCGACGTTTGACGCCCTCAGCAGTGGCGCCCAGTTGGGCGAGAGGTCCCTTGGGCCATCGCGGCTATTGCACCCTGACGCCATCTCGAGCGCTCGTCAGCTCGCTGCCGTCACCCGTTGGACTTAACGACGCGGCCGAAAAACTCACCCGAGTCGTCGGGCGATGTGTTTCTCCTCCTCGGCGGACGCCGCCAAAACGATCCGCTTGGCCGCAAAGGTGACGGCCAAAGCGACAGCCATCGGGCAGATTGATCGCCAGCCCGAGAAGGCTCCGCCTCAAATATTCGCCACCCGTTCCACCCAGCACAATCATCCGGCACCATGAAACGCGCGCCGAGCGCCTGCGCTTTCTGCACGGGCCTCCACGTAAAATTCCGGTGACACGCGCGCTTCCGATTTGCCCTGCCACCGAGGTTGCGCGGGAAGTCTAGGGATGAGTCACCTCTCCGTAGATCTCGCAGTCATCGGTGCCGGGATTGTCGGCCTCGCTCACGCCCTCGCGGCAGCCCGCCGGGGCAAACGCGTCGTGCTGCTCGAGCGCTCGGAACACGCCACCGGTGCTTCCATCCGAAATTTCGGCCTCGTGTGGCCCATCGGTCAGCCGGCCGGCCCGCGGCACGACCGCGCGCTACGCAGTCGTGAAATCTGGAGCGACGTTTCTGCCGATACCGGAATTTACCTCGCCGCGACCGGCTCGCTCCACCTCGCCTACCACGACGACGAGTGGGCCTTACTCAACGAATTCGCAGGCGCGACGATGGGCGACCACCACGGCCGCGCCCTACTCAGCCCACCCGAGACGCTCCTCCGCAGCACCGTCGTGAACCCCACCGATCTGCGCGGCTCACTGTGGAGTCCCACCGAGGCCACCGTCGACCCACGCCAAGCGATCCGCACCCTCCCCGAGTGGCTGCGCGATCGGCACGGCGTCACCCTCCAATTCGGCACGACCGTCCACGCGATCAACTTACCTCGGATCGACACGTCGGTCGGCCCCGTGTTCGCCGAGCAGGCGATCATTTGCAGCGGAGCGGATTTCGAGACGCTCTTTCCCGCTTCCTTCGCCGCCGCGCCGCTCACCCGCTGCAAACTCCAAATGCTCCGCACCGTCGACCAGCCCGCCGGTTGGTCACTCGGCCCCGCCTTGTGCGCCGGGCTTACCCTCACCCACTACGAATCCTTCCGCCACTGCGCCGGACTGGCCGCGCTCAAGACACGCATGCAATCCGAATTCCCCTTTCACGTCGCCCACGGCGTGCACGTGCTGCTCTCGGAAACCTCCCGCGGCGCGCTGACGATCGGCGACTCTCACCACTACGGGCTCACGCCGGAACCCTTCGACCGCGAGGACATCAACGTCGCCATTCTCGGCTACCTCCGCTCGTTCGCCGTCGCCCCGACCCTCGAGATCGCCGCGCGGTGGCATGGCGTGTATCCCAAACTCACTGACGGCGGCAGCGAGTTTATCGCCTCGCCCGCTCCCGGCGTCACGATTGTGAACGGTCTCGGCGGTGCCGGCATGACCCTGTCATTCGGCCTGGCGGAAGAAGTGATCGGGCGTCTCTACTGAAGCGGACGCTCGCCCCTTTTAATCCGGGCGGCGATCTCCTCCAGCACGGGCGGGCAGTCGGCTACAGAGTTCACCACGAAGCTCGCCCCGGCGGCCCGCAAAGAGTCCCGCGCCGCCACGAATTTCACGGCTCGCTCTGCAGGCTCCAGCGCCGCGGTCTCAGCCACGGAAAGCCCCAGCGCATTCCCAGAAAGCGCGACGCCGATGGTCCACGAACCTGCATTGATCCCTTCCGCGATGTCACTCGGCGTGTCGCCGATCTTTACGATTGAACTGAGCGGCCACACCCCGAGGCGCAGCGCGTTCGCATACATCATCAACGGCGCCGGCCGCCCCGCCGATACGTCGTCCGGCGTCACGATCGCGTCCGGCACGTAGCCCTGCCGCGCCGCCGCCCCAGCCACCACCCGGATCATCTCGGCGGTGTAGCCAGTGGACGTGCCAATCCGCACTCCACCGGCGTGTAACCAATCGGCAAACTCCCGCGCACCCGCCACCAAGACCGCGTGATGCTCCAACTGTAGAAACATTTCCCGCTCGAGCGCCGGATACAGTTCGTCGGTCGCCGCGCCCACCCCATGGGCCACCAGTAGCCCGCGCAAATGGTCTTTCTTCGCCAAGCCCATGCCGACGCGCGCCTCGGCCGCCGAGACAACGAGACCGTGGCGGGCCAAGACCGTTCGCAAGGCGACCACCGGGGTCAGGCAGCCGGGATCGATCATCGTGCCCGCCCAATCAAGGACGACGGCCGGGACCAACGTTGAAAGATTTTTCATGATAGGCGGGCTGGTGCTTTTACTTCTAAGGACAAGGCGATCACGGCCGAAACCAGACTGATTCCAGCGAGGACATAAAATCCGAGGGCATAGCCACCCCGATCGAGCAGCCACCCAAACGCCGATCCCGCCAACAATCCGGCGACATAGCCCAATGAGTCGACGATCCCAGCGACGGTGCCGGCGCAGGCCTCGCCCCGCAGTTGCACCGCAAAATATCCGGCCAGCAAACTGTAGGGCCCGAGACTAAGAAAACCGATCAACCCCACGGCCGGCACCGTAAAGCCCAACCCCAGGGGCACTAATCGCGGCAACACCAACAGGACGGCGCACAACGCGAAGAGACTGCCGGCCAGCAACCGCGCCCGGCCGCGCACCGAGAGCCGTCCCATCATTGCACCTACAAACAGAATCCCCCCCGCCCCGCAGAGATCAAAGGGCGTCGAGAGGAACGCCGCGACACTCGTCGATAAATGCGCTCCACCCTCCGTCCGGATAAAATCCACGGTCCAATCATTAAACGTCTCCCGCACTAGCGTCAGACTGAAACTCAACGCACTCACCACCCAAAATCCCCGTAAGCGCACCAGCTCGCGCACCAGTCCCCAGCTGAATCCCGACGCGCCCAGCCCCGATCCTTCGGAGCCCTTTCCGTTCACCGATCCGGAATCACGCGGGAGCAGCCACCACGCCGCCGCGAGAAGCAGCAACACGAACACCGACGGCACACCCATCACAGCACGCCAGCTCTGCCCACTCGCATCCGCGACAACCCCGGCCAAAGCCACCGCCGCCGCGCCACCAAAGACATAACTCAAACTCAGTACCGCCAACGCTAACGCCAAATTCTTCGGACCAAACCATGGCGGCACCTGCTTTACCATACTGGCCCAAGCGATGGAGCCACCAAAACGGTTGAACGCATAAACCATCGCGAGCGCACCGAGCGTCGGGGCCAGGGCCGACGCGAGGCCAAACCCCGCCACCACCAGCAGCGAGGCGAAGAAGCACCGCCGGCCGCCGAACCGGTCCGCGAGGGGGCACAAGACCATCTTGCCGATCGCGTAAGCCAGCGTGCCCACACTCGCGATCCGACCGATCTCCTCCTTGGTCGCACCAAACTCTTCCCGCAGCAACGGCACCGCGACCGCATAATTTTTCCGGCAGAGGTAAACACCAATATAGCCTGCCACCAGCACGCCCAGGAGCAGCCACGACCGGCGAGAGTCGGGCGTCGGTTGCGCGCGCATGGCTGTTCAGACGGACGCGAAGATCCGCGCCTGCCGCACCGAACGAAACACGTGCCGATATTCCGCCGGCGCCAACCCAGCATTGATCATAACCGCGAGCGGCGTCCCGGTCGGCAAAACTTGGCGCGCCACGAAGGCGGCGAAAGGTCCGTCGGTCACGAAATCATTGCCGAAGGCAGCGACCACAAAAACCCGCTGCAGCGGCGACTCGGCTTGGCTCGCTCGTACGATCTCGTGCAACCGCGTCAATTTACCCTCGCCGAACGGCACGGGATACCCGACTTCGCGCGTGAGCCGCCCGTCGGTCGCGCGCACCCGGATGCCGTGAATCCGCTCGGGCGCAATCCCGAGGCTAGCCGCTGCGCCCCGCACAAAAACCTCCGGGCTCGCCGAGATCACGTGTTGCTCCACCCCGTCCGCCGCCAGTCCATCGAACCAGAGCCGCGACGTTGCGAAATAGTGCCGACTCAGCGTAACCGAAAAGTGCTGACGCGCCAATTCCTGCAACGCCGCCTCCTCGGCACCCGCCCACACTTGGGCAATCCACGGATAAGCGAGCCACGGCCCAACCCGCCGCTTGAGCTCCGCGTAATCATCCTTCCACGCCGCATAACCGCCCTCGACCGGATAATCCGCCGATAGTCCCCGCGCGATCGCGAGGCGCGCGAGCCCCGGGTAGACCTCGCGCCCGCGCTCGGCATACCCCTCGGTGCAGTCGCCCCGCAAGAGCGTGCCGTCGAAATCCCAAAACGCTAGGCAGCGCGCAGTGGGAAACTGCTCACGCAACGACGCACAGGTCTCGCGCACGTCTGCGAGCAACTCCGCCGCATGGGGCTCGACGACCACCGATGACATGACGCCCCCCTCAAGCCCGGCGATAAGGCACCAAGCGGTTCTCCACCGAACCATCGTCGTAAAAATCCACGAGCGCATAAGCCGGCGGAAATTCCTGGTAGTCGCCCTTCCACCAGCCACCGCTGACGGCCCCGTTGCAGAGGTAGCGCACGCCCAGATAAGTAATGTCGTCGGCGAGATGCACATGACCGCTCAGGCACACCTTCACATTGGCGTGCTTGCGGAACAGGTCCTTGATCCGGCGCGCGTCGATATGGGTCCAAGCGCCCGGAATCAGCCAACTCCCGGACGCCTCCAGATCCGTATCAAAAAAGACACAGGCGCTGAGGATGGGAATGTGCGAGAGCACACACACGGGCATGGCGGCCGGCGTGGCCGCGAGGTCTTTCGCCAGCCACGCAAACTGCGCATCGTCGAGGCGCGCCGTGTAGCCGTGCTTGTTGCCGTAATCCCGCTGCACGGAATCGAGCACGACAAAGTGCCAGCCCGCCTGATCGTAGGAATAGTAGCGGTCTTTCAACGCGAGCCGCTCCAGCGCGAAGGTCTTGCCGTAGAGCGCCTCCCCTTCGAGCGCCGCATCCCGTATCCCCCAACCCCATACATCGTGGTTACCCAGACAAAGCTTGGCCGGGATTTTCACTTCGGCCGCTACGACTTTCCCCCAAACGTCCCACTGGGCCGTCACTTTTTCCTTCTCCAGCTTGAGCGCATCCATAATCAGATCGCCTCCGAAAAATAGCACATCCGGCTTGTCAGCCTGCGCTTGGGCGTGGCGGATGCACTCGGCCATGCCGGCGGCCGGATTCTGAAATCCGTCCATCTCGGGCATGACGTGTAGATCCGTCAGATGGGCGGCGCGGAGGACCCGCCGGCGACCCGCCGACGGACCGGAGGCTGCGGCGAGGAGGCCCGACGAGGAACCGACGGCGGTGCCGATGGCGACTGCGGCGGAGCGATTGAAGAAGGAGCGACGGTTCATGATAAAGGAGGGAAACTAAAAGACAAAACGCGGCGCGGATAGGCCGCGCCGCGCATCAGGTTTTCTATTACAAATTGGTGGGATCAAAAACCGAGGCTCACCGAGAAGCTCACCGTGCGCGGCGCGCCGATGTTATAGAGCATCGTGGTGCCGGCGGCGTCGCTCTTCACGTAGCCCTGGTCGTTCGTCGACACCGCTCCCAGGTAGCTCTTGTCGGCGACGTTGGCCACATTCAGATCGAAGCCGATGCTCCGAATGAAATCACGGCCCGGTAACGTGCGAGTGTAGCCGAGGTTGAAGTCGAACACTGAGTAAGCCTTCGCGTAATTGTCGTTGCTATAGCTACCGTAGAGCTTGCCCGTGCTCTTGCCCACGAGACCGGCACTAAAACCATCCCGGTTGTAGAGCAACCCGTAGGACGCGATCAGATCAGGGGTATCGACGACTCGCTTACCCTTGAGGATCGTGCCATCGGGCGTGTTTTCAGTGTAGGTCGCGCGATTGGAGCTGAGGGTGCCGAGCAAGCTGAAACCACCGCCCAAGCGATAATTTGCGGCGAGCTCGGTGCCGTAGGACTCCAGACCGCCGACGTTCACGAGCACACTGCCGGCACCCGTGTTGGTGTAATCCTTCGCGGCGGTGCCACTGAGATTCACGATCTTGTTGGTGTAAGTGATGTGGTAAACCGTCGCGGAGAGACCGACGTTGCGACCGGCATAGCGGTAGCCCACATCGAAGTTGTCGGCGTATTCCGGCTTCACGCGGGAGTAGTCGGTCCCGGTGGCCGTGACGTTGTCGGTGAACAGCGTGTCTTTCAGGGCGGAGAAGTTCTGCGTGTAGCTCGCGAAGAGCTCGCTCGCAGCATCGAGCTTGTAGATCGCGCCGACGCTCGGCAGCGCTTTGGAATTGCTCTGGATCGTCTTCGAATAAGTCGTGCCGTCGGATTGGAGGAGCGACTGGGTACCCTTAAACTCGATACTAAAATACTTCACGCCCGCGTTGATCGTGAACTTGTCCATCGTGAATTTGTCCTCGGCGTAGAACATATGGGTCGTGGTGCGGTAGTTCCAGTGAAACGACTTCAGGTAGGCGCCGTCGTTGAAGGCCGAGCTCTGGGTAGGATCAATCACCGCGTGCCATGAACGGTAGCGCTCGCGCTGTTGGAGTTCGTTCCACATGCCGAAATGCAGCTCGTGACCGCCGCCCGCCTTGAGGGTCAGCCCGAGGTTGTCGCCATAGCGGTTGTTCAGGTAGCGGCTGAAACGCGCTGAGGAGAGCGGCTTGGCCGCAGTCTGCTGGGCGGAAGTCAGCCACGTGTAGGTGGCAATGTTGAACGGATCCGCCGCGGCCGCGCCCGTCGTGGGATTGGCCGGAGCGATGTCATTGCCGCTGCCGTCCGCGAAGAACACGAGGGCCGAGGCGGCGCGGCTCGCTGGGACGTAGTTGCTCTCCCGAGAAGGATTCCCCGCGAGATCGAAGCGGCGGACTTGGTAGGGAGGGAGGAACTGGCCCTTGCCCTGTTGGTGCGCCCAATACGGTTGGAACGAGACGTTCAGCGCGTCGCTCACCGGGGACTCAAGCTTTAGGTAGCCGAGCGTGTTGGTGCGGATCGTCGTCCAGGTCGGCGCGTAGTTCTGGTCGGGATTCGGTTTCCCGGTAAAACGGAACGTGAGCCGATCGTTGTGCGGGTCCTGCGCGAACTGCTGGAGCGACACGCCCTGGAAATTGATCTCCGGATTCACGTTGTCGATGCCCGCGTAGGCGGTGAGCTTGAGGTTACCCATCTGGGTCACACTCTTCGCGTCAGCATGGAGGCGCTTCGAGAGCGCCTTGTCGCCGCCGACGTAGTCGCGCACCCAGTTGTCATACTGCTGCGTGGAGAAACTCAGGAATGCGCTGCTCGTATTGCCGTTGAACTTACCCGTATCCAACCGGACAAACGCTCGCTGCGTGTCGAACGACCCGCCTGTGAGTTTCGTGAGCACCGTGAAAGATTCCCGTGGCACATCCGTGAAATAGGCGAGGGTGCCGCCCAGCGCCTGCGTGGAGCCCGAGCTGATCTCGGCCGCGCCTTGCGAGACGACGACACTGGCCAAGTTCTCGATGTCGATGTAGCGGTTCGGCTTCGCGCCGCCGCCGTAAGACGTGTAACCCGTCGTGACGCCGTCCACCGTGAAGCCGAGCTGACCCTCGGTAAAACCGCGGATGTTGATCCGCGTCGACCAGTCGTCGCCACCGATCGCATCGCCTTGGGAAAGGCTCACGCCGGGCAAAAATTTAATCACATTGATCACGCTCGCCGCCGCCGGCTGGAGAGTGATCTGTTGTTTGTCGGCGAGGGTGTTGGCCGTGGCCGCCGCCACCGACTGGACGACGAATGCGTCCATTTTGGTCGCAGCGTTGGCCGGCGCGGGGGCTGCGGATTGCGCTCGGAGCAAGGGATTCATCGGGAGCGCAACGAGGGCGGCGCACACGTAGAGGAATGGTTGGGTAGACTTCATGGTTCGGTGTGGGAGGTGTTCAATCTGATCTCTGTAGTGTCGATCGCGGGATAAGTTCCGCAGCGACTTTTCCACACAGGCGGTCTTCCCGTGTGCGGGTCAAACCGCGTCCGCCACCGTCGCGGAACTATCACCGGTCCGCCTTATTCGCGTCACTTACGTGACAAATCAGGCACGGCGGAAACATCGGCGCGCCGCCCCGCGCGACACGTCCTCGGTTATCAAAAAGCGTTTCCCCTGTGAATCCGCCTTGAAAGCCGCCATCGGCGCGCTCGCCGCGGAATTTCCCGCCAAAGCCGCAGCCACGACCTCGTCGGACACTACGTCGAGACGCGTATCACCAAGAGCAGCGTCGTTTATCCCATCAGGCCTTCGACCGAGGGCGGCGAAAGCGGTCAGGCCTCCTGCGCGTCCGGCGAACTCTAGGTCTTCCGCCGAATCACCGAGTTCACGACCGCGGATGCCGACACCGTCCTCGTCTCACCTGCCACCGTCGGCGTAACCGTGGCTCAATCCCGAAATTCTCGACACCCGTGCCCTGCTCGTCCCGTGCCTACTTGCTCAGCGCAACCACCGAGTGCCCCACGATTGCAGGCCTCTCAACAAACGCGGGGCCCACCGCGACGGCGGCCTTTTCTTTTTCCGCTTTCGCTCCACGCTGCGAACTATCATGCGACGCCTTTTCCCGCTGGTTTTATTCTGCACCCTCATCGCCCGCGCTCAAGACTACGACCTCATCATCCGCCGCGCGTCGCTCATCGATGGCACCGGCGCGCCCGCCGTCACCGGCGAGCTCGCCATCCGCGGCGACCGCATCGTCGCCCTCGGGCAGCTCCCCGCCGGCGCCACGGCACTCACCGAAATCGACGCCGCCGGCCGCATCGTCGCCCCAGGATTTATCGACGTCCACACCCACGCCGAAGATATCACGGACCTTCCCGTCGCCGAAAACTTCCTCCGCATGGGCGTGACGACCATCGTCACGGGCAACTGCGGCGGCTCGAAACTCAACGTCGCCGAGTTATTCGACGCGATCACTCGCACCACAGTTGCCGTCAACGTGGCCACCCTCATCGGCCACAATACCGTGCGCGGACAAGTCATGGGCGGCAGTTTCGCTCGTCCACCCACCGCCGCCGAACTCGACCACATGCGGGCCCTGGTCGCTCAAGCGATGCAGGATGGCGCGGTCGGCCTCAGCACCGGTCTCATTTATCTCCCCGGCACGTTCGCCAAAACGGACGAGATCGTCGCCCTCGCCAAGGTCGCCTCCGCCCACGGCGGAATCTACGCAAGCCACATGCGTTCCGAGAGCACCGGCATTTTCACCGCCCTCGACGAACTCACCACCATCGCCCGCGAGGCCAAGATTCCGGCCGAGGTTTCTCACCTGAAACTCTCTGGCCCCGTCACCTGGGGCCGCGCCGATGAAATCATCGCCTACCTCGACAAGGCCCGCGCCTCCGGCCTCGCGATCACCCACGATCAATACGCCTACACGGCCTCCAGCACGGGCATCTCTGCCCTCATCGATTCCGAATTCCGCGAGGGCGGCGCCAAGCGTTACGAGGCACGTCTCGCCGATCCCGCCACCAAGGCCCGCATGGTCGCCGAAATGAAAGACTCCATCGCGAAGGGCAAACGCGGCGACTACACCTACGCGGTCGTCGCTAATTTTAAGGCCGACACACGCCTCAACGGAAAAACCATCCCGCAAGCCGCGAAGATCCTGCGCGGGGCCGACACCCTCGACGACCAGATCGAGACCATCCTCGAAATCGAGTCGCGCGGCGGCGCCCAAGGCGTGTTTCACGGCATGAGCGAACCCGACCTCAAAAAATTCCTCGCGCAACCCTTCACGATGATCGCCTCCGATGCCGGCGTGCGCCGCTTCGGCGACGCAGTGCCCCACCCGCGCGGCTACGGCAACAACGCGCGCATCCTCGCGCGCTACGTGCGCGAGCAAAAAGTTATTACCCTCGAAGACGCCGTCCGCAAAATGTCCTCGCTCCCCGCAAAAACCTTTCAGCTGCGCGACCGCGGCGAACTTCGCCCCGGTGCCTTCGCCGACATCGTGATTTTCGATCCGGCGACCGTGTCCGATCCTTCCACCTACGACGATCCTCACCACTACGCTGTCGGCTTCACCGAGGTAATCGTCAACGGCGTCCCCGTCATCCGCGACGCCCGGCTCACCGGTGCCCGCCCCGGGACACCCGTGCGTCTCAAGTAGCGCGCCGCTCCACCCCTCCCTTCCGCCTCCCGCCGCTCGCCGTCCTCCCCCATGTCCCGCCTGGTCATCGCTACCTTCGGTTCACTCGGCGATCTGCATCCCGTCCTCGCGCTCGCGCACGAACTTCGCCGCCGCGGTCACACCGTGGTGCTCGCCACATCCGAACTTTACCGGGAAAAAATCTCGGCCCTCGGCTACACCTTTGCTCCCCTGCGCCCCGAGATCTCCATCCTCGATGCAGCCCTCGTCCGCCGCGTCATGGACGGCCCGCGCGGCTCCGAATATTTGCTCCGTGAATTAATGCTGCCCGCCGTGCGCGCGATGCACGCCGACCTCGCACGCGCGTGCGCCGGTGCCGACCTACTGATCACCAACGAGCTCGTCTATGCCGCTCCGCTCCTCGTCGAGCAGACTGGACTCCGCTGGGTGTCCTATGCGCTCGCACCGCTGTCGTATTTTTCCATCCACGATCCGTGCATCCCACCCTTCCGCGGCGGCGGCCCGTGGCTGCACGCGTGCCCCCCCTTCGTCGTGCGCGCCATGAACCGCTGCGCCGCCCTCCTCACGTACTCATGGTGGCCCCCGGTCCGCGCCTTCCGCCGGGAACTCGGCCTCGCCCCCGGCGGCAACCCACTCTTCGCCGGCAAGCACTCCCCGCTCCTCGACCTCGCCCTTTTTTCTCCCGTCCTCCAATCGCCACAACCCGACTGGTCCGCCCGCACGGTGCAAACCGGCTTCTGCTTTTACGACGACAACGAAGACCCCTCCGCCGCTGCTTCGCCCACGCCTCTCCCGCCCGCCGTCGCGGCCTTCCTCGCCGCCGGTGCCCCGCCCATCGTCTTCACACTGGGTTCTGCCGCCGTTTTCGCGGCAAATAATTTCTACGCCGCCAGCGCCCACGCAGCCCAACTCCTCGGTCGACGCGCCTTACTCCTGCTCGGAAAAAATCTCCCGCCGCCCGACCTTCCGCCCACGATCCTCGCGTGGGACTATCTCCCCTACGCCGAGATTTTCCCGCACGCCGCCGCCGTCGTTCATCAGGGTGGCGTGGGCACCACCGCGCAGGCGCTGCGGGCCGGTCGCCCCATGCTCATCGTGCCCTTCGCCCACGACCAGTTCGACAACGCCGCGCGCATCGTCCGGCTCGGCGTCGGCCGCACGCTCTCGCGCCCACACTACACCGCAGCCAACTGCGCCCGCGCACTCACCCCGCTGCTGGGCGACCCGCACATCGCTCAGCTCGTCGCCAAACAGGGCCAGCGTATCCGCTCAGAACGCGGGGTTGCCCTCACCTGCGACGCCCTCGAGAGCACGCTGCCAACTCCGGCGTAAACGCCACGCGTTTCGCTCCATTGGCATCACCCGTCAAGGCCCGCACTCTCCGCGCAACCCCGAACCGATGAACGCGGACCACTCCGCCTTCGAGGGCTGGCCGATCGAGGATCGCCCCAGCGCCGTAACCGTCCGCGGCCGCTGGCATTCATCCCTCTCCTGCCCACCCCGCATCAGCCGCAGCCCTACGCAAGGGCATCGGCAACGGCGCTCCGCTCGCCGCGGTCGTCACCACGCCGAAAATCGCCGCGGTCATGACGCAGAAAACTCACTTCAACACCTTCGGTGGCAACCCCGTTGTCACCGCGATCGGTAAGGCCGTCCTCGAAGTCATCGAGCAGGAAAAGACCCAAGAGAACTGCCTCAAACTCGGTGCCTATCTTTTCGCTGGCCTGGAGAAACTGAAAGCCAAACACAAAGTCATCGGCGATGTTCGCGGCAAGGGCCTGATGCTCGGCATCGAGTTTGTGAAGGACCGCGCGACGAAAGCTCCCGGTCGTGAAGAGTGCGCCCAAGCCGTCGAAAACGCCCGCGAGCTCGGCCTGCTCCTCGGCAAAGGCGGCCTCTGGGGCCAGGCCATCCGCTGCGCCCCGCCGATGAACATCACGCCCGCTGACGCCGATTTCCTCCTCGCCGTCCTCGACGAAGCCATCGGGGCGATCTGAGGCCGCGGTCACGCCAGGCTTCA
>Ga0114969_10002655_pt1 | contig 14642 bp, 14 predicted proteins | sample M_130807_MF_Meta_FD_87316 | JGI IMG/M metagenome (GOLD analysis project Ga0114969, IMG submission 87316) | Freshwater microbial communities from Lake Montjoie, Canada to study carbon cycling - M_130807_MF_MetaG | ecosystem: Environmental > Aquatic > Freshwater > Lake | place: Lake Montjoie...
AGCCACTTCATGTTCGCCAGGCCCGCCAATGGCATAATGTTCGTCGCAATCAGCGCAGATCACATCACCCTGCTCAGTGGTTTTGCCACTGCCAACAATGCGGTTACCGCAACTGCTGCACTTTTTCCCTGAGTCCATTGCTGTGTGAGAACCGCCAGCCATGCCCATGCTTTCCGAAGTAATTTTGTTAAATGCTGCTAGAATAGTGTTCATGTCCATGATCGTGATCCTTATCTCTTATAACTCTTTACATCTGGCAGTTTAGTTTTAACACTGCCCATTGCGCTTTTCTTTCCCTGCGGCAGATCATTGGTAGTGACCGCAGTTTTGGCGCCACCAGCAACTTTTACCTGACCAGCACCGCTAAGTGAATTCTTTACCAGCTTGCTGTTGTAGTCGTCGCCATACACACTGGCCACCTTGCCCTGATCATAATCTTTCATCAGCAGCGGAGTCTTATCAGTATTGGCGGCCACAGCAGCGTGCTCGGCTGCCATGTCATTAGCATACAACAGATTCTGTACTGCCACATTGACCTTGTCCACACGGCCCTGGGTCAGTGCCACACGCACCTGGTCAGCTGACGCAGGATAGTCACAGGCCACATCCAGTGAATAAATTTCTGGATTCTCAGCACTGGGAAACAGTGGATGATTGCGCTGAATTGGATGACTTTTAAGGTCAGTTACTGATGTTGCCTGGTACCCAGCCAATGCCTGCTTCACAGTTTTTTCAATGCCAGCCTCGGGCTTGCCAGCGAAAGTGATTCTGAAGCCGTAGAGCTTAGCACTTTCTGCCAGATAATGTTTAAAGTTTTTCATAGTCAGTTGAGACCTCTTTGTGATTATTTATCCGTCAGCACCATTTTCTTGCCCAGGATCTCCGCCAACAACGCATTTCTATCCAGCACAGTAGCAGTACCAGATGTCGTGGGCATGGCATTGTTGAGATTATCAGCTTTGATATCCAGACCGCGTTTCTTCAGCTGTAGCTCGATCATTCTGAGTTTTTTATTTATTTTAGCAGTCTTGGCTGACAGCGCATGGCCCATAAGTGTGCTGGCCGCACCGAAGATTTCTGCTGCCATGCGCATTTCTACATTCATGCCCAGGTCCATCAACTGCTGGTACCCTTCAATGGCCATCTTGGCGATCTCATCCATCTCACGTTCAGTGGATTCCAAACCCAGCACCATGGGCAAGGCTGAATCAATCTTGTCCAGATTTTCCACAGTGTTTTCTATCAGCTCCAGTGCGGTGGGTTCTGATTCAGTGGTTTCAGCCACCTGATGTTTATGCGGGTCCAGATTAAATACTGATTCTAATTGGGTGTTCATCGGGTGCCTCCCATGGCGAATATGTCCTGCTCTGTGAGCACACGAAACACGATTCCCTGTTTCTCACAATAGGCACGAGCACTGAGCCATTTAGCCTGATTACGCGCACTGACCAATATATCTCTGCGACCCCGGGTCTTGCTGCCACCAGTTTCTTTGTAGGGTTTGATTTCAATGATTTCAGCGTGTGTTACACCAGCGCGATCTATGTACTGAATGAAGAAATCCGGAATGTACTGATGCATCTTGCCAGTCAATGGACATCTGTAGGGTACTGCTATGCTTTCACTGGCCCACTTGATCACACTGGCGTGCTGATCACAGAAGTTCATAAACACCAGCTCCCAGCTGCTGCGAAACATGGGGTTTCGTTTTCCAATATATTTATCTGGATTTTTCGGAATAAATTTCCCCTGTGCAAACTTGCTCATATTAGGCTCTGATTTCTCTGCGGATATAATCTGGTGTACTGAGATCCAGTGCAATACCAATACGCGCATTGGCCACACGATTTTGATTCATATAGGCTGCTAGATAAGCGTCCTGATCGTAGTCTGACCCCTGAGCACGCAATAGATCCACAAATGCGCCCACTGTGAGGTTGAGATTCTGAGCAATCATCACATAAGCTGCAATATATTCAGGCCACAGTGCTGGATCGCTGACTTTGGATTCAATCAGGTTCTTAAGCACATCATATTGTGTGGCTTCAATACTGGTGTCTATGGGCCCCAGCTGACCCTGTGAATTAAATATTTGTGCCATGGCACTGGTATTTATGCCTTATTTTCCTGGCGGAGTCAAAGTATTACTAATTCGGTTACTGAGATCAGCGCCCGCATGGGGAACCACAATATCCCTGCTGCCATTCTGAATATTTCGTTGAGTGGCCGTCATTGCGGTATTGAGTATGCCCTTGCCTTCCTGCGCCAAACTATTAACCAAGCCAGTAACACCGCCCGAGCTTTTCCAGGTGGCCACAGTTTTGCCAACTGTCAAAACCTTCTGTAATACATTGCCAGTTCCCAAAGAAGTGACCGTATCCAATAACCCACCCTGGCCCAGCACACTAGCATGTGGTGATCCCAGCGGACTTTTGGTTTTATCGTAATAGGTGTTGGTGACCCCTGCCCAGCTAGCCACTTCAGTACTGGCACTATCTAACGGTCCCTGAGCATACAACACCGTTTCGTATTCCACAGTCATGCTATTCGCTGCGTGTTCTGATGAGCTATATTCCAGACTTTCATGATCAAAACTGGAAATAATGGGATTTACCAGCGTGTATTCAGCATAGTGTGGAAATGCGTCCTCATCTGTACCTTTGGCATTCACTGGACGACTGAAGTGATAAATTTTAATACTGTCAAAGAACGGATATATTCTATCCAATGACTGTGTATTGCTGTTGACTGTGTCCAAACCCCAGTGCTGAGCATACTCATTGGTATACATACTATCCACACCATCCAATCTGGGTATCCATTCAGTGGGGACGGGTACGCCTTGATTAGAAATCTTATTGACCCTGCGATATCTAGCATCCTGGATGTAATAAGTGTAATAAGCATCCCAGAAATTTCTCATGACATTGAGAGAATCATCATGAAAACTTAGCTGAATTGGATCATAACTGATCTTGTTGATGCCAATGGTTTGGCGATTATACTGATTGTATCTTTTGGTTTCAAACTTATAGCTGGGTAATTTTACAGTTTTGGCCAGCACACTTACCCGGCCAGTATCAGTCCAGTTTTCACTACCAAATCTTTTAGAATTTGTACCATCAGTGCCGTATTGTCCGCCCATGTCCACACGAGCAGCATTGACGTTATTAATCGCAAAGCTGCTGACATCAAATACAATATGCCACCAACGCTTGGTTTTAGGCAACAAGCCATAGTTACCAGACTTAAATGTCCGCGATGCGTGCTGATAATCCCGGACATTGTCTGTGGTTACTGCGCCTTTGACAACATCTCCCAGAAATCTGGCTGCTGAACCCAATAAACTCATGTGGTTATTAACCTGTGATCACGGAACCCAGAGTACGGCCAATGCTGGCACCAATACCACTGCCCTGAGGTGTCTGTAGTGCGTTGTCGAAAGCAATGCTGAGCGCAATGGTAACTGGACCGCTGTCACCATAGGCTACCTGCTGGTAATCAGCTCCTTTGATATAGCAACCATACAGTTCCCAGGTATCCAGCACTTCAGGAGTCAGTGCTCCATTGCCGCCATCCAGAATTTCACAATTCATCTGAAACTTGTAGTCAATCCCACTACGGGCACTGGCTTGTTCCATGAAGTCAAACTGCTTCTGAACCTGCTCACCCACCAGCTTGCTTACCTGGCCACTGGCATCATCTCTGAGATTCACTGTGGTGTCAGCCCAGGTGGGCTTGCCAGCATACTTAATCTTGCTGTTGTAGATTTCAATCGTCTGTTCGTCAAATGTGACATTGGGACGATTGAAGTCAACTACCTGCTTGGTAAGTTCAGTGGTGCTGCCACTGGCACCGAAATTCAAGAAAGTAATTCTAAAACGATACTTCAGTTTAGGCATCAGCAAGCCCTGGGCTGCTGTTCCTACTCCGAGCGGAACGGTAAATTTTGTAAGGCTGGCAATTGCCATAGTGTTGTCTCCTATTGCTATTATTTATGCCGCTGAGTGAGTAATTTTGGTACCCAATATCAGCTCAGATAAATATAGTTAACATGCCAGCCATAACTAAACCCGAAGCTATCGCGTTAATTTTAAAATATGTCAAGAATGCTCAAAAACCCACACTCAAGACATTTGCCGAAGGCAAACTGATCTCAGTGAAAGCCCTGGGTATGCCAGGAATATCATCGTTGTCGTCACTGTCATCACTATCCAGCTTAACCACAGTAGCTGGTCTGGCCAGCGCGGCAAACTTGCTGGGCAGTGTACCCGGTCTGAGTCAGGTGTCGGGACTCATGGGAAAATTACCCGGAGGTCTGAGCATCAGCGGCCTTACTGGCTCACTGGGTAGCTTAACCAGTCTCACTGGTATGAGCACATTAACTAGCCAGTTTGGTGTTGGAGGCATGTTAGGGTCAGTGTCAGGTGCCCTGGGTGGATTTACTGACAATCTGGGAGGATTAACCAAGGGATTATCCGGAGCAGGATTTAGCGGAATACTCAGCAATCTCAGCAACATATCCGGTGCCTCTATTAACATCAGTGCATTAACCAGCAGTCTGGGATTACCTAATGTAACTACTCTAAGCGACCTATCTAAAATTACCAGCAGCTTTGACATTGGTCATCTAACCAGTGCGGTAACCAACGGATCTCTTAAAATTCCGGGTATTGACACTGCAAATTTCGGGGATCTAGCTAAGAATTTAACCAGTGGCCCACTTAGTGAATTTCAGTCTATGGCCAAACAAATCAGCGAAGGCACGCTGAATATCCCAGGATTGGGTAATGTGGGTGATGTTGCTGGAGTTATAGATGATGCCAGAGGAGGCATTGGTTCCTTGCTCATCAACCCCATCGCAACCAGTGTTGGCAACATAACCGCTGCTGTGTCCAATTTACCCAGCCAATTAACCACACTAGTGAACGCTGGTAAGATTACTTCGGGAAACGCAGCAGCTATTCAGGCAGCATTACCAAATCTTACATCAGCAGCATCTGCGATAAAATCACACACTGATGTGCTGTCTGGATTGGTTGAGCCAGTCAACAGTAACCAATACCATCTAGATACGGTGCTGTCCATGACTGACTCACTAACATCCACTGTGGGCCACAGTGATGATATCCCCAGTATAGTAACCAGCTTAACCGCGGCTCCCACTGTGGGTAACGTCCACACATATATCACCAGTATATACGATGCTCTGAATTCCAGTGGTGATGCAGGCGTGGCCGGAGTATTATCCGCTATATCAGGTCACGCCACCACATTAACCAACTATGTCTCCAATGATGTAGCTGCGTATCAGAGCATTAACGACCAGATTAACAGTGAGAGTGTTATATCAAATATTTTAGATAAAGCTCATTCTGAAGATCCCAATGTACAGGCTATTCTACAATTGGTAGTACAACCAGATAAACTGGCGATAATTTTACCACCAGCTTAAACAGCCAGCTAATCATCAGAATGACGGCGGGAACCTGGTTCCCGCCGTCATGTTCTTAACTTACAGACCAGCTGCAATAGCTCCAGTATTCATAATGCGTACTGGCACATAAATGAATTCTGCGGCTTTGGCGGGCGAAATCGCCGCGTCAACCCAAAGCTCATTACGATCAACGCGATCAGGTGTGTTGTTTGTGGTGTCACACACAACAAGATAATCGTAAAGTCCACGATTTACCTGGATACTGTTGAGTTCTTTTTCCATCTGATTCTTGATTTCCTTGCGGGTAATCTCATCATTGGGTTCGAAAATATACTGACGTGCAATCAAGTCCAGTTGACGACGCAAGTAAACGATCAGCCGAGCAACGTTTACACGATCCAATGAGCTGACGGCTGCACTGCGTGTTTTCTGCCCGTAAATCACAATACCTGATCCACTGAGTACACTGATGGGGTTGACTTTGCCAGTGTACAGAACATCACGCAGATTACTGGGCACGCCAATACTCTGGAATCGACCAGTTGCTCCGTCAATGTATCCCACAGCACTGGCATTGTCTACAGTGCCACGACGCAGGCCAGCAGGTGCAAACCAGGGGTAACTCTTCTGGTCACTGCGGATCATGCTGCGTAGTACCATGTGACTTGCGGGAACCACCGCATTAACACCATCCAGGTCGGTGGTGTATCCGCTGGGATAATATCCTGCCATGTATTCATAGTCGGAAGTGAAACCATCTTCGCCATCCTCGACGGCCAGACTGAGATTACGTGACCAGTTATCCAGTGCATTACTGGTGTCTGACAGTCTAAGTGGGCTGTCAGCAATAATAAATGCTGTTTCCTTGCGGTTGATGTTTAGCTGAGTCAGTGCGCTGTTGAGTTCTGGATAACCCGGTGCCACCATGAGATTAAAGTTGCGTGTCTCTTCAGTAGCTTCGGTGCTGTTGGCCACTGCTGCTACCATTTTTCCCACCACCAAGTTACGCTGAGCCTTGCGTCCCATATAAACAACACCATTGGTATCATTACCACTGGCGCTGACCCAGGCATTTTTATAACTCACCGAGGGGAAGTGATTTACCACAAATTCTTTAATATTCATGCCGCTTCTGCGAGTGTTGAATAGCAGGGTACCACGCGGATAAAGTGTATAGCTAGGGCAATCGGAATCCACTGTGTCATTAGTCAACAGTGATGTGATAGTGGGCAATGTGCCTGTTACTACATCAGCAGTGGAATTTCCTGCCCAGCGGGCATCAGCAAACACAATACCATCGCTGGTGGTGTGATCAGTATTGTCAATCAGCGTCCACAATGCAGTAGTTGTCGAGTAACGATAAATTCTGGGGAAATCTTCAAAGTTGGATGTGTTAATCCAAAGATCACCGCTGACCAATGCAGTATTATCACTTTGCACAGTGGGCTGACTAGCACTGACAATGGGCCCAGCAGGATCGGTCTGGGTGAGATCATAGCCACGACTGTCGGGATTTAATCCACGATAGCCACGCCATGCAGTTCCACTGTGTACCAAGATGTCAAATTCAGTGGAATTGTTGTAGTACCAGTAAGTCCCATCAGCTGGGTCAGCTGCGGGCTGACCACTGCTGGTCACAGTGTTGGCATATGCTTCCAGCCATTTGCTGACCACAATAGTCCCAGCAGTGGCATCAGATTCTCTAGCACCAACTGAAGCAGTGGTAATTCCCACCGACGACAATGGTGAATTGGAGACATCAACTAATTCAATGTAACCGCCAGTGCTGTGAGAAATGCTTACAGCACCACTGGTTTCAATTGCAGCACTGATATAACTGATACCTGATCCGTTGATTGCGCTGACAAACTGATCAACGGATGTGTTACTTGCACCAGTGGCAAAGCTCACGGTTATAGCACTATCCAGCGTTTGCTGACCTGGTACGGATCGTTTAATAGTAAAGCTGTAATTTCTGCTGATCACTAGTCCTGGAGGAGTAGTTGAGCCAGTTACCTTGCTGACTCCAGCACCGCGAGTAAACAGTTTAAAGGTAAATGTGCTGTTTTGGCGAACATCGCTCTGCATATAAGTTGCACCAGAGGCAATAGTTAATCCACCACTGCTTGCATCCAATCCATAAATTGCAGCAGCATCTGTAGCATATACTGGGGTATTCAGTGTGAGCCAGATGTCGCTGGCACTGTTATACTGTTTAACACTGAAATTTGCACCGTTGTTGGGTGAGCTGGTCTTGAACCATACACTACCAGTGGGGCGAGGAGTAGCTGCATAAGTGTTCCAGGCTGGTACATCAGTATGCTTACTGGCTTGGAACGCCGCACGATAATAAGCGGACACAGTGCTGATACCCAATGCACTAGCTACACCACCAGTTTGAGTAATAGTCATAGTGTGTGATGCATCAGTGTCGAAGAAGTAGAGTGCCAGCCGAGTGTCTGCGGTTGCTCCAGCTTTGACGGTGGCAGCTAACGGTGAACTGCCATTGATAGCAGTAACCAAGGCAGCTAGGGTAGTGCTTAGATTGGTCACTGTAAATGAAGTAGAGTTGATAAGAATAGTACCAGTGGTTCCGGTGTAAACTCCGCTAGAATTAAACGGTGAATTAGATCCCACCACAGCTGGCCATGCTTTAAACCAGTTGGTGCCGCCCACTGCCACCCACTGCCCAGCTACTGGGGAAGGCGACGCGGCTTTGAAGAATACCGGGTTACTGGCATCAGTGGTATCCACTGCGTAATCGCCTGGCTTACCCAGTCTGGTTACTGGAATATCAGAGACGATATCAGCAGCAGATGTGATCACCAGCAACTGCGGATCAGTTACTGCATTGGCTGCGCTAATAGATCTAAAGCCAGTCTGGCTATTCCATTCCAATATACCAAAGCTGGTAGCAGCAGTGTCTAACCACAACTGACCATTGGCGACTGAGCCGCTGGGACGAGTTTGCGTGCCAGTCAGCTGATCCAGATCTACATCTGCACGAATGATATAAGCAGCATTGCTCACACCCAGTGCGCTGTAAGCGGCCAGCAAGCCGTATTCATTTAGTTCGTAACCATGAACTGGTGTACCCTGAACCACCATGAAGTTGGGTTTGCCGTAATTGCTTACTAAGTCTCTCTGACTTGTAACTAAGAATACCTTGCCAGCATTGGCAGCAGTGGTATATGCTGCCACGGTGCCGCTGGGATTGAGTTTATTTTGGGCAGTTGCCACTACCACAAAGGGGACTGTGCCTGTGGGTGATGGTGTATAATTACTTTCGTCGATGATAGTAACCTGTGCGCCCGGTGATTGTAAAGCCATATTTGTCTAGCCTCCAGTTACTGATATTTAGCAGATGCTGCCAAAAACCACTAGTTCAGTAAGTCTTTAAAGGGATTTAGCGTAAATAATGGAGTGACTATTACTACCAGACCATTATGCCGAACCTGTAAAACCCGACCCTGTGCGGTCAACTATCACCTCAATTCTCGAGTTTATTATCGCAGCAAATGTGAGCGATGTTGGCGACAGCATGGTGACCGACGGCATCTCAAACCCAGATGGCAAAGCAGAGGATACCAAAAGAAAAATCGCTGTGAACGCTGTGGCTTTCACAATACATTATCTCAGATATTTGCTGTATATGTAGTTGATGGAGATCTCAACAACACTGCCCCCAACAATCTCAGAACAGTGTGTGCCAACTGTCAGATACTATTAAGTGTGACTGGGCAGGGTTGGAGAAATGCTGACTTGATTAGTGATTTTTGATGACATAAATTCAGAAAATATCATCTGATCCAGACCAGCATATAAGTCATCCAGTGTGCCCTGATTCCAGATCTCGTGGTGTACTGCTCGACCAACCCAGTGCCATTCACTGGCATGCACATCAGGCCACAGTGTTTCCATGGTCATGCCATGCTGATGCAGATATTCCAGCTCAGTGGTGGAGTTATTCTGGGTCAGCGCACAATGATGCCATATGGGAAAACGCTGATATCGCGTGATGGCAACCAGCCGGCCATGTAAGCTGTTGATGCTGTCAAACTCGTTGGCAAACCTACAGTCACTAATCACTACATTCTGGCCCTGGCTCAGGGTCTCTTGGATAGCACGTTCAGTGCTGGCAACCCAGATATCTGGGTGGAAATGATTTCTGAATACCTCAGTGCCCACATTCTGTAATACCCATCTGGGAGTAAGTTCAGCAATATCCAGTCGAGTTGCCCACCAGGGATCTACTGTTTCACGCCATGTCCGGCTGATTTCAGTGCGACCTTCCAGCAGATCACGATCCCAGCCAAATACTGCTGATACTGCATCTTTAAGATGCTGGGCATAACTGATTCTCTTAAAGTTATATTTGTTGACCAGAAAATCTGCGGCTGTGTCTTTTCCGCAGCCAATCCATCCTACCAGTCCGTATACCTTGGGCATATATGTATATATTATTATAGCATATTTGCGAGGAATTTTCAAGCAACAACTATCCCATCACGAAGTAAACTGTCTAACCTGTCACCCACCAAAGAGGCGCAGAGCCATCTATGTAAAGTTTAAGTTCTTCGATCAGTTTATCCATTTCAGCCTGAGCTTCGGTTTTTAATTCACCACCGTTGAGCTGGGTGCCACCCTGTGGGCCAGCAATGCTGGCAAATTTACTACGAGCTTCACCCAGGGTATATTTAGCCACGCTGTAGGTATAATCTTTAATCCAGTTGCTGGTCTGATAATCCTGCAACAGATAAACTTCAGGTTTCATGTTGAATGTCCACAAACACACAATTTCGCCCGATGCTTGTGGCATACGCACAAGTACCAGCTTCCTGGTAACTGGGTTAAAGGTGAAGTTGATGTGACCACCAAACATTCTAGCAGTCATTTCCTGGTACTGAGTATACAGCTCATAGCTGAGTAATCCACCAGTGCGGCCCGCAGTCAGCAAGTAGGTATTGATATATCCAGCTTCAAACGGTTCAAATTGATTACCAGATCCACTGCTGCCAATAGTTCTGCGCATGATCTGTCTGACCATGGTGATTTCTTGCGGCAAGGTGTATTCCTGCTGATACTCAACCAGAGTTAGAAAACTATTGCTTTCTTCTGTGGCGTTCTGGCTGCGAGCACGATAGGTAGACACTGCTTTATTGTAAGCCATCTCCAAGTGAACCGGGTCCAATTCCACGTCAACCATTCCTGAACCCAGTCTGGTCATCGTGTAGTCAAATATACCTTGTTTAAGTTCGTCTAGTGATGGCATACAGATATTTATACCAACACACGCCATAAATAGCAGTGGAGATTCACAATGCCCAGACTATCACTTTGGCAGAATGGTAAACACACCAACGATTACAAATTCTTTGATCGCAATATCCAGGAAATGTTCACCGTGGGTGGCACCAGTGTCTACATACACAAGTATCTGGGGCCGCAAAGTTCAGCCAACACTCTCGCAGTCAGTGTCACACAACCCGCAATCGGAGTCACTGTAAACTTCGCCAGCACCACAGGCGTTACAGTGGGGAAATATGTATACGCCACTGGTGTTACTGCTAAAACGCAGGTGGGTGCGGTTACATCCAATACTATAACACTGACCCATGCTTCCACCACACCCATAACTCAGGGTGCATTGATCAGTTTCAGCGATATATATGACCCCACCAATCCAGTTTATGTGAACCAAAGCGCACTGAACATACAGGATCTGTTGTTGTTGGAAAATCGTGATCGCAAATACGACAGCAGTATATATGATCTCAGAGGATTGTACAATGTTCAAGATCTGGACTTTGACCTCAGTCAGTTTGGATTATTTCTGCAAAATGACACTCTGTTTATCACCTTTCATTTAAACGACATGGTGAATCGCATGGGCCGTAAGCTGATGAGTGGTGATGTACTGGAGCTGCCTCACCTCAAGGACTTCCACAGCTTGGATGAATCAGTGCCAGTGGCACTGAAGCGATTCTATGTGATCAAAGATGCCATCAGCAGTGCTGAAGGATACAGTGCCACTTGGTGGAGTCATCTGTGGCGGGTCAAAGCTACTCCACTGGTGGACAGCCAGGAATACAAGCAAATTCTTAAAGAAATCCAAGCTGGCACTGGCGGAATGCTGGGTGACTTAATCAGCACAGCTAGTCAGCTGAATCAGATTAATGATGCAGTAATTGCCGAGGCTGAAAATCGTGTGCCCGTCAGCGGATATGACACTACACCGTTCTGGATCCCGCCCATGACCCATGGCGACAAAACTCAGTCACCATTACCGCCAGACAGCAGTCCCACTGAAATGGTTGGCGGATATCTAGTGGGAGCTGGAATTCCACCCAATGGTTATCCTTGTGGCACTGGTGCCAGCTTCCCATCTGCACCAACCATTGGCGATTGGTTTCTCAGAACAGATTTTCAACCCAACCGTTTGTTCAAATACACTGGCAACCGCTGGTCTCGCGTGGAAGACAGAGTCAGAACCAGTCTTACTCCGGGATCTGGTAACACTCTCAGAGACACCTTTGTCAACAACACCACTGAGTTCACCAATGGGCAGGGCCAGTCAGAGTCCAGCAAACAATCGCTGAGTGACTTACTTAAACCCGGGAGTGATTTCTAATGGCATACGAGACGTTTTTCTATGATGAGCAAATACGCAGATTTATCATACAGGTAATTCGCTTGCTCAGTAATTTTCAAGTAAAATTTGGCGATGGCACATTGTATCGTGTGCCAGTATCCTATGGTGACAGCAGTCGTCAGGTTGCCAGCATCATAGCACGCAACAGTGCCAATCGTATACCACCCACACCTCAGATCAGTGTATACATCAGCGATTTTAAATATGCCCGGGATCGTGTGCAGGATCCCACTTATGTGGATCGCGCCAGTTTACGCACTCGTGAGTATGACCCAGTCACTGGCACCTATTTAAATCAGCAAGGCAATGCCTACAGCATTGAGAGGCTGATGCCAGTGCCGTATAATCTGGGAATCAAGGCTGATATCTGGACCAGCAACAGTGAACAGAAATTCCAATTGATGGAACAAATTCTCAGTTTATTTAACCCAGCCCTGGAAATTCAGAGCACTGATAATTATCTAGACTGGACCAGTCTCAGCTACATGGAACAAACTGATATCAACTGGAGCAGCCGCAGCATACCCCAGGGCACTGACGACCAGATTGACATCGCCACAGTGACCTTTCAGCTGCCCATCTGGCTGAGTTCACCTGCGCGTGTCACCAAGATGGGAGTGGTGGAGAAGCTGATCAGCAGCATTTTCAATCCCACCGGCGATCTGTCAGACTTCGTGGCCAGCGATGACCTGTTGCTGGGTACTCGCCAGGCAATCACTTTTCAGAACTACAGTATCTGGGTCAATGATGGGCAGATTCAATTGCTGACCACCAACCCAGTAAATGTCACAGCCAGCGATTCAGACATTCAAGCTGAAGTGGTGGTGGGTACCACTAGTGACTGGCCTGCGGCAGTGGATGCTTACGGAGTAATTCGCAATGCCATCAGCCAGATAAGACTGAGCCTAAACGAAACTGATGGATTTGGCGCTGATGCTGAAATTGTGGGCGACATTGCAGTTCATCCCACCAACGACAAAATACTGCTGTTCACAGTTCACCAGGATACCCTGCCAACTAATACTCTGACGTCTGTGACTGCTATATTAGACCCACTTAAAGTTGCACCTGGTCTACATGGGTTACCAGCCGCAACCATTGGTCAACGATATCTGCTGCTGAATGACATCGGCAGCAATGGTGACGAGCAGAGCGCTGGGGCTTGGACCGTGGGATTGTACGAAACGGTAGCCCGAGCCAATGATATCATTGCATTTGACGGCACCCGCTGGACCACAGCATTTGTTAGTGCTACTGCCACTGAAACTCAGTATGTTTCCAATCTTACCACACTGAAACAGTATAAGTACTCACAGGGAACATGGAAAAAATCTTGGGAAGGCGAATACCCGCCACTGCAATGGCGACTGGTGCTGTAAATATTTCAGCCGGAGCACTGTTCTATTGTGTCAACACACAACGATGCTTGTTCTTATTGCGTAGTGTGAAACAACGAGATACCTGGGGATTAGTGGGTGGCAAACAACTACCTGGGGAAACTGTGCTGGACACACTACACAGAGAGTTTACTGAAGAACTAGGGTTTATTCCAGACTATCAACGAGTCATTCCCATTGAGACTTTCACCAGTGCTGATCTGGCCTTTAAATATTTCACATTTGTATGCACTGTGACCAGTGAATTTATTCCTCAGCTTAATCACGAGCATCATGGCTATTGCTGGATCAATTCTGGTAATTATCCACGTCCACTGCATCCAGGATTATGGCACACTGTGAACTTTGTCGAGATACAAGACAAAATTCGCACAGTGTGCCAGGTATTTCAGTCTTAACTATTCAGTTTCGGAAATCCAGGGCTCCAGCGTGGTCATTTCTACCGCACTGAGCTTCACATCACCTAGGTCGTCCAGGTTGATTTTCACATCTGGAAATTCAATGACTTCATCCAGTAGACCGTTGATTTCTGCCAAGAACTGTGGCTGATTGGTCTGAGTTACAGTTACCATGCCACTGCTGTCGACTTCTCCGTATTTTTCCACCAATTTTTGACGAAGTTCTTCAAACTGTTGAAGTTCAGTGCTGATAATCTTAACCACCTTGCTGAGTCGGTAGCTGATCCTCACCGGCAGCGGCGAGGTTAACAACTTGGTGATGCTGAGTTCAGCATTCTTAATCTGGGCTAATGTAAGTGTCATAGTTGATTTCTCCTTTGAGATCACTTTTACTTAGCCACCCAATATAAATTGCTGAAATTTGTTCCGTGGTTTAACCAGCACAGGCCACTACTCACCGACTGACGCAGCTGGTTCAGGTTCCACTGATGCAGCTGGTTCAGGTTCCACTGATGCAGCTGGTTCAGGTTCCACTGATGCAGCTGGTTCAGGTTCAGGTTCCACTGTTGCAGCTGGTTCAGGTTCAGGTTCCACTGTTGCAGCTGGTTCAGGTTCCACTGATGCCACTGGCTCAGGTTCAGGTTCCACTGATGCAGCTGGTTCAGGTTGTACTGATGCAGCTGGTTCAGGTTCCACTGATGCAGCTGGTTCAGGTTCCACTGATGCCACTGGCTCAGGTTCAGGTTCCACTGATGCAA
>Ga0114969_10002657_pt1 | contig 14635 bp, 10 predicted proteins | sample M_130807_MF_Meta_FD_87316 | JGI IMG/M metagenome (GOLD analysis project Ga0114969, IMG submission 87316) | Freshwater microbial communities from Lake Montjoie, Canada to study carbon cycling - M_130807_MF_MetaG | ecosystem: Environmental > Aquatic > Freshwater > Lake | place: Lake Montjoie...
CACGATCGGCGGCATGGCCAGCAACAACTCCTGCGGTGCGCGCTCCCTGCGCTACGGCAAGATGGTGGACAACGTGCTGGGCATCGGCGGCTTGCTGGCCGATGGTCAGGCCTTCGACTTTGCTCCGTCCCGCGACGGCAGCGACGGCATCACCGGTTCTGCTCGCGCACGGGAACTCGCGTACGCCGCACGCACGCTGGCGGAAGCCGAGCGTGCCGAGATCGAACTCATGTTCCCGAAGGTGCAGCGCCGCGTCGGCGGGTACAACCTCGACGAACTGCTGCGCCCGAACGCCAACTTCGCCAGCCTGCTGGTCGGCTCGGAAGGCACGCTGGCGGCAATGACGCAGTTGCGGCTGCGCCTCTCGCGCCTGCCTGCCCATCGCGTGATGGGTGTCTGCCACTTCCCCACCTTCCGCGACAGCATGGCCACCACCCAGCACCTCGTGCGCCTGGGGCCGACGGCCGTGGAACTGGTCGACAACAACGTGCTGACGCTCGGCGCCGACATTCCGCTCTTCCAGCGCACCCTCGCCGACATCACCCGTGGCAAACCCAACTCGCTGCTGCTGGTCGAGTTTGCGGGTGACGAACTGGAACCCTTGCAACGCCAGCTCGCAGAGCTGGACGCCTGCATGGCGGACCACGGCTTCCCGGACAGTGTCGTGAAGGTCGTGGAAGCCCCGCGGCAGCGCCGCGTCTGGGAGATGCGCGAGGCCTGCCTCAACATCCTCGTGTCAATGAAGGGGGACGGCAAGCCGGTGTCCTTCATCGAGGACTGCGCCGTGCCGCTCGAGGCGCTGGCGGACTACACCGATGCGATAACAGGATTGTTCGCCAGCTACGGTACGCGCGGCACCTGGTATGCACACGCCTCGGTGGGCTGCCTGCATGTGCGCCCGATCCTGAACATGAAAGACCAGGGTGACGTGCGCAAGATGCGCGCCATCGCCGAAGCGGCCTGCGACCTGGTCAAGCGCTACAAGGGTTCGTACTCCGGCGAGCATGGCGACGGCATATCCCGCTCTGAATTCATCGAACCGAGTTTTGGTCCGCGCCTCACCCGCGCCTTCGAAACGGTCAAGGACAGCTTCGATCCCAAGGCACTGCTCAACCCGGGCAAGATCGTGCGTCCCTACAAGATGGACGACCGTTCGGTCATGCGCTTCGGCACGGGCTATCAGGTGACCGTGCCCGCCACGGAGGCACTGGACTGGTCCGAATGGGGCGGCTTCGGTGGCGCCGTCGAGATGTGCAACAACAACGGTGCCTGCCGGCAACTGGCCTCCGGCACGATGTGCCCCTCCTATCGCGCCACCCGCGATGAGCAGCATGTGACCCGCGGACGCGCCAACACGCTGCGACTCGCGGTCTCGGGACAACTGGGCCGCGGCGCGTTCACGTCCCCGGAAATGAAGGCCACACTCGACCTGTGCGTATCCTGCAAGGGCTGCAAGCGCGAATGCCCGGCCGGCGTCGACATGGCGAAGATGAAGATCGAATTTCTGCATCACTATCATCAGCGCCATGGGATGCCGCTCAAGGAACGGCTGATTGCCAGCCTGCCGCGTTATGCGCCGGTCGCCTCGGCCTTCCGCCTGCTTCTGAATGCCCGCGACACCATCCCGGGCCTGGCCTGGCTCAGCGAGAAGCTGCTGGGTTTCAGCGCACGGCGCACGCTGCCGCGCTGGCGCAAGCCGTGGCGGGAGATCGGAACGTCCTCAACGGCCACTGACGTGAAGGGTGACGGCAAGGACATCGTCCTGTTTGGCGATACCTTCAACCGCTATTTCGAGCCGCAGAACCTGGCCGCTGCAGAACGGGTGCTGCGCGCCGCTGGCTATCGCCTGCACCGGGTGCAGGCCGCGGACAGCAACAGACCGCTGTGCTGTGGACGCACCTATCTTTCCGCAGGCGATATCGACAACGCCCGGGCCGAGGCACGACGTACCCTGGATGCACTGCGCCCGCTGGTGGCGGCAGGTGCCCGCGTGGTGGGCCTCGAACCCTCCTGCCTCCTGACCTTCCGCGATGAAGTGTCGGCACTGCTGCCCAAGGCCGAAGTGGCGTCCATCGCCGGCGCCTGCGTACTGTTCGAGGAGCTGCTCGCCAGCGACCTGGCCGCGAAAAAGATCTCGCTGCCCCTGAAGAACCAGGGCGGACGGATCGCGCATTTGCACGGCCACTGCCACCAGAAGGCCTTCGATGTCATGGGTCCGGTCTCCAGCGTCCTGCAGGCCGTCCCGGGGCTGGAGGTCAGGCCGATAGAGAGCAGCTGCTGCGGCATGGCCGGCGCCTTCGGTTACGATCCCAAGACCATCGACGTGTCACTGGCGATGGCGGAGCTCAGCCTGTTGCCGGCAGTACGCAAGGCGGGCGCAGACGACCTGATCGTTGCCGATGGCACCAGCTGCCGCCACCAGATCCACGACGGCGTGGGACGCGAGGCACTGCACGTCGCGCGGGTGCTGGACGCCGCCCTCTAACCAGCGGCCCCCTGCCACAGGGGGCCGGCAGGACTACGGCATCGCGTCGATGTAATCCGCCATCCGCTTGCGCATGGCAGCGTCGGGGAGGCGGCCCGATCCGCCGCCCAGATTGTCGATCATGTTGGCGATCTTGGTGGTCGATGGCGTGACGGCCGTGACGGCCGGGTTGCTGACCAGGTACTTCAGGAAGAATTGCGCCCACGTGGTGGCGTCGAATTCCTTCGCCCAATCCGGCAGCGGCTGATTTCCGACGCGGCGGAACAGGCTGTTGCGGCCAAACGGCAGGTACACCAGAACACCGATCTTCCGCTGCTGCGCCAGCGGCAGCAGAGTCTGCTCGACGTCGCGGTTGTCGATGGCGTAATCGAGGCCGACAAAATCGATCGGCTCGTTGCGCATCACCTGTTCAACCTGCGAATACTGGTCTGGAGAGGTGCTGGTGACACCGATATAGCGAACGCGCCCCTGCTTCTTGAGCTCCTTAATGATTGGGAGCTGGGTAGCGATGTCACCCATGTTGTGGACCTGGAGCAAGTCGATCTTGCCCACGCCGAGCTTCTTGAAGGAGTCTTCGATCTGGGCTGCCGCAGCCGCAGGATCTGCCTTGCTGCCGCCCCTGCCCGCCACGTTCACCTTGGTAGCCCAGAAGATGCGGCTGGCGATCCCCAGGTCCTTGGCAATCTGGCCGGCGACCTGTTCCGAGGCACCGTAGCCCGGTGCGGTATCGAACACCTTGCCACCGTTGTCGACCAGCGCCTTCATCACTTCCTTGAGGGCATCGACATCGGCGCCGCGCGCCACCTGGCTGAACGTGGCCGAACTACCCAGTCCGATGACCGGCAGGCGCTCGCCCGATGAGGGAATTGCACGCTGCAGGACCGACTGCTGGGCTGCAAGCAGCCTGGAGCTCAGGGTCAATGCGGCACCCGCACCCAGTGCGAGTTCCAGGCAATGGCGGCGGTTGATCATGACAATCTCCGGATCAAAGAGTGGCTGGTGGGCACGATTCGCAATTGGCGCGAATAGTAATCACCGCCGCGATGACGGGTCAAAGCGCCCGTCGCAAAGATTTGTCCGGCCCACGCCGGGCCCGGCGGCAGCTGCCGCGAGAGCCGCTACCTCTCCACCTTGCAGCCATATTCGCCGACCTGTTCGCCCGGCTTCCAGACCCACAACGCCTTCCAGTGGTAGGGCTCCTTAAGCGCCCAGGGGTCGGTCACGGTCAGCTCGTAAAAGAGTTTGCCCTGCGCATCGTCCACCGTGAACTTTTCCAGGGTGGTGACGGCTGCGCTCTGCGAAATCCCGACGCGGTTGAACCAGGGCCAGTTGATCCTGGAAGTGGTCACCACCAGCGTGTTCTTGTCTTCCCAGCGGCCGACCGAATAGCCAAGCGCCGAGGGCGCGACACCCGCTCCGGTGCTGCCATCCATGTGAATGGTCCGCTTGTTGTCGAATTCCTCGAGGTGCAATTCGATGTTCTTGCCCGCGCGGACAAACTCGATCGGATAGGGATTGCCCATGGTGTTCGGCATGCCGGGCGCGGTGCACTTGAGCTGCGGGTTGTCCTTGTCCTTGTCCCACTTGGCAAACTTCGCCAGCGCGTCCTTGGTCAGCGGGAACTTGTCGGCGTCACCAAAGAACCACCAGCCCTTCTCCAAGGCACCCCATGTCCAGACACGGAACAGGCCATCGGCCTTCGCCTTGGCAGCCACGGCCGGGTCGATGCCTTCCTTGAAGGTCACCAGAGTGGACTGCGGCCAGTGCTGCGGAGCAGGCCCGTTCAGCCTGATTTCCTTGCCGTTCGGCAGCAGGATGTTCTGTACCAGAATCGTGCTCGGACGTGCCATGGAAACATTGCCGGCGAACCGCACCTTGTCGCCAACCTTGATCATGTCTGCGGTCAGCCCGCGACGGGACTGCGAACTCACGGATGCGCCGTCCAGCGTCCAGGTGACGGGCTTGCCGGTCTCCGTGGTGACAACGTGCAAGGTGACGTGCGGGTTGGACCAGAAGACCTTGGCTACCGTGCCCTCGTACTCCTTCAGATTCGTCATGTCGTAATTGGCTACGGAATGATGGGCCGTCGCCACAATGGGCGAACCCACGGAAACCAGCAGGCAAAGCGCCGCCACCGACCGGAAAAATGCGTTCATAGGACCCCCGTTACGATCGACTCAGTCACTGGCGCGCATCGTGCGGGCCAGCTCACTGCGATGTCGTCCCGCTAAGTTGCGAGACGCTCTGTTTAACGGAGAATACAGCACGAAGTGCCGCAAAATATGAACGCGCCGCTGCAGCTTTCCCCACAGCGAAAAGTCATCTTCTTTGCACGTTTCGACGATAACCGGCACCGGCATCCCGGCGCTGCGGGCCGGCCACAAGCGCGGCCCGCGCGACAGACTGTTTACCGCGGATCGTATTGCAGCGAGTAGAGCCCGGCGTTGGTGTCGGACAGCAGCATCACGCCATTGGGATCGACATACACGTCGCACGAGGAAGTGACGCGCACGGCGTTGGGACGGATATCCACCAGACGCTCCGGCGCCGGAGGGACGAAATATCCGGTTTGCTTGGGCTCGAAGGCATTGCTGATGTCGAACACACGCAGGCCCGCGTTGTAGTAGGTCGCGAACACCAGATTGGAACTGACAAATGATCCGGGCCGGTTCTCGTGGAGATTGTGCGGTCCGAACTTGCCGCCCTTGGCGCAGAAGTTTTCCTCGGCGGGACTGGGCAGCGTGGCAATCGAGATCGGGTTGGTCAGGTCACGGATGTCGAAAACCCAGGTGTACGGGATGCCGTTGGCGCAGTTGTTGGTCGTCGCCTCGTCGGCGACCACCAGCAGGTTGCGATCCAGCAGCGGAACCGCGGTATGGGTGCCACCGCCAAAGGGCGGCGACCAGTTGCGATGCACCAGCAGCTTGGGGTTCGTCGGATCCTTGACGTCATGAATGGTCAGTCCGCCGTCGCGCCAAGACGCAAAGGCAATGTCGTTGCGGACGATGGCATGGTGAAGCGCCCAGCGCTGCCCCTGCTTCCATTGCGGCTCCTCCTTGCCGGCGCGCCACATGCCGGGCAGCCACCACTTGGCAGCCAGCTTCGGCGCGGTTGGATCGGAGATATCGACGACTGCAAGGATGTGATCGGAGTAGCCGTCGAAGTGCGCCGACATGTAGGCATAGCGCCCGCCGATGTACCAGATGCGGTGCAACCCGATGCCAGGCATCGACAGGAAGGAAATCTCGCGGGGTGCCGCGGGGTTGGAAATGTCGTAGATGCGCAGGCCAGCCGCAAAGTTCTGCTCGCGGCGCGAGAAGGAGTCCGCCAGCGGGTTGTCGAAGTACTCCTGCTGTTCGTTGTACTTCTGCAGCGCCCAGACGTTGGCGGCATTCACCACCAGCAGCAGGTTTTCATGCACCTGCAGGTGCGGCGCACGCGTGTTGGGCGGCGCGGGCACGAACGCCACGGTCTTCATGTTCCGCGGGTCGCGGACATCAATGACCGAAAAGCCGTCGGCAAACATGTGCCCGACGAACGCATGCCCGCGGCTGACCATGATCTGCACGCCGTCCGGCCGGCCACCCTGGTCGCTGTGACCGAGGTAGCGGATGTTTTGCGCGGTGGCGCCGTCAATGCCTGCGTTGTAAGTCATGTTCGTCTTTCCGTTGGTCAGCGTTTTGTTGCAGCGAGTTCATCGAGGCCGCGGCCCTTGGCTTCCGGACCCAGCTGGGTCACGGCGACTGCCGCAATCAGCAGGAGGATGGCGAGGAAGATCACCACGCCCGGCAACCCTTGCGACACCTGGATCGCGAGGATCGCGGGCATTGCAAAGGCGTTGGCCAGCCGGCCCACCCCGGCCGAAATCCCGAATCCCGATGCGCGCGCGCTCGTCGGGAATACTTCCGAGGCGAAGATCTGCATCGAATTACCGGCAACCTGGTAGCAGAAAATCATGGCGAACCCGGCCGCCAGCAACTGCATGTCGGTACGGGCAGCACCGAAGACAATGGCCATTATCCCGGCCAGAACAAACCCGGTCACCGATGTCACCTTGCGGCCGAAACGGTCCAGTGCATACATCATGAACAGGCTGCCGAAGGGAGCGGCCAACGTCATGCCGAAGGTGTAGGTCAGCGACTTGGTGATGGTGAAGCCCTGACTGTTCATGATGTTCGGAAGCCAGCTACCAAAGCCGATGGTGACGCTGAAGAAGGCGCTGAAGCAGATCATGCCGGCGATGACGCGCCGCCGATACTGGCTGAAAACGATACGGAATGGATCCTTGCTCGTCGTGGCCGGTGGGCTGGCGGCAAAGGCATGCGCCGGCGGCGATATACCCAGTCGCTTGAGAATCTCGAGCGCACGCTCGCCCTTGCCGTGAGCGGCCAGCCAGCGTGGCGACTCAGGAAGGCTGAAGCGCAGGGCAAACACCAGCAGTGCGCCACAGCCGATGACGATCCAGATGCCACGCCAACCCAGTGTGTCACGGGTGGAAAGCGTGAACAGCGCGGCGAACGGCCAGACACAGGCCCCGCCGATGAAATGAATCATTGCGAGGATGCGGCCACGGATGCGCTTGGGCGTGTACTCGCCGGCATAGGCGAAGCACAGCGGCTGCTCGGCGCCGAGGCCGATGCCGGCAATGAAGCGAAACACGCCCAGCCAGATGTAGTTGGGAGCGAAGGCGCTGGCCAGCGTTGCCAGGCCGAAGAGCAGGAGGTTGAACTGGTAGACCGTCTTGCGGCCGATCCGATCGGTGAACTGCCCCTGCCCCACTGAGCCGATGAACAGACCGACCAGCGTCGCACTCTGCGCGAGCCCCACCTGCTCCGCAGTCGCGAAGCCGGACTTCACCATGTCCGGTATCAGCGAACCCATGACGATGTAGTTCAGGACATCAAAGAAATAACCGGCGGAAATCAGGGCGAAGATCCGCACGTGCAGCGGCGTGATCTTCGCCTCGTCCATGGCGGTGCCGACGAATTCTTCGATGGTCTGTGCCATGATGCTGTGACTCTTGGTGAAGCCGCGTGGCGGCGTTGTTATTATTGGAAGTCTCACGCGGCCCAGCAGTCGCTGTCAATGCACAGGGCATTGTTGGTCGATGGGGTCGCGGGCATAAAAAAGAAGTTTCGGGCCTGAATCGGACATGTTAAGGGGGAGACTACTGTGGCAGCTGACACGCGACTGATTGCTTGGGTGCCGATCGTCTGTGCCGCACTGGCCGGATACGTCTACAAAGCGGTAGCGGCCGACGCCGCTGCCACACCCGCGCCCGCGGCCAGCGTGCCGTCCGCTCCGGCAAGCCCTTATCCGCCAGCCGTTCCGGGGCCGTACACGCGCCCCGAGTGGGCATTCCTGACAACCTCCGCGCAACAGCCACCGGCCGATGACCCGGCGGCGCGCATGAGCCTGCCGGGCAGCACCAGGAATTACACCAACGCCGAGGTCGGCGATTTTTTCAACGCTGTGGACTGGTATCCGGAGCGCCATGCGCCGATGCCCGAAGTGGTCGCCAAGGGCCGCAAGCCGGATGTGTTTGCCTGCGCCGTCTGCCACCTGGCATCCGGCATGGGCCATGCGGAGTCCTCGCATCTCGCCGGCCAGTCGGTCAAATACATCGTCGACCAGATGGCCGACTTCAAGAGCGGCGCCCGCAAGGATCCGGCACGCATGACACGGATCGGCAAGGCGACCACCGAAGAGGAAGCGCGTGCCGCAGCCGAATGGTTTGCCGCGCTCAAGCCGATCAAGTGGATGAAGGTGGTCGAGACGGACACCGTTCCGCGCAACTATGGCAACGCCGGGCGGATGCGCATGCCTTGGCCCGGCAAGGAAACCGAGCCGCTCGGCAAGCGCATCGTCGAACTGCCACAGCAGGCGGAGCGGGCGGTATTGCGCGACCCCTACTCGGGTTTCGTGGCCTACGTTCCCAAGGGCAGCGTGGCCCGTGGCGCCAAGCTGGTGAAGAACGGCACCAACGGCCCGGCAACAGCCTGCGTGCTGTGCCACGGCCCGAAACTGCAGGGAACCGCGGATGTCCCAGGCATTGCCGGCACCTCTGCGATCTACGCAGCGCGACAGATCTACAACCTGCAGGTTGGCGATCGCGCGGGTCCGCAGGCGGCGCTGATGCAACCGGTCGTGAGCAAGATGACCGAGGATGACATCATCGCGGTGACGGCATACCTTGCGACGCTGGAGCCCTGACCTGCTGTCAGGATGCAAGCAAGCGTTCAAGGCCTGCGGCACTGCGGGCATGCAGTCCTTTATTTTCTCGGGGTTCTGACGGATCATCCGCACTTGTCTGCGGCACCAGTGCGCCGCCTGTCTTCGACTTCATATTCAGGGGTAACCGCATGATGGCCATCTCCACCCGCTATCGCTTGTTCGCAGCGCTGACGCTGTGTGTCGCTGCTTCCATGGGCGTCGCCTCGCCTGCTGCCGCACAGAGCCGCGAGGATGCGCGCCTGATCACCGCCACGTCGGTCCTGCAGGAATTCCGCGGCGCGCCCGATCAGAGCGTGCCGGACTGGCTCATGGAGCGTGCCTACGGCGTGGCCGTGATTCCGGGCGTACTCAAGGGCGCGGTGATCTTTGGCGGCCGCCATGGCAGCGGTGTCATGACCGTGCGCGACGCAGCCGGACGTTTCAGCAGTCCGGTCTTCCTGACGCTTACGGGTGGCAGCTGGGGCCTGCAGTTTGGCGCCCAGTCCACGGATGTGATCCTGATCTTCGCCACGCGCAGCAGCGTGGAGAACTTCGTGCGCGGCAAGTTCACGCTCGGCGCCTCGGCGTCAGTGGCAGCGGGTCCAGTCGGCCGCACCGGCGAGGCCGGAGCCGGCAAGGACGCCGAGATCTATTCGTATTCGCGCTCACGCGGCCTGTTCGCCGGCCTGGCGCTGGACGGCAGCGCCTTGCTGATCGACAAGAGCGCCAACCGCAACTTCTTTGGGCACGATGTGAACGCCGCCGAGGTGTTCTCAGGCAAGGTCACCGAGAACACCGAGGCTGGTCGCCGCTTTATTGCGACCATCGCAAGCATGCTGCCGGCCAGCTCACCGGGCACCAAACCCACGACCAGTGCCGTGCCCTCGTCCCTGCCGCCGGCAACGACCTCCCAGCCCGCAGCAGCACCCGCCCAGGGCGGTCCCAAGGGTGGTGCCCAGAGCTTCCCCCTGGAGGACTCCAAGCCGGGCGGCGAACCGCACTAAGCTGGCGACGGCTCTCGGCGCGCGGCGAGGACCTGCGCCAGCCAGCGACCGATATCGGCGATTTCCTGTGGGACCACCGAGTGCGCCATGGCGTAGCGGTGCCATTCGACCTGATAACCCGCCGCAGCCACCTGATCCCTGGCGCGCTCGCCCAACTCCACCGGCAGCACGTTGTCTGATTCGCCGTGCGCCAGGAACACGGGCGCATCGAGCGTCACAGCCCGACGCTCGATCGCGAACCGCGCGGGTTCCAGAAGATAGCAAGACAGCCCCATGATGCCGGCCAGCGGCTGCGCCAGGCGAACACCGGAATAAAGCGCCATCGCGCCGCCCTGGGAGAACCCCGCCAGCACGATGCGATCCGTGCCGATACCGCGGCCATTCTCGCGCTCGATCAGTTTCAGGACCGCCCGGTGCGACTCCTGGATGCCGGCCAAGTCCTGGGGCGCGGCACGATCAAAGCTCAGGATGTCGTACCAGGCCCGCATCGAATAGCCGCCATTGATGGTGACCCGGCGCACCGGGGCATGCGGAAACACGAAGCGCGTGTCACAAGGCAGGAAGGCCTGCAGCTCCGGCACGATGGGTTCGAAGTCATGGCCATCGGCGCCGAGTCCGTGCAGCCAGATCACGCTGGCGGTTGGCGCAGGGCCGGTGGTGAGTTCCACAGAGTCGGGCATCATGGATTCCGCTAGCTTAACCCGCCGGCCGTCCGCCGCGCAGTATGATCGGGCGATGTTCAAAGTGCTTTGTCGGGCCGCCGTGATGGTTTCTCTGTGCTCCATCGCAGGGTGTGGCGGCGGATCCGACAGCGGTACCCCGCCGGTCACGAGCACGTCTGGAAGCTCGGTGTCATCGGTCTCCAGCTCGGCGGCATCCAGCGCCTCTTCGTCATCCAGCACTGCGTCGTCCGCCAGTTCGGCTGTGAATTCCGGCACACCCTATGCCGGCTACACCTACACCCTGCCCACCGCACGTCCCTTCATTTCGCTGAAGCAATACGCCACGGCAAGCCAGAGCAGCAGCGCCTTCCTGCGCCTGAAAGCACACGTCGACGATGTGGTGACCCTCACCAACGCATTGCCGGCAGGCTCCAGCTACACAAGCCTGGTCGCGGCGCTGAATGCCAATCACTACTCATACTCGCCGGTGGATGCGGTGGTCATGTTCAGCCTCACGGGCAACACGACGTACATCGATCAGGCGATCCGCATGGTCGACCTGTTCGTCACCGCCGAGAATGCCCGTATCGCTGCCGGCCAACTCCCCCTGGTGGCAGCCGACTCATATCTCAATGTGGGCCTGTACCTCTCGGAATTGTCCCTCGCCTACGACTACGGCTACGCCCGACTGAGCACAGCGCAGCGGGCGGCCTGGAGCGCCTATGCCGAACAGACGCTCTACAACCTGTGGAACAGCGGCACGGCATCCTGGGGCACCTTGAGTGGCCGTTGGAGCGGCTGGTCGGTCAACGACCCGGGCGACAACTATTTCTACAGCTTCCTTCGCGCCACGCAGCTGTGGGCTCTGGCCAGCCGGAGCGACTCCTGGATCAGCTTCCTGCAGGCGCAGAAATACACGCTGCTGGTGCCCTACTTCAGCACCCTGACCGGCGGTGGCTCGCGTGAGGGCACCGGCTACGGGACTGCGCTGGGCAACCTGTTCGAGAACCATGCGTACTGGAAAGACTCGACCGGCGAGGATCTCGCGGCGTACTCCACGCACGCCCGCGACACGATCGATTACTGGATCCACGCCACGGTGCCTACGTTCCAGTACTTCGCACCGATCGGCGACCAGTCGCGCGTCTCCATGCCCGTGATGTTTGATTACCAGCGCAAGCTGGTTCTGGAGAGTGTGGCGCTGAATCGCGGTACGGCGCAGGCCCTGCGGGGCAACTGGTGGCTGAACCGTGCCCAGCTCAGCGATGGCGGCAGCGGCTGGCAGTCGGGCAGCATGCTCAACAGTTTCAGCTTCCGCTATGACCTGCTGGCCAGCACCGCTTCCGAGCAGGTGCCCACCAGCCTGATGCATGACGCGAGCGGGACCGGTGCCCTGTTCGCACGCAGCGACTGGAGCACCGCCGCGAGTTGGCTGCACGTCAATGCCGGCCACTACGATCAGTCACACGCTCACCAGGACCAGGGATCGTTCAGCTTCTTCAAGGGCGGCTGGCTCACGCTGACCGCGAACGTCTGGTCCAAGAGTGGCATCAACCAGGACACCGGTGTAGAGAACGTGCTGCGCTTCCAGACGACTTCGCGCGTCATCCCGCAGAACTATTCGGCGCCGACCCGAACCGTCAGCGATTCCGGTGGAACCCTGCAGATCAATGCGAACCTGACTCCGGCGTACTCAGACAACGCAGCCAGCGTCAGCAACTGGACCCGCCAGTTCACCTATGTGCGATCCATCCACAGCCTGACGATCCACGATCTGTGCGCAGTGGCAGCCGCCGTGACGCCCGTCTGGCAGTTGCACCTGCCCACAGCACCGGTGCTGCAGAAGGACGGCTCGTGGCTGGCGGGCAACCTGCGCATCAGTGTCGCGCTGCCCGTCGCCGCCACGGCCAGCGTGGTGAACATGACCAGCGTCTCGTCCGACTTCACCGGCGGGTACCGCTTCGAACTGCGCGATCCGGCGCGGGGCTGCGAGTTCCAGGTCAGTCTTGTCGCGCAGTGAGCTACGCTGCGGCCCGAATGCGGCACCTGCTCAGGCCGCCAGAAGCTCCACCAGCACGGCAGCGGCACGCTCACACTGTGCGCGTGTCACATCCAGGTGAGTCGCGGCGCGCACCGTGCGCGCACCAAATGCATTGACGAGCACACCGCGCGCACGCGCCTGTGCGCAGAGCGCCTGCGCATCAAGACCCAGCGCCGGCGGCAAGTGGAAGACCACGATGTTGGTCTGGACAGTGGCCATGTCCAGCAGCACCGGCGCGCCTGCAGCCAGCGTTTCGGCAAACGCACGCGCGTTGGCGTGATCCTCAGGCAACCGCGTGAGGTGAAAGTCCAGTGCGTGCAGTGCGGCCGCAGTGAAAACACCGTTCTGGCGCATGGCCCCGCCGAGGCGTTGGCGATGACGCGCAGCTGCAGTAATCAATGTCCTGGATCCAGCGAGCAGCGAACCGCCCGGCGCACCCAGTCCCTTGCTGAAGGCGACCGCCACCAGATCGAACGGTGCCGCCAGTTCCGCCACGCTCAAACCGCTGGCGACGCTCGCATTCCATAACCGTGCGCCATCCAGAAAGGTGGCCAGGCCCAGTTCGCGCGCCGCTGCGCAGATGCGCAACACCTCGGCCTGCGGCACGACCACGCCGCCGGCGCGGTTGTGCGTGTTCTCCACCTCGACCAGCGTGGTGGTCGGGAACATCGTGAAATTGCGGGGCTTGACCGCGGCGCGCAGATCCTCTGCGCTGAAGAGGCCGCCCTGCCCGATCTCGTGGATCTGCACACCGGCGTTCGCCGCCGCGCCGCCCACCTCATGCCAGGCTGCATGCGACTCGCGACAGGCGATCACTTCATCGCCTGGCCGCGTCAGCGTGCGCAGTGCCACCTGATTGGCCATGGTGCCGGTGGGCAGCCACACAGCAGCCTCCTTGCCGAGAAGCTCGGCGCAGCGCGACTGCAGCCGGTTTGTACTCGGGTCCTCGCCATACTGATCGTCGCCCACCGGGGCGGCAGCCATGGCGGCACGCATGGCGTCGGTGGGTCGCGTGACGGTGTCGGAGCGCAGATCGATGTATTCAGTCATGAGGTCGACAGCCTGTGTATTTCCGGTCTGGATCACCGGCTGCAGATTTATCACAACCGGGCGGTGGCGCGCATTCGGTTCAGCTGCGCGGGGCCGGCTGGACGGGCAGCCACGCGCTTCTCCCACCGCTGTTTTTCCCCTAGTATCCCGTCGCGCCACTCAGGAGCCGGATCCATGCACCCAGCACTCTTCAGGCTCTTCGCTCATGCAGCGCTGTTGATCGGTTTCACCGTCAGTGCTGCATCAGCTGGCCAGGCGCCGGCACCGACCCTCGCCGTCGCAGATCGCAACAGCACTCAGTCCTATCCCATCGCGGCGTTGCTCAAGCACCCCGCCGCTCGGGAAATCGATATTGCTGACGACTCCGTCTACCACCGTCCGATGCATTACCTCGCCGTGCCGGTGGCCGAGTTGCTCAAGGGGCTCGCGCTTTCAGCTGACGATTACGTCGAGGTCAAGGCACTCGACGGTTTTTCGGTAAGCATTCCCGGACACCTGCTGACGGCACCGATCGGCTCGGCCACCGAGGCGTTTCTGGCCATCGAAACTCCGGGCCGCGACTGGCTGGCACTGCCGGACAAAAAACCAGCCAAGACCGCCGGACCGTTCTACGTGGTGTGGCAGGTCAAGGCGCCCGCCACCATCGGTCCCGAGTACTGGGCTTATCAGGTGGCCTCGCTGAAGGTGACGGACAGCCCGCAGCGCCGCTGGCCCGCGCTCGGCATCAGTGCGGACGCGCCAGCGCAGAGCACGCTGCGCCACGGCCTCGAGCTGTTCGTTTCCAATTGCATGGCGTGCCACCGTTTCAACGGCGCGGGCGAAGCGCTGCTCGGCCCCGATCTGGGCTCACCCATGAATCCGGCGCATTACTTCCAGCGCGCCGCGCTCAAAACACTGATACGCAAGCCGTCGGCCGTCAGGACCTGGCCTCAGGCGCAGATGTCCGGCTTCGATGAAGCCACCCTCGGCGATGCGGACATCGATGCCGTAATCGACTGGCTCGAGTACAAAGCGCGAACGTCGACACCCTGAACAAATCAGTGCATACCTCCGGTATTGACCGACCTGCTTTAACTGGTCCAGTTCTGATGTCCGTTACGCAGCGATCTGAGTCTCGCCTATTGTCTTCACTGTCGTCAAACGCACCACCGTCGTCTCAGGTGCGGGTGGCCTATAGCCC
>Ga0114969_10002658_pt1 | contig 14634 bp, 15 predicted proteins | sample M_130807_MF_Meta_FD_87316 | JGI IMG/M metagenome (GOLD analysis project Ga0114969, IMG submission 87316) | Freshwater microbial communities from Lake Montjoie, Canada to study carbon cycling - M_130807_MF_MetaG | ecosystem: Environmental > Aquatic > Freshwater > Lake | place: Lake Montjoie...
CACTAGACAAAATCAGGCAAAAATGGGAGACAAGGAATGGTATTGGTGCAAGGTGAACGGAATGAAATATCTGCTAAATCCAAATACGGGAGCGCTCTATGATAATATTAACCTCTTTCCATCTGGATATTATTACCCGGATGGAACGTGGACTTTTAGTAAGCAGCCTCCCCCGCTTGTTAGCACGATGAATGACCCGGACATTAAAGAATATAGTAAGAATCCATCTAAGCAGACGAATAAGTCAGGAATGGATTGGGCTGCATACTGGCAGAAGCGCAAAGCAAAGGAGGCTGCGGAAGGAAAGCCACAGGGATGGGTTAAGCCAAAGGAGAAGAAACCTGCGAAGGATAAGGGTGTTGCAGCGATTACTGCCAAGATGACAACAATTCACCTATAAGAGTAGGGATGTATACACCGAAAAAATATTTTGCTGGATTGTCAAAAACCCAAAAGAAACAAAAACTAAAAGAAATGCGTCATTTCGGCTCTTTTTCATGGAAAGATCCAAGAGCCTATACAGGCTTCAAGACGGACCAAGCAGTTAAATCTAAACCTTCTTCCTACACACAACGCTTCAAGAGGCGTTTTCTTAAAGCCTTGTCCCTGAAGCAGAAAGCCGAAGCCACAGGCGTCCCCCTTAAATTCATCCAAAAATCCTATGATAGAGGCATGGCCGCCTGGCGAACAGGTCATAGGCCCGGAGCTACAGAGCAGCAGTGGGGCTATGCTAGAGTTCATTCTTTTTTACTAAAAGGCAAAACATATAGAACTACAAATTCAGATTTGGCAAGGGAGGCAAAAGAAGAGTCAGCATCTGCTAGAAAATGGTGGAAAAAAAACGTAGTATAATATAAATGGCCGGCACTGAAAATAATGCTGCTATTGCTGCTGCATTACAAGCAGAAGAATCCCGCAAGTGGAATCCCTTTGTAAAGGGAACAAAGGGTTTCAACACACAAAATGATAGAATCATAACAGCCAATATTTTATTAAAAGACGCAAGATATCCACTCTTAAAGTCTTTTGTAAAAAATCCATACGAGGCAGGTAAATTTTGTAAAAAGTTTAACTATTATCAAGAGTGTCGTGTATTAAAAGAAAAACTTTCGGGATTCTCATTTAAAAATGATTCTAGATACGGTTCTAAAGATAAAAGATCCCTATATGACATACAAACCGATGCTTGGAAAGCAGACTATGAACGAGGTTTCACGGGAACAGAGGAGACAACTGTAAGGAATGGCAAGAATTTTAAATCCAAGTACGGCCGGACGCGTTCAAACCGTAAACGCGGATCAACACGCAAGCGCGTTTAAAAACGTGATGGACAGTGTGAATTATGTCCGCCAGGACAATAGTCTTCCTGCTTGAATCCAGGCTCTTTCTTACAACATTCCGCATCATGGCTTTCCGGCCCTCCAGCTTTTGTACCTGTGGTAGGGTCAATATACTGACCACAGAACTTTTTCCCACACTGAAAGCACCAAGGTCGGCCACATCCCGCGCCAATAACAAATTTTCCCTTTGTGGCTAAGCCGCAAGCGAAAATGTAATTACATGCGTTATCTTTCAGAGCCCAGCGCCCACACCATGGACATTGCTTCGCCTGCGAAGCGGAAGCAGAACCCATCCTCTAAAAACCCTCCGACAAATTAGAGGCGATGGATGAACTCAAGAAGACTGGCTTGTCTCTAGCACTTGTATATGGTGTACATTATATCTCAACACAACTTTATGGCAATGTCTGCGTTCCAGCCGGCTTCCACGGAATTCTCAGTGGTATTTTCACGACCGCATCGCCCTGGTGCCATCTCATCTTGAATACAATGCAAATGACGGAGACATCCTATGGCACGATGGTTGTTACAGGTGTGACGCGTTTGATTGTGGGGACGGTCATGGACCCGAAAGGGACTGGAGGACAAAAACCTAAGCAGGAAAAAGATGAGGAGAAGGTAGAGTGATGGGCGATAATCCATTTAAATTACTTCCTATAAAACCTGCCCCGTCGTATGAATCTCCTCCAAGAGTACAGCAGCCTAGGCCTGAAATAACCTCTCCTCCTTATTCTGAAGCAAGAGTGATACCAGAAGAACTTTTAGAACCAAACCGTGAAGCAAATGGTCTAGCCATGCCAGCCCGTGGAGGTTCTAGAGCTTATGGAGCTCCCGAAACACTCTTTCCAGAACCATTAACACGTGAAGAAAAAGAAAGAGAAAATGCACTGACTGAACGAATGATGTTGATATCTAAGCCTGAATGGATTAATCGGTATGAAAGACGAGATCCGTGGGCACTACAGCAGTTAGCTAATATTACTCGGAAAGCTCGGGCAAATTTACCGCTGGATCCTCTACCCACTCCCCCAAATGCTCCCCGCATTCGGCGTTATAAACCGATTTTATTTGAAAATGAACCTCCTGTTCCCAAGAAAGCAGCCAAGAGACCGCGAAATAATAATACAGAAAAGATGAAAATGGATCGCAGACGAAAGACACGCCGCCTAAAGAACCGCCGTCATAAGTAATAATGACCCTCTTCACAGCACTTGTCGCCACTATTGCTATCCTAAATGCTAGCAATTCAGTGACAGATTGTTCAAAGGGAACATCCGTCTTCAAGTTCACTGGTGGCTCCCTGCTGCCTGACCCCGTTATTCCCGGCAAAGATTCCTCAATCACGCTAAATGCGGAAATTCCCGCTGGAACCAATATCAACGCGGGTACAGCAAAGTATTCCTTCTCATTTAACGGCATCCCATTCTCCCCCACAACAGAGGACCTCTGCTCGGATGTTGCCTGTCCTCTGCTACCCGGCCCCTACACGAACACAACTACAAGCACGTTCCCATCAGGTGTAAGCGGTAAAGTGAATACAAGGATTGAATGGTTTGACACAGCAAATAACCGCCTGCTTTGTGTAGATGTAACAGCAAAAGTCTAGTAATACATGCTATTAAGCATGACTACATGCTTTTTCCACTCTTTAAAATCAAGCAATTTAATCTGTGATGCAACAGTTGCAACCCGTATATATTTATCAATTGTCGCCACCTCAAAACGCACAAAAACCGTAGAATAAGTTGTCGCCAACTCAGAAAAATCAAGATTTGGTTTTCCGAGTCGTTGATTTACTTCCGAATGAAGTCGCCACAACCAATCCCTAATCCAGTCTCCTTTTTGTGTATAGGGAGCATCCAGCAGTGGTTTGAGCGGATTTGCTAGAATCCATGCTTTGTAATGTTTACGGCAATCTTCACACGGAACAGCCTTCTCTGTCTCTTTTAGGATATGAGTCCATGAACGCATTTCTTCTGCTTGAGAGTTGACAGATGTAAGAGTTCCCGCCTTCAGGGATAACTTATGAAGTGTTTTCCAATAATGTGGACCCCATTCAGTCGTTTCTATTCCATGAATTTTGCCTGCTTGGCAACTACACATATTAGTTCGCTGTATTCTTTTTAATCTAATTTAACCCAATCTAACCTTTGTTATAATTTTCATAGCATATTAAATAAGCAATGAAAGTGATATGGTTGAATCCGCAAAAAATTAAATATGTACTATTGTTTTAGGTTCAGTGACACTAGAGCCACTAACATCAATTATGATTGATTCAGGCACTACAGATTTTTCCAAGCCCGTATCTTCGTCTTCATCATCTTTCTTTTCATTTATGGGTGCGGGTGGAGCCGAAAAAGGTATCGGCAGTTCAGATCCAATCTTAAATTGTGATTTTAACATACTGACTACACCTGAAGAGGCCATTTTGCTCAATTCATTCTTAATCTCCGCTGCTTTCTTAGCATGAATGCTAGATGATAATGTACTTTTCGGGGCCGGCTCAGGAGATGATTCACGTGTTGTTCCACCTTTACCTCCCATGTTCATACTCTTGATCGTATCCTGTGCCGCTTTTTTAGCAATTGCCTCCAGCATCGGCTTGAGTTCAAGACGCATACGGTCATTTTCCTCCTTGATACGAATATCAATGTCTGATACAACAAGTTGACGGAGAACACCCTTCTTCTGCTGAATCATGATTGCGGCTTCGGCTGCCATCTTCTTGAGACGAGCACCATTATCTTTGAAAGCCTTCGTGTGTTCAATCGCAGCCGCAATATCCGGCTTCTTAACATCCATGGATGAGCCAAATTCATTACGGAAAGCCGCAATAACTGAATCAGGAATGGGCGGCGACTGTTCAATCAGACGGTCCAATTCAATACGACAAATCTTCAAGAAGGACATGGAATCCATGCGTTCATTCGGATTCAAGCGGAGTTCAACGCAAATTAAACGATTGAATTTGCCCCATGAAATACTGCTAACGCGATGTGCTTCGGACCCCTGCGCATATCTCAAAAAGTTACCCAGTGTTGTGATGATTCCAGCAATAATAGAAACACCACCAATAGCAAGTGTCGCCAAACTAGCAGCGCTTTTGTTATCGCCAAAAATGGAAGTGAGGCCAAAGTTGGCTGTTCCTGTCAATGTACTTAGAATAATTACGGGAATGGTAATCATTCGGTCATTGCGACTAAAAATCTTCTCTGTACGTTCATGCATCCACCGATAGCAAGCTGCTTTATCGGCCCATTCTGCCATTAAGTCGTCCAGTTCAGGTGTCCATCCATTCAAAAATTTCTTAGGTTTTGCGACTTCAACCTTAGGCTTTTCTTCACCACTCTTTCCCTGTGAAGCTGGAGGAGACTCCTGCTTGGGCGGTGAAGCATTCGCAGTCAAACTTGCCATCTCTACCATATTAAAGTATTTTAAGCTAAATCATATTTTCCACGCCGCTTCCGACTTTTTCGTTTATTGATGGCCTGAATACCGCAGAATGTATAAATTTCCGCTATCATTGCGTCGGAAACTTTTAAATTCTTCTCAAAGTCGGGACCCGTAGTCAGAGGTTGTTTCGGTAAATCCTTCTCATCTAACCAGTCCTTAAACGCACTTGCCGAATTTTTCATGAGCGAGTTCTGTATACCTAGGCGTTGCCATTCAGGTCGCAGTTCTCCGCCAATAAATAGTCCCGTTTTCTCTAGACAGCCAAAGAATACATCATGAATCTGCTGGGAAGTATGAAGAGCACTATATTCCGGCACAATTTTAAGCGCAGAGCCGAGTCCCATGTGCTTCATATCATCAAAAAAAAGGATTTCGGGATGGCGACTTACTGGTAAATCCAAATCCTCCAAACATTGTATAATACCTCGTGTTGTCTTTTCCCGCGCATTAGGTTGACCTGCTGGAGCACGCTCCACTTTCATCCGTGACGCAGTATGTGCTGTAAAAACAAGTTCAACTACGGGTTTTTTAACAGAAAACATATTCAGATTTGACAGACGAATAACAAGTTCTATAAAGGATAGAAATTCGGGACAACTATTGTTAGAATAAAACATAATGTAATTTAAATGCCCTTGGCTTTTCATTAGTTGAGCAGTTCGGAAAACATTTTCCATACCGGGACGGAATAAGAATAATTCCTTCTTCTTAGAAGCGGCGGCGGCGTCAAGTGCCAAGGTCTTATATGCCCTTTCCACTACTTCTATAAAATCCTCCGGTAGACCCCCTGTGTGTTTGTCCGTCATATTACGACGCTGTTGACAGAATTCATAAATGTCCAGCAGCTGCGTGAACAATTCAAAAAATCCCTCTCCATCACAAACACACAGATCAAAATCAAACGCTAATATACGAGTAGGTGATAAATCGGCCATTGCCTCCCTACAAACTCCGGGTATAATATGCGGGAATCCGGAAAAAAGCAGCCGCCGCATCTGCGTCCAAAATGTGACATCCATCTGGCAGCAAATCCGCAGCCAAGTCGGGAACTGCTTCTGCCTTGGTCGCCACAAGGAAGCCCCATTCACTCTGGAATGAAGGAATTGCGACCTTTCCAAGTCGCGGCTCCGCAAAACCCGCTACAACCATCGCATCCCGGACGGACAAGGCCAGGGCCAATCCATCCACTGAAACAGGCGCAACCGGTCCACAGTGGGTTATGACTACAGAATTGGGCGACATCCGGGTAAACATGTCTTTCCAAAAAACCGGGCTATACAATCCCGTAGCCGCATCCAATTCTGGATCAGGTAAATCACAAATTACAATATCAAACAGCGGCAGCGTTTCATCTTTGAGTAATTTATTCGCGTCTTGATTAAGATAAATTACACGCTGATTGGGATAAAATATTTCATTAATCTTATCACTACAATATCCCAAAAAGTCGCGACAAAGTGTAACTAGGCTTTGGTCAATATCATTCCACACAACTTCCTTAACAGTTGAAACTGGCCATCTTAAGAGTTCTCTGCAAGTGGCTCCTTCTCCTGCTCCGAGAACGCAAACCCGCAGTGGCTTATCTCCATAGAGAGTCTTGTAAGTTAGGATAGCCGGGTGTACCAAATGCTCATGATAAATGGCTTCGTCTCCCTCGGTGCTCTGGAGTTCACCATCAGTAAAAAGCATCCGGCCATATTCCTCCGACTTCGCAATAACCACCTCTTTACAGAAGGGCGTTGAGCCAGCCCATAGCACAGCATCAATTGGATATTTGCTAGAAACTTCACTACTTGTGCTGGTCTCCTCATAAAATCCCGCTGAATCCAGTCTTTCTTCCAGTTCCTTGTTCTGCTCCATTCTGCTTCTTTTTCTAGCGAAGGCTTTAGTAGGTAAAAAATATAGCATAAGAGTAAGGATGCCCGAAAACGGTTTATCAATCTTTTTGAAAATACTTATAGTAGACCATCCAGGTCTCATTCCTATTGCTATAATTGCGTTAGTCGGAGGCTTTTATCTTGGACAATATTTGAATGACGTAGACCCCGATTACGATAGGGCTCAAATGATGGCGTATTCAACGGGGGGTATTTTCGCTTTACTGGGAATACCGTACTTAATTCTATTTGGAGCAGGTGATAAATCAGCCGGTGTAGGAGGATTCTTGCAGGCTGCTAGTTATAGTCAAATGCTTGGTAAAAGGAGAAATCGCAAGGACTAAATACTAAGCGAACCGGAGCAGCTAACACTGTTAGCCATCCGATGGTTAATTGACTGAGTCAATTGAACCTATGCCGCCGGCAAAGCGGAATATACGTTTCCGAGGCCCCAACCTTTATCTGTCCTTCTGCGGAACCCAAAGAACGCAGGCCAGTAAAGATAGCCGCTGTTCCATCACCGCACCGTTCACACAGTGCTGTCATCTTCACAACTGAATCTGCTAGAGGTATACAGTCCAGTACTTGACCAAAAGGCCTAGCAGCAGTATCGCCATCTAGGCCACAAACAACCAGATTCTTGTCAAGTACAAGAACCAAATCTACAAAATCACGCAAATCGGGGAAGAATTGGGCTTCCTCAATAATAATGAGATCCGCTTTTAGTATTGCTTCCCTCTGTGAATCATCATCTTGAAGGCAAGACATTAGTTTTGCGACTGCGACTGCTGCAACTGATTCTTTATCGTGACTTGTCAAAGCAGGCTCCACTGAATAACGTTTATCCAGTGAAGATGTTATAACCATAACATTCTTTCCGATTGCTTTACTCCGCCGAATACGCGAAAGCAGGGCGGAGGACTTTCCCGCAAACATAGGGCCAATGATAATTTCTAGTGACATGTATGAACTACGATACTAAGGTATCCACAAAAGTTTCAAATTTATTCAAGAATAAAGGATAAAATTTGACCGTGCGTGCCCACAGTTTAAAAAAACCATATATAGGACAGATAGGATGCCCTTTCTTCCAAGTACTTCTGAAACAGAGACTATTGTGGGAATTCAATTCGGCATTTTCAGTCCGGATGAGATTATCCGCCGGTCTGTCGTAGAAATTACAAATCATAATACACAGGAAGGTAAAATCGGCGGTCTCTTTGACCCCCGAATGGGTGTGCTAGAGAATGGGAAAAATTGCCGATCCTGTTTCCAGAATAATCACAAGTGCCAAGGTCACTGGGGTTATTACAAACTAGCAAGACCCGTCTATTATATTCAGTTCTTCAAGCTAGTTCTTAAAGTCTTGCGTTGCTGCTGTATGAAATGCGGCAAACTCCTAATTGACAAGTCCCAGCATGCGAATCTTCTCAAACTCAAGGGCGAGGCCCGCTGGAAGCAGGTTCTCGGCCAGTGTACAAAGATTAGCCGCTGTGGCGAAGTCATTGAAGACGGTTGCGGAGCTCGTCAGCCCCGTAACTACACCGAGGATGATATCTGCAAGATTTTCGCGGAATGGAAGGATATGGAGATTCCTGTCGGCCCTAATGGTGAATCGGAGATGCCCGAAGGCGCAGTTCCAACGGGTCAAGTTACAGATAAGGAAAGCGGCAAGGTTATCGCAAATCTTGTTACACTCCGTAAATTCCTAGAGCCTGAATACGTCCACCGTCTCCTCAAGCGTATCAGTGACGATGACGTGGATTTCATGGGATTCAGCCGTTATTGGTGTCGCCCGGACTGGATGATGTGCTCGGTTCTCAGCATTCCGCCCCCGCAGGTCCGCCCTTCAGTTCTACAGGATAATAATCAGCGGTCAGAAGATGACTTGACTCAGAAGTTAGTAGATATTATCAAGACAAACACGCTTCTAGCAGATAAGATTGCTAAGAATGTTAAGAAGAAGGTAATTGATGAATGGACGAATGTTCTTCAGTATCACGTTGCGACCTTTATCAATAACGAGATTCCTGGTGTTCCTCCCTCAGCGCAGCGTTCTGGACGTCCTCTGAAGTCAGTTCAGCAGCGTCTCGGTTCAAAGGAGGGTCGTATCCGTAACAATCTACAGGGCAAGCGTGTAGAGCATTCTGCTCGTACTGTTATTACTCCTGACCCGAATATCAGCATTAAGGAAATCGGTGTTCCTATTCGTATTGCTTCTAATTTGACCTATCCCGAGCGTGTTACCTCATTTAACATTAACAAGTTGTACAAGTTGATTCAGAACGGTCCTGATGTATATCCGGGTGCTAAGACCATTGTACGAGCCGCAGATAATCGCATGATTTCCCTCAAGCACATTACAGGCAAGGATCTTCAACTCTTTGAGGGCGATATTGTGAATCGCCACTTGATGGACGGCGACTATGTGCTGTTTAATCGTCAGCCGTCGCTACACAGGATGAGCATGATGGGTCACCAAGTCCGCGTGCTACCCCATAATACATTCCGTCTCAACGTCTCTGTTACAGCCCCTTACAATGCGGATTTTGACGGAGATGAAATGAACTTACACGCTCCTCAGAGTGAAGAGGCAGCCATGGAACTCCGCGAGATTGCGGCTGTTCCCCTCCAGATTGTGAGTCCTCGTGACTCCAAGCCCATCGTTTCCGTAGTTCAAGACACACTCGTAGGTGTAAATCGTTTCATGCGAAACAATGTTAAGCTGAATATGCGGGAAGCCATGAATATGCTTATTCAGACACCAGATTGGACGGGTATTCTCCCTCCTGCGTCATCAATGGAAAAGGGTATGAAGTGGTCGGGGCAGCAGGTGGTCAGCGTCTTGTTGCCTCCGCTCAATTTGGACATGCCCAACGGTCAATATGACGAGGAGAAGGATAAGGGTGATCCGAAGTCCCAGAACTTTGTCCGCATCAAGAATGGTATTGTTACACAGGGTGTCTTTGATAAGTCCATCTTCTCTGCGGCCCTCATTCACCTAATCTACAATGACTACGGTCCTGCTAAGACAGTACAATTCTTGGATTCCCTACAGAGAATTGTGGCGATTCATTTGATGAACAGCGGCTTCTCAGTTGGTCTATCAGACTTGATTGCTGACGCAAATACACGCACAGACATTGATAAACTCATGAACGAACTCAAGGGCAAGATTGAGAACATCATCCAGCAGGTTCACTTGGGTCTCTTTGACAATTCATCTGGCCGTACCAATCAGGAGGAGTTTGAACGTCTCATTTTCGGGGAACTGAATCAGGTCGTAAACAACGCAGGTAAGTTGGGAAGGAATTCCCTAGCCGACAACAATCGCATGACAAATATGATTAAGGCAGGTTCAAAGGGTTCTAATACAAACGTTGCCCAGATGATTGCTGTTCTCGGTCAGCAGAACGTAGAGGGTAAGCGTATTCCGTATGGTCTCCAAGACCGCACGCTCCCCCACTTCAAGCGTTATGATGACGGTGCGGCGGCCCGTGGTTTCATTGAGTCCTCGTTCATTAAGGGCTTGACTCCAGCAGAGACCTTCTTTCACGCTATGTCAGGTCGTGAAGGTCTGATTGATACAGCTGTGAAAACTGCAGATACTGGATATCTCCAGCGCCAGCTTGTAAAGGCGATGGAGGACTTGATGACCCAGCACGATAAGACAGTGCGTGATGCGGCGGGTACGATTATCCAGTTCTCATACGGTGAGGATGGTACAAATTCCACCAAGATTGAATATCAGCCCCTCAATATTGGCGGGCTCTCCGATGCGGAAATTGAAGAGCAGTTCGCTGTTCCGGATGCGGGTGCGGAGGAAGGTGCGGCCTTTGTGGCAGCAGTCAAGGCTGACAGAAACATGCTAGTAGATGGAGTTCTCGGCAGCAAGCTTATTAAGACAGACAAGCAGACAGTGGCTGGTCCAGTTCATCTTGACCGAAACATCAAGAATATTACTCTACAGTTCAATTTGAACCCGGATGAACCCAATAAGGTTACGGGGACACAGGTCTTGGCGACTATTGAGCGTATCAAGGAACGAACGATGCCGCGGAATAAGATTTGGGCGGCTCTTCTCCGGTACCACATGAATCCGCAGAACCTCCAGCGTCGCGGTTTCACGCAGGCCGCACTGGAAGTATTGGCAACGCAGATTATTAACAGGAACTGGGCATCATGGTGCTTGCCGGGTGAAATGGTGGGTATTATCGCGGCTCAAAGTATTGGTGAACCCTCAACGCAGATGACACTGAACACTTTCCACTTGGCAGGTGTAGCAGCCAAGTCTGCTGGAACCCGAGGTATTCCCCGTCTGAAGGAACTCCTCAAGGCAACGCGCAACCCGAAGGCATCTGTACTATCCATTTATCTCAAGCCCGAGCTCCGCAAGTCCAAGGAGGAGGCCCGTCGTGTAGCACAGGAATTGGAGTTTACACTCCTAATGGATATTGTAACTGTTGCTCGTATCTACTTTGATCCCCGCGATGATGCTACAGTCATTGCGCAAGACCAAGAGTGGTTGTCATTCTTCCTAGCATATGAAAGTATCGGTTCCGCGACAGCTGCGCAAGCTGCGGCTGCCTCATCTACCGGTGAAGAGGAAACCTCAACGCCCAAGAAGAGCCCGTGGATTCTCCGCCTTGAGTTGGACCGCGACAAGATGTTCCTTAAGAATATTACAATGGAGGATGTTCTCTATGTCATCAAACGCCGCTTTGGGCTTGAAACCGCGTACACCGATTATAATGCAGATGAACTCATTATTCGTATGCGTCTTGAGCCTCCATATGCCAATGACCCGATGGACGATTTAATCGCACTCAAGAAACTCCAGAATAATCTACTAACAAATACACTTGTCCGAGGTGTAACCGGTTTGCGCGCAGTGACTTTCAGTTACATCAAGGACTTCTTTGAGTTTAATGAGACAGCGGGTCGTTATGAGAAGGTTGATCAGTTTGTTCTAGATACAGATGGAACAAACTTCTTGGATGTACTCTGTCATCCTGATATTGATCCTCAAAGACTATACAGCAATAATATTCACGATATTTATTCAAATCTGGGAATTGAAGCAACACGCGCTGTTCTCTTGAAGGAAATCAGCGGTCTGTTTGAAGACAATAATGTAAACTTCCGGCACTTTGGCCTCCTATGCGATGTCATCTGCTCTAAGGGTAAGCTTATGACAGTAGATCGCTATGGTATTAATAAGAATAACATTGGACCTCTAGCAAAGGCATCTTTTGAGCAGACAGAAGATATCATGCTTCGTGCTGCTCTATTCGGTGAACTAGACCCGATTACAGGTGTGTCCGCCAATATCATGACGGGACAACCAATTCGCGGTGGCACTTCATTCTCATCAATTCTGTTGGATGAAGATTCCCTCAAGAAGTTTATGAGTGAAGCTACAGGTGTTGACCTCGTAGGAATAGATAAGGAAGAGCAGTTTACTGAGGAGGATGAGGAAAATGCGCTATTTGAATCACGCGCAGCAGGTGGTGGAAAAGACGATGCGTGTGCTCTGCCCCGACTCCGTCTTGAAGCAACGCTCCCAGACCAGCGCGAGACCACTGCTGAATACGAGGAGATGGAAATTACTTTAGTGTAGATAGAATAGGTATAATGACACAAAATGAAAAGATAAAAACACCCGATGGAAGCCATGCTTTTTGGGATATTTTTATGCCTGGTGCTAAATTAGGCGTTTATCACTTTGACCGATTTGACAAGGATTATGTCTATGTGGAAATGCCGGAATCAAAGGCGAAAATCTTTCTACGTTGTTGTGTATTCTTAACTATTAAGGGCGAAGATTCACCAAACACATTTGCTATAGTTCATCGCTGGAATAAACCCATAGGAGGACCCAATGATCATAATAACTGGGAGCCTATTAAAGGACAAGTTGAGAAGAAGGAGATGCTAGCAGCAAAACGTCTAGTGGGAGGTACAAAGGAGCATGTTCCTTTTTTGAATGAGATTCTCAGATATACAATCCAACGCGAAGTAGAGGAGGAATCCAAAATCTTTCCCTGTTCCCTCAAGAAACTTAAACTCCAACAGAATCTAGCCTATACAAGTCGGCATAGCGATTATCCCGAAGCCAATATGTATTTTCAATATATGATTTTTACGGCAGAAATTTCACGAAAAGATTTTGAGGCTGCTCAAGAACGTGTTAGCACTGTTTGGGAAGATCCGCGTTCAGTCAATCTCCGGAAGGATGAACGCGAAAAAAATGGCTTAAGCCTATGGAGTCCAAAGAAAGGTCTCAAGGCTATCATGGGAGGCCCTGCTGGTGCTCTTGTCAGATTATACTTACGCCATCTAAACCCCACCACCACTAACTAAGTATGGCTAATATATCTTCTGAAACAGGGTTTCCTCGGTGGTTACCCGGTGGTCCACATTCGCATTATATGCAATACGACCTTAAATTCACTAAAATAAAAGACGAACAAAAAGGTCATTTTTCAGCAGCATTAACTCCTATCTTAATGACCTTACATCGCCTTAAAAATCGTATTGATGATATGGACCATCAAAATACATGGGACGAATACAAGAAAATTACAAATCCCTATGAATTCGTATTTTTATCACTTGCTCGTCGCATGCAGTACAGTGTAGCAAAGAAAATTCCCTTAAGTCGTTCATATTACAAAATGATTGAAATCTGGCAGAGTCTTGGTTTAGCAGATAGCATTCCCAAAGAATTTGTAACAGCTCATTCAGCTGAAGGGCCTGGTGGATTTATTGAAGCAATTGTTGATATCGCAGCAAAAACCGACTTTACACTTCAAGGCAGTCTAGCAATGACACTTCGTTCTACTGATAAGAATATACCTGGATGGAAAAAGTCACAAGCTTTCCTTCATAAAAATCCTGGAGTTGAAATTACATATGGAAAAGACAGCACTGGTAATTTATACAATCTGGAAAATCATACAGCCTTTAAGGAAATCCTTGCCACAAAAAGCCCGAGTGGCAAGGCGCATTTATATACAGCCGATGGGGGTTTTGATTTTACTAATGATTTTAATAACCAAGAAGAAAACGTTATCCAGTTGCTTCTAGCAGAAATACTCTTAGGACTTACTGTGCTAGAAAAGGGCGGTGTTCTTATTATTAAATTCTTTGATACTGTTCTTCAACCAACACTGGAAATGCTCTATATAACAACCCGCCACTTTCGTGAATGGACAATTTCAAAACCAAAAACTAGCCGAGCAGCTAATTCCGAGCGATATTTAGTCTGTCGCGGATATCTTGGAGCACAAGAAGACGCAGTTCGTGTTTTCTCAAAAGCCCTGTCTCCACGCAAGGAGGGAAGGAATATTCTATCGTTCCTAGACGCAACAACGCACAAAGAACAAGAATATTTAGAGTTTGAGAAAGAAATTATGTTTTTTCAAGAGTTGTTTTCCAAGTGTCAGATTGAAGCAATTAAGCGAACACTTACTATAATTGAAACAAAAACAACCGTAATGCTACAGGCACAGATTAATGAAAATATCAGCAGGTCAATTGAGTGGTGTACTCAGCATGATATTGAAATCAATGAGTTTTATAAAGAGAACACTCCTGAAACGCAACTTACTATACTAACAACTGAACTTCTTAGTGTAGGATCTCTACTTCCATCAAGGTCAAGAGGTGAAACTACTGCGCAACCTTTCCCTTCACGAAGGTATTTACAAGAACAGTTCCAACCTCAACCGAGGATTGATGCTGCGTCTGCGCCCCCGACTCCATCTTCTCAAACTGTTCAATCAATTTCTGGAGAATTGCTTGATCGTAATCAGGCTTTAGAATCATGGCAAATAACAGAGGAAACTCGGTCTGGTAACTGGGAAATAGTCCGGCGACAACAGCGGGGCTCTTGGAAAGGAGTGTCTCCGTAACCTCTTTAACCATCAACTTAACGCGTTCGGAACGTGTTGACATTC
>Ga0114969_10002660_pt1 | contig 14620 bp, 11 predicted proteins | sample M_130807_MF_Meta_FD_87316 | JGI IMG/M metagenome (GOLD analysis project Ga0114969, IMG submission 87316) | Freshwater microbial communities from Lake Montjoie, Canada to study carbon cycling - M_130807_MF_MetaG | ecosystem: Environmental > Aquatic > Freshwater > Lake | place: Lake Montjoie...
ATCCACCACCGCCACTTTGACACCGGTACGCAGGCCTGGATCCAAACCCATGGTGGCACGCATACCGGCAGGGGCGGCCATCAGCAGATCGTGCATATTGCGGGCGAAAACGTTGATCGCTTCGTCTTCTGCGCGCTCACGCAGGGTGCCCATCAGTTCGGTTTCCAGATGCAGCAGTACTTTGATGCGCCAGGTCCAGTTAACCACCGCCTTGCGCCAGACATCGGCCGGCGCATTGTTCAGGCGCAGGTTCAGGTGGTTGATGATGATCAACTCGCCCTGGCTTTCGCGCGGCGCTTCTTCAAACTGCGGGTCGGCATTCAGCGCCAGTTGCAGTACCCCTTCATTGCGGCCGCGGAACATCGCCAGCGCACGGTGAGAAGGCACTTGTGAAATCGGTTCATGATGATCGAAGTAGTCGCGAAATTTCGCGCCTTCCTCTTCTTTGCCTTCCACCACCTTGGACACCAGATGGGCGTTTTTCCACAGGTAATCGCGCACTTTGGCCAGCAGCGTGGCATCTTCGGCGAAGCGCTCCATCAGGATATAGCGCGCACCGTCCAGCGCCGCTTTAACATCGGCAACGCCTTTGTCGGCATCAACATAACGTTCAGCCGCCTGTTCTGGCTGCTGCTGCGGATCTTGCCACAGCAAGTCGGCCAGCGGCTCCAGACCTGCTTCGATAGCGATCTGACCACGGGTGCGGCGCTTGGGTTTATACGGTAGGTAAAGGTCTTCGAGTTCGGTTTTGCTCTGCGTGGCGTTAATTGCCCCAGCCAGTTGTTCGGTCAGCTTACCTTGCTCGTCGATGGATTTGAGGATGGTCTGGCGGCGATCTTCCAGTTCACGCAGGTAACCCAAGCGGGTTTCCAACTGGCGCAGTTGGGTGTCGTCCAGGCCTCCGGTGACTTCCTTACGATAGCGTGCGATAAACGGCACGGTATTACCTTCATCCAGCAGACGGATGGCGGAGTCAACTTGCTCCGGCCGGGCCTGCAATTCTGTTGCAATAATGCGGCTCAGTGGGTCATTCATAAGTCGGGTATCTGTTCAGCACGATAATCAATAGGGGGATAGTTATACGGTTTGCAGGGATAAAATGCCAGCGCAGTGGGCTGACATGCCCCTTCACTGTTTCACATAGGTGATCTCATTGACCGACCAAAACGCTTCACCGGCAGGCGTTTGCACCGTGGCGCTATCACCCACTTCCTTTTTCAGCAGTGCGCGGGCCATCGGTGAGTCGATGGAGATGTAGTCTTTACGGCCGAAAATCTCATCGTAACCGACGATACGAAAGCGTTTGATCTCACCCTCATCGTTTTCGATCTCCACCCAGGCACCAAAAAAGACCCGGCCTTCCTGCTGCGGCGAATAGTCGACGATTTTCAACTGCTCAAGGCATTTGGTGAGGTAGCGCACGCGGCGATCGATTTCACGCAGCCGCTTTTTGTTGTACTGGTAATCGGCGTTTTCACTTCTGTCACCCAGGCTGGCGGCCCAGGTGACTTTCTTGGTCACTTCCGGGCGCTCTTCACGCCAAAGAAAGTCCAGTTCTTGCTTCAGCTTGTCGTACCCCTCACGGGTAATCAGCAATGTTTTCATCGTTATCCACCTTGCAGTCAGCCGTTAATCTGGGGATTCTCGCATAAACGGGTCATTGGGTGAGTTTTTTATCGGTATCTCTGCGGTACACTGCCAAAACCGCCAGTTTGGGATTTTCGGCTGTCTGTGTAAACAATCACAAGTAGAGGGGGCCTGGCCCGATACTTAAGTGAAAACAGTTGATATCTGAGCAAAAGAATAAGCTTTGTAACAATTTCGGCTAGAATGTATACCATTAAATGCTGTCAGTAATGACGGGGTTTTTTAACAATACAAGGCTGTTGCCAAACCGTCGCCAGCAGTGTTTATACATCTGTGCCGGCCACAGCCTAGAATCAGGCAATACAGCCTTTGGGAGTAATACAATGCAAGAAAATCATAAGATTCTGGTCGTCGATGATGACATGCGCCTGCGTGCGCTTTTAGAACGTTATTTAACGGAGCAGGGCTTTCAGGTTCGTAGCGTGGCCAACGCTGAGCAAATGGATCGTTTGCTGACGCGTGAATCTTTCCATCTGATGGTGTTAGACCTGATGCTGCCGGGTGAAGACGGGCTTTCCATCTGCCGCCGTCTGCGCAGCCAAAGCAACCCGATGCCGATCATCATGGTGACTGCCAAGGGCGAAGAAGTGGATCGCATTGTTGGGCTCGAAATCGGTGCCGATGATTATATCCCTAAGCCGTTCAACCCGCGTGAACTGCTGGCCCGTATCCGTGCGGTGCTGCGCCGTCAGGCCAATGAACTGCCAGGCGCCCCTTCACAGGAAGAAGCCATCATCGCCTTTGGTAAATTTAAACTGAACCTGGGCACGCGCGAAATGTTCCGCGAAGACGAGCCTATGCCGCTCACCAGCGGTGAGTTTGCGGTATTGAAAGCGTTGGTCAGCCATCCGCGCGAGCCGTTATCACGCGATAAGCTGATGAACCTGGCTCGTGGCCGTGAATACAGCGCGATGGAGCGCTCCATCGACGTGCAAATTTCTCGCCTGCGCCGCATGGTTGAGGAAGATCCGGCCCATCCTCGTTATATTCAGACCGTTTGGGGCCTGGGTTACGTCTTCGTGCCGGACGGCACTAAGGCATGAAGCGATTGCGCTTTTCACCGCGTAGCTCGTTTGCCAGAACTTTGCTGTTGATTGTCACCTTGCTGTTCGTTAGCCTGGTGACGACCTATCTGGTGGTGCTCAACTTCGCCATCCTGCCCAGCCTACAGCAGTTCAACAAGGTTCTGGCGTATGAAGTCCGTATGCTGATGACCGACCGGCTGCAACTGGAGGATGGCACGCTGCTTGAAGTGCCACCGGCGTTCCGCCGTGAAATCTACCGTGAACTGGGTATTTCCCTGTATACCAATGCTGCGGCGGAGGAAAGTGGCTTGCGCTGGGCGCAGCACTATCAATTCCTCAGCCAGCAGATGGCGCAGCAACTGGGTGGGCCGACTGACGTTCGCGTTGAGGTGAATAAAAACTCACCGGTGGTTTGGCTGAAAACCTGGCTGCAACCGGACATCTGGGTGCGCGTTCCGCTGACCGAAATCCATCAGGGTGATTTCTCACCGCTGTTCCGTTACACCTTGGCGATCATGCTGCTGGCGATCGGCGGTGCCTGGCTGTTTATCCGTATCCAGAACCGCCCCCTGGTTGAGCTTGAACACGCGGCCTTGCAGGTGGGGAAGGGGATTATTCCGCCACCGCTGCGTGAATATGGTGCCTCTGAGGTGCGTTCGGTGACCCGTGCCTTTAACCAGATGGCGGCCGGTGTGAAGCAACTTGCCGACGATCGTACGCTACTGATGGCCGGGGTGAGTCACGATCTGCGCACGCCGTTGACGCGCATCCGGCTGGCGACAGAGATGATGAGCACCGAAGACGGCTATCTGGCGGAGTCGATCAATAAAGATATCGAAGAGTGTAACGCCATCATCGAGCAGTTTATTGATTACCTGCGCACCGGCCAGGAAATGCAGACCGAGATTAGCGATCTGAACACTATTCTGGGCGAAGTGGTGGCGGCAGAAAGCGGCTATGAGCGGGTCATTGAAACGGACATCCTGCCGGGCGAATTGATGATGAATGTGCATCCGTTATCAATCAAGCGCGCGGCGGCCAACATGGTGGTGAATGCGGCCCGCTATGGCAACGGCTGGATCAAGGTCAGCAGCGGGCGTGAGTTGCAACGCGGCTGGTTCCAAGTGGAAGATGACGGCCCAGGGATCAAGCCGGAAGAGCTTAAGCATCTGTTCCAACCCTTTGTGCGCGGCGATAGCGCGCGCAGCACCAGCGGTACTGGGCTGGGGCTGGCGATTGTGCAACGTATTATTGATGCTCATGCTGGGGGGTTGGATATCGGCACCAGTGAACGAGGTGGGCTGCGCATCCGCGCCTATATTCCGTTGCCGATGGAGAAAAGAGAATCGGCCAACGGCCATCAAACGGCGAAAGACACCGCATAATTTCCTGACCGGGCCGCGGCTCGGTCAGGGTTTTCTGCTCATCACGTAGTATTCCGCTGCCTCTTCATGCAAGCGCAGGCTGGTGGTGGCTTGCCAAGGGTCGATTAGGGTAACACCACTATGAATGAAATCCTTGGTGTTACGTGTTGCCAATACGGCACCATAATGCAGGCAGGTCGCGGCAATTTGATTGTCTGCCATGCTGATAATCGTACCGCGACGGCGATTGGCCCCCATTAATTCTGCATGCTGTATGGCGCAGTCAGCATCAAAAGGTAAAATCCTTTCAGGAAACTCTTCCTGTAGCATCAGATCTAAACGATTTTGCAGTTCAAGCTGCCTTTTCCCTGCGGGCATACAGGTGATGCCGGTATAGAGTTCTGCAACCACGATTGCACTTAGATAAAATTGATAAGTATCCTGTTCATCCAACCACTTCAAAACGGTGTAATGAGGGGCTGGGCGCAGTAGCTCTGAAACTACATGAGTATCGAGAATGATCATGCTTGGTCATCATCATCGTCAAAATTAATAATGCGTGGCGGTGTTGCGTCACGTGGTGGGATTTCCAGTTCAACACCGCCGAATTCAGCAAAATGCTGATGCAGGCGCGTTCCCAGCCCATAGCGCGGTGGCTTTTTCACCAGTGCTTGCTTCAAAATCATGCGAACTTCCTCCTCCATGGAATGGCCATTTTTAGCCGCTGAGATACGCAGCAATTCTTTTACTTCATCATCCAGATTCCTGACGGTTATGGTAGCCATTGATCCCCCTTTTGCTAGCAATGATTGCATTGCATGATTATCCTATCGGGTTGATTAAAAAACAAGCTACTGAAATGAAGAAAGGCGCGAGAACGCGCCTTAAGGTAGAAAGTGTAGGTGGCTAAAACACTGAGACAACGCCCCCTACAAGAGGGTATTACAGCTTCGGCCCTACACTGACCAGCGCTGCGCCAGCCGGTGTATCGGTATATTTATCGAAGTTGGTGATAAAGCGATTCGCCAGATCGTGCGCTTTTTCTTCCCACTGCTCGACCTTGGCGTAGGTGGCGCGTGGATCGAGGATCGCCGGATCAACGCCCGGTAAGGCGGTTGGCATCGCCAGATCGAAGATCGGCAGCGTGATGGTTTCTGCTTTATCGATTTCACCGTTGAGGATGGCGTCGATAATGCCGCGGGTATCTTTGATCGAGATACGTTTACCCGTGCCGTTCCAACCGGTATTCACCAGATAAGCCTGCGCCCCGGCCACCTGCATGCGCTTAACCAAGACTTCGGCGTATTGGGTTGGGTGCAACGACAGGAAGGCGGCACCGAAGCAGGCTGAGAAGGTCGGCGTCGGCTCGGTAACACCGCGCTCGGTACCGGCCAGTTTCGCGGTGAAACCAGACAGGAAGTGGTACTGGGTCTGGTTGGCCGTCAGGCGTGATACCGGCGGCAGTACGCCAAAGGCATCGGCGGTCAGGAAGATCACCTTGGTGGCATGGCCCGCTTTTGAAACCGGTTTAACAATGTTGTGGATATGGTAGATCGGATAGGAAACGCGGGTGTTCTCGGTTTTCGATCCGTCGTTGAAATCCACGGTGCCATCGGCCAGTACGGTGACGTTTTCCAACAGCGCATCGCGCTTGATGGCGTGATAGATATCTGGTTCAGCCTCTTCGGAAAGCTTGATGGTTTTGGCGTAGCAGCCACCTTCGAAGTTGAACACCCCGTCGTCGTCCCAGCCGTGTTCGTCATCGCCGATCAACTGGCGTTTTGGATCGGTCGAGAGCGTGGTTTTACCGGTGCCGGACAGGCCAAAGAACACCGCTACATCGCCTTTCTCGCCCACGTTGGCCGAGCAGTGCATAGAGGCGATACCTTTCAGCGGCAGCAGGTAGTTCATCATCGAGAACATACCTTTCTTCATTTCGCCGCCGTACCAGGTGCCGCCGATCAACTGCATACGTTCGGTCAGGTTGAACGCCACAAAGTTTTCCGAGTTTAGCCCCTGTTGCTGCCAGTTCGGGTTGGTGCATTTGGCCCCGCTCATCACCACGAAGTCAGGCTCGAAGTCCTGCAACTCTTCTTCGCTTGGGCGGATGAACATGTTTTTCACAAAGTGCGCCTGCCAGGCCACTTCGGTGATGAAGCGGACTTTCAGACGGGAGTCTGCGTTGGCACCACAGAAGGTATCCACCACAAACAGGCGTTTGCCAGAGAGTTGCTCGGTGACCAGCTGTTTCAGATCTGCCCAGACTTCGGGGCTGAGAGGTTTGTTATCGTTCTTGCCTTTACCCTGATCGGCCCACCAGACGGTGTCCCGGGTGATATCGTCGCGGACGATGTATTTATCTTTTGGAGAACGGCCAGTGAAGATGCCGGTATCAACGGCAACGGCTCCCAGGCTGGTTACGATGCCACGCTCAAACCCTTCCAATGAAGGATCGGTCTCTTCCTTAAACAGTAATTCATAACTCGGATTGTGAACGATTTCACCAACGTTATGAATACCATAAGCGGCAAGATCCTGGTGGGTTATACCTTTAACACGCATGTCACTGCTCCTTGATCACAGAATTTCTGGCAACAATTGTAGGGATTCAGCAGGGAGTAACCGCGATAGCTATCAAATATTTAACGTTTAAAACGTTTTTTAGCTACGTTATGAGATGTAGCACACGGAAAAAAGCAAGCGTGCAAATGGTGAGGCTTGGCGAGCGCCAGAACGCGCTCGCCAGAGTGTGGTGCAACTTAGTGCAGCTGTGGGCTGCTGTCGGTATTACCACTGTAAAGTGCGGCGATGTCCACGGCATCGAACAGGTAATGATTGCCACAATAGTCACAATGCATGTCGATGTTACCGTCTTGCTCCAGCATGTTGGTCACTTCCTCTGCCGGTAGCGTGATCAGCGCATCGGCACAGCGCTGGCGTGAACAGGTGCAGCGGAAGGTCACATCCTGCGGTTCGTAGAGCGTCACTTCTTCCTGATGATACAGGCGATAGAGCACCTCGTTGGCTGGTAGGTTGAACAGCTCTTCATTCTTGATGGTGGCGGTCAGTTGCACCAGATGATCGAAGTCATCGGCATTGCCATCCTGTGCCGGTAGCACTTGCAGCAGCATGCCACTCGCCACGGGCTTACCTGATGATTCGCCGGTACGGATAAACAAGCGGGTTGGCAACTGCTCGGACTGACGGAAATAACCTTCCAGGCATGCTGCCAGGGTTTCACCTTCCAGCCCGACGACGCCCTGATAGCGCTCACCTTCGGTCGGGCTGATGGTGATCACCATAATACCGTTGCCGAGCATCTGATGCAGCGTGTTGCCTTCAACGATTGGGCCTTCTACACGGGCTACACCGCGCATTTCCTGGCGGTTGTTACCGTTGATAACGGCCAGCTTGAGTGGGCCGTCACCCTGTAGCTGCACGGTGATGTCACCGTCGAATTTCAGCGTGGCAGTCAGCAGACTGGTGGCAACCAGCAGTTCACCGAGCAGTTGTTGTACCGGTGCCGGGTAGTCATGGTTGGTCAGAATCTGCTGATAGGTTTCATTGACGGTAACCAGCTCACCGCGCACCGCGTAGTTTTCGAACAGGTAACGGTGTAATTGGTCATGGTTGGACATAGTTTTCTCTCATTGAGGCGAGGGATGATTCCGGCTCGCCAGGCTATCTTATCGTGCAGCCCTACTGGGGCTGGCTCTTGAATTTAATCAAATCACGCCGCTCTTTTTTGTCTGGACGGCGATCCGGGTGCGGCATGGTCAGTGAATTCATCTTGCGGGCCAGCGCCACTTTTTCGCGGTTGGCGATGCTGGCCTCGGTTTCCTGATAGATCTGCTGGGCCTCGCTGGCCCCTCGTCGCTGGCCGGTGATGGCCAGTACCACCACGGTACGTTCTTCATTGCCTTGGCGCAGTTTGATCTCGGCATTAATCTCAACGATTTTGCTCGGCTTGCCGCGTTGCCCGTTGTAATGCACCTTACCGCCGTCGATCATTTCGCGCGCCAGCGCACGGGTTTTATAAAAACGTGCCGCCCACAGCCATTTGTCCAGACGGACGGCATCATCATTCTGCGTTGCTTTGGCTTTCATGGCTTCCCCTGTTGCAGCGCCGGTATCAACTGGCGATAGTCGCTCATTGACGGATAGCGCTGGAAAGTTTTACTCGCCATGCTGGAGTCCGGGTTTTGTACCCCCAGGCAGTGGCGGATACCAAAGGTTTGGGCAGCATCCAGAATAGGCTCACTGTCATCAACAAACAGCGTGCGATGCGGATCAAAGCCGGTTTGTTGCTGCACCGCCTGCCACAGACGCTGATCTTCTTTTGGATAACCAAATGTGTGGGTGGAAAGCAATAAATCAAGGTGCTGGTCCAACCCGGTGTGCTCAATTTTTACCGCCAGACTGTGCGGATGGGCATTGGTCAGCAAGATGGTCCTGCGGCCTGCATGGCGCAAAGCCTGTAGAAACGGCTCGGTATCTTCACGCAGCCGCGCGCGGCTGCCCACTTCGCTGGTCATGCGATAGATATCCAAACCCAGCCGATGGCTCCAGTAATCAAAGCAATACCAATTCATGGTGTGCTGTACGGCGAGATATTCGGCATAAATGATTTTACGGGCGTCATCGAACGGGATGTCCCGCTGTTCACTCAGCGCTTGTGGAACCAGCGTCAGCCAGAAATGGCTGTCGAACTCCAGATCGAGCAGAGTGCCGTCCATATCCAGCAGCACGGTATCAATATCGTGCCAGTCGAACTCGGGAACCATGAAAAAACTCCATAGGCAGGCCGGTGGTGGCCCATAGTGTTAGCGTAGCATAAGCCGAGTTCGGGTTGTGCACACGTAATGACTAAACCACCGGGCGTATGGAAACCGGATTGAGCTGAGGATTGAAGCAGCTTTCGTAGTAGCGTTGGATATCAGCGAGACGATGTTGGTTCTTGCGCCAGCGCTGTACCAGCCGCCAAGTGTTATAGCCAAGGCTGGCCACCAGCGCCAGCAGTAACAGGCTGGTGCCAAGGTAACGCCACAAGGTGATCATATCGGGTTCGCTGTGTAAGGCGATATGGCGGGTGCCATTGGCATCAACAGAGATACTGGTAATGACCCCCTGAGCGCGGAACGGCGTATGCAGTAACAGGCTGGAGAGACGTTGCAGCTCGCTCCACTGGTCGAGCGCATTGTATTCGTTCAGTGGCTGAGTGGGCAGCGGATGATCGACCAGTTGTTTGCCTTCATCGCTGGTGATCAGAAAGCCACCCGGCGGTGGGCTGTTGAGTGCGGCAGCGGCCTGGCGGGTTTCATTAGTGACAAACGACGAGGTCGCTGCGTTGCTCAGGCTTTCCAGCGATTCTGCACTGACTGGCCGCAGCAGGACGTTAACGCCCTGAAGAGTGCCTGATTTGGCGCGTTTCACCAGGCTGGCCCAGTTTTTGGCATTCCCCAGGTTGACCAGGGCGTTTTTCAGCCGGACACAATCGCTTTCCATGTTGCAGAGATCATGGGTTTTCAACACGATATCCGAAAAATCATCCAACAGGATCATACCGGATTTCTCAATGGCGCTGGCCAATTGCGGGTTCAGTTTCTGGTCAGCTCCGCTGGGGTGCAACTGCCGGTTAATCGTGGCCAGCAGGGCGGAGGCCTTATCGATCACCTCCGACTCCGGTTGCGGTAACGGGGCGGCATTGTTCCAGTAGATCCCAGAACAATCGAAAGGCATAAAGCCGGGCTGCGCAGCACTCACGTTGCCTGATGGCACATAGCACATGCCGTAGCCCTGGATTTTCAGGGTATCACCAATGCGCAATGGTGTAGCTTCCAGCGCCTGTACGCTGGTGACGTCGCTTCTCTGTGCGCCCTGTAGCCACGCGCTGCTCAGTTTAACCGGCAGGCTGAGCGGTACGTAGGTCAGCAGCAACAGCATCGTTACCAAGGCACTGGCGGCCAGCACGGCGTGCTTTCCCCATGGCTGCAAGGGGAAATTTTTCACCTCATCGTGCAGGGAGAGATAACGCCCTTGGCGCACCACTTGCCGGTTGAGGTAGATATCCACATTGGTGACTTTACCCAGATCGGACGTGAGGTAAGGCTGCCAATGTGGTGGGTAAGTCAAATCGATCACCCCCAGCGAGATATTACTGAGCTGCCCCTGATCGGTTTCGTCGAACAGCCCCCAGCGCTTTGGCGTGCCGCGTAGGCAGTGGACTTCCTTCAGTTCGCTTTCGGTCGGGTGGCGCAACAGATTCCAGCAGCCCCAGATGATCATCAGCACTGCAACAAAGATCATCCAGGGGATAACCATCACCGGGCTGATCAGGCTGAAGAACAGCAGCAACAGGGCGGCGGAAATGGTGGCCGCTTCCTTGGTACCGTTCGGGCGATTCAGCGCATGCTCCTGGGGGGTTTCCTTACGGATATTGACCAGTTCAATATGTTCACTCTCTTCCTGGCGGATAGAGGCATTCCTTGCAGGCATCGCAGTAGTCACTATGGGCTGTTGTGGGCGCTCGTGAATATGATCGAGCAGTGAATGGCCATTGAGTGAGATAACCAGCGGTAGCGTCTGAGTTCTGATCACTTCAACATGATTGTCTGCGCTGATGTATTGTTCCCAGAATGGCGGCAGATGTATTTCTTCGGAATCGAGATAATAGCGCAAATTATTGGGTTCATCGCTGGCCAGGCCATAGCGGGTAATGGCATGGGTGATAGGGTAAACCTTGTCGCTCTGTGGTATGAGTGCCAGCCTGACGGAAGGCAAAGCCGGGGAGGTGGGCAAAAGTTTGTTACCTAGCCTGCTCTGCTGATTGAGGTAATACTCAACTGCCGCACGTTCATCCGCAGTCAGTTTGCGGTGTGTTGGTTTAATGAACGGCAGAGAACCTGCCAATACGGGCTGTTTGCGGAATTTAAACCAGAAATAGAGGCCAGCAGCGATCAGGCAAGCTAGCACCAAGACCAATATTAACGCTATTGTGCTCATGCTGCCCTCATCGTGAACTCATAAAACCCGCCAACCTCACTCATAATTTGCTGCCTATTATTATACGGAGTTAGCTTCCAAGGGATATAACCCTTCCTGTTTGAAGCTGCTGGTAGGCGGCAACTTGGATACTGAATCACCCACGAATAAATGGTATGCCACAGGGATGCTCTGCATAACCCATGACTCATATGATGATAGCAACCATGCCACAGACCCGATATCGGCTTTATCCTATTTTATTATTCAGTTTTTAGTGAGTTTTTTGGGAAAATGGCTTCGTACTGGCTACGCTTGTTAAAAAAAAGTAAATTAACGCTTAAGTTCGTTGCGACAGAGGTTCTCATTAACGCACAATGTGATCAAGATCGAGTTTGTGCGCCCCAGTTTGGTGCAGCACGCCCATCATTACCCTGGTTGCCTGCTTTCTGAGCGGACAGCCCATTTGAGGCAATCATGTATAAACACCTGCAAAAACCTAAAATTCTGAAAGTAGAAACGGTTGCGCGTTCGCGTTTATTCAACGTGGAATCGGTCGATCTGGAGTTCAGTAATGGTGTACGGCGGGTGTACGAGCGTATGCGGCCCTCCGAGCGTGAAGCGGTGATGATTGTACCGGTGGTGGGGGACGATCTGCTGCTGATCCACGAATATGCGGTGGGCACCGAATCTTATGAGCTGGGGTTTCCAAAAGGCCTGATTGATCTCGGTGAAGGGGTGCTGGAAGCGGCCAACCGTGAATTGATGGAGGAGGTGGGCTTTGGTGCAAGGCGCTTTGATTTCCTGAGTAAACTGACGATGGCTCCCTCTTATTTTTCCAGCCAGATGAATATCGTGCTGGCGCACGATCTCTACCCGCAAAGCCTGGAAGGCGATGAGCCGGAACCCTTGCCGCAGGTGCGCTGGCCAATTGCCAACATGATGGCGTTATTGGAGGAACCGGATTTCCGTGAGGCCCGTAACGTCAGTGCGCTGTTCCTGGCCGAAGCCTTCCTGCGTAACTCGCGTTAACATTGCCAGATAACGTTCAGTTAAAAAAACGGCCAGATTGCTCTGGCCGTTTTTATGTTTAGAACAGCTCGTGGCTTTCACCACCGGGGTCTGTCAAGGTGGTACCGGCGTCATGCACCGAATAGCCTGTTGGCTGGGTGCCATCGATAAAGAACTCGGAACGGCTGCCACCGCCGCCATTGGACAGCTTGCCAGTGCTCTTGTCGATGGTTACGCTGACAATGCCCGGTGGTGGTGTGACCTTCTGCTCTGGAACGCCGTCCAGTGCCACTTTCATAAAGTCATCCCACGCCGGTTGTGCACTTTTCGCGCCACCTTCGCCGCCGGAGATCTGATCCTCAATCGCACCAGAAGCGGTTGCACGCCCCAGATCGCGGCGATGATCGTCGAAACCAATCCAGACCGATGTCACGGTATCCGGGCCATAACCGGAGAACCAGGCGTCTTTTGAACTGTTGGTTGTACCGGTTTTACCCCCGATATCACGGCGTTTCAGATCGCGCCCGGCACGCCAGCCAGTGCCCATCCAACCCGGCTCACCAAAGATATTGCTATTGAGCGCATCGCGCATCAGGAACGCCAGAGGCGTACTGATCACGTGCGGTGCATACTGCTGATCGTTATCCTGCTGTACCTGGGTTGGCGTTACCTGCTCCAACTGTGGCATTGGCACGTTGGCGTTGCTGTTTTCCTGCGATACCGCTACGTTTTCAACGTTATCATCAGAAAGCATGGCCGCACGCTGAGTATCGCCGTAGATCACCGGCAGATTGCAGCTTTCACACACCACTTTTGGCTTGATTTCAAACAGGGCTTTGCCGCTGTCATCTTCAATCTTGGTGATGAAGTAGGGATCAACCAGATAACCGCCATTGGCCAGCACTGCGTAACCACGCACCACCTGCAACGGAGTGAATGAGGCTGAGCCCAGCGCCAGTGATTCCGAATGCACAATGTTCTGTGCCGGGAAGCCGAAACGCTGCAGATATTCTGCCGCATAATCAACGCCCATTGCACGCATCGCACGTACCATCACCACGTTCTTCGACTGCCCCAGGCCCTGACGCAAACGGATTGGGCCGTCATAGGTTGGCGGTGAGTTTTTCGGCCGCCAATCAGTACCGGCACCGGCATCCCAGCGGGTGATGGGCAGATCGTTGAGAATGGTTGCCAGCGTCAGGCCCTTATCCATCGCGGCGGTATACAGGAACGGTTTGATGTTGGAACCGACCTGACGCAATGCCTGAGTCACGCGATTGAACTTGCTCTGGTTGAAATCGAAACCGCCGACCAGCGCTTTGACGGCACCGTTGTTCGGATCGATAGAGACCAGCGCCGAGTTGACATCCGGCACCTGCGACAGCCACCAGTTATCATTCACTTTGCGCACCCACACCTGCTGACCCGCCTGAACCACGTCGGTGACGCGCTTTGGCGTTGGGCCCTGCTGGGTGTCGGATTTGAACGAGCGAGCCCAGCGCATACCGGACATCGGCAACGTAATGCTGCTGCCATCGGCCAACATCGCCGTGGCCTGGTTGACGTCGGCCTGAGTAACTACCGCTGGCACCAGCGGGCCATAGCTCGGCAGATTTTTCAGGGAATCAACAATCTGTTTATGATCCCAAGCCGCTTCACCCACTTTCCACAGTACGTTCGACGGGCCGCGGTAGCCGTGGCGCATGTCGTAGTCCAGTACGTTGTTACGCACAGCCTCCTGCGCTGCCAACTGCAGTTTCTTGGTGATGGTGGTGTAAACCTTGTAACCGTCGGTATAGGCGTTCTCACCGTAACGCGTGATCATTTCCTGACGCACCATCTCAGCAAGATAGGGCGCAGAGAAGCTGATTTCTGGCGCATGGTAGTGGGCAACCAGTTCCTCACTGCGGGCCTGATCGTATTGCGCCTGCGTGATGTAATTTTCATCCAACATACGCGACAGCACCACGTTACGGCGCGCAACGGCACGATCGTGCGAGTACAGCGGGTTGAAGGTCGACGGTGCCTTAGGCAGACCGGCGATGGTGGCCATTTCGCTTAAGCTGAGCTGGCTGACGTCCTTGCCGAAGTAAACCTGCGCGGCTGCCCCGACGCCGTAAGCGCGGTAGCCCAAGTAGATTTTGTTCAGATACAGCTCAAGAATTTCGTCTTTGGATAGCATCTGTTCAATGCGTATCGCCAAGAAAACCTCTTTGAGCTTACGCATCAGGGTGCGTTCCGGGCTCAAGAAGAAGTTTCTTGCCAACTGTTGGGTGATGGTACTGGCACCTTGTGACGCTCGGCCAGAAACCAGGGCGACAGACGCGGCACGGAAGATACCGACCGGGTCAACACCATGGTGTTCATAGAAACGGCTGTCCTCTGTGGCGATGAAGGCATGCACCATCACCGGTGGAATCTGATCCAGCTTGAGAGGGATACGACGCTTCTCACCGAATTGAGCGATCAGTTCGCCATCGGCACTGTAAACCTGCATTGGAATTTGCAGCCGCACGTCTTTTAGCGTTGCGACGTCGGGCAGCTGTGGCTCGACATATTTGTACAAGCCAAAAATCGAGGCTGCTCCCAGCA
>Ga0114969_10002661_pt1 | contig 14617 bp, 7 predicted proteins | sample M_130807_MF_Meta_FD_87316 | JGI IMG/M metagenome (GOLD analysis project Ga0114969, IMG submission 87316) | Freshwater microbial communities from Lake Montjoie, Canada to study carbon cycling - M_130807_MF_MetaG | ecosystem: Environmental > Aquatic > Freshwater > Lake | place: Lake Montjoie...
AATGAGCATATCCAAAAACATTGGGGTTACCTATATTTCTCAAATTGGAGGTGTCTTCATTTCAGTTCTGAGCACTATTTTTCTCTCTAGAATTTTAGGTGCCGAAGGACGTGGGGAGTTTTCCGTGTATAATAATTCGGTCACCTTCTTTAATTTGTTTATTGGATTAAGTCTGCCTAGTACCATCATTTATAGTGTGGCCAATAAGCGTGTGGATGAAAATAAATTACTATCGACCTTGCTACTCTATACCTTGGTATCCACTGTGTTTGTGATACTAGTGCTTCAGACTTTTTTTTATTTCAATATACAGTCGATGATTTTTGCAAAAGATAAGGAGACCATGGTTTGGAAGGGTATCTTCGTACTTCATTTTTTGTCTGTCACTTTTAATAATTTGCTGATTGCTTTTCTCAATGCCAAACGGAAATTCATGCTATCATCAGCTATTGGCATTGTAAACGTTTTGATTCCTCTGCTCGGTTATCTCCTTATTTATTTTCATCTGCTGCCAATGCACTCAGAAGATAATTATTTGTATGCGGTTTTGTTTGTTGTGTCCTCTTTTGTCTTCACTACGGCGGTCCTATTTGTGTTTGTTGGCAGGTCTTATACCGGCATGTTCTCGTTACAGATATTAAGCAAAAGTGATATTTTTTTTGTACTTAAATTTTCAATGATTGCGTGGATGTGTAATTTTTTTACTTCGCTGACGTATCGCATGGATATTTGGTTCATCGATCAATACCATGGCAAAGCAGCTACTGGTATTTATTCGTTGGCAGTTAATCTATCTCAATTTTTTTGGGTATTGCCTAATGCAATTGGCAGTGTGTTATACAGCTATATCGCCAAAGATGGGCTTGAGAATAATTTACAAAATATTCAACGACTTACGAAATACACGTTTTACTTTAATGTCGTTGCTGGGCTGATGTCGGTGTTATTGTTGAACACACTGATTCCTCTTTTTTATGGTGAGGCTTTTAGAGGAAGTTATGTTTTGTTGATGTTGTTGTTGCCTGGTGTTATCATTTTCAGTATGCCTATTATACTCGCTAGTCTGTTTGCAGGCACCGGTAACATCATGGTGAATTTGTATAACACCTTGTTTTCGTTTGCTATTTGTCTTGTCTTAGATAGTATCATGATCAGGCCTTGGTCTGCCGAAGGAGCGAGTATTGCATCGGTGATTACCTATGTGTTGAGTTCTGTCTTTTCGTTATATGTCGCCTCAAGATTGTTCAAGCTTAACATCGGTGATATTTTGGTCATTAAAAAAGAGGATTATCTATTTATTAAAAGTAAGTTTATCAAATGATACACGTAACAAAGTCTTATTTGCCCGACATCGATACATACATCGAGAAGATTAAATTGATTTGGGAGAATCATTGGTTGACAAATAACGGCCCCTTGTTGACACAACTGGAGGCGAAATTGAAACGTTATGTCGGCACAGAGCATATGTTATATACCAATAATGGAACCATCGTTTTGCAGATGGCTTTAAAGGCACTTGGTATTACGAAGGAAGTCATCACGACACCGTTTTCGTATGTGGCCACTACCAATTCTATCTTATGGGAAGGCTGCACACCTGTCTTTGCAGATATCAACGAGTATGATTTTAATATTGATGCCGATCTAATTGAGTCAAAAATTACCGGCAATACACAAGCTATATTAGTTACCCACGTTTTTGGAAATCCTTGTGATGTAGAGAAGATTGAAGCCATTGCGAAGAAGCATTCGCTGAAAGTTATTTATGATGCGGCTCATGCGTTTGGTGTTGAATATAAAGGGAAAAGTCTGCTGACCTATGGTGATATGTCTACTTGCAGTTTCCATGCCACCAAAGTCTTTCATACGATAGAGGGTGGGTGTATCACGGCGAACGATAATGACCTCTTTAGAAAACTTTATTTATACCGACAGTTTGGACATGAAGGAGATGATTATTACGATATAGGCATTAATGCTAAAGCTTCTGAATTTCATGCGGCTATGGGCTTATGTGTGATGGATGCATTAGGCGATATCATCCGTCATCGAAAGAAGGTTTCGATCTCATACGATGGGCAATTAAATTTCAATAAAATAAGAAAGCCGATTTCGCCCTTTGAGATCACCTACAATTATGCATATTATCCTGTGGTTTTTGAATCGGAAGAAATACTATTGAATGTGAAAGCGGGGTTGGAGGCGAATGGTATTATGGCAAGACGTTATTTTTATCCTTCCTTAAATACCCTGCCGTTTCTTGAGAAGAAAGACGTGTGTGTGAATAGCGAATTAATCAGCAAAAAAATTCTATGTTTGCCTTTGTCAAGCTATCTGCAGGATAGTGAAGTTGACACAATTTGCCGCATTATTAATACTATTATCGAATGATCATTATAGGAGCAAAAGGCTTTGCAAAAGAGGTGCTCGAAGTATTACATCAACTTCACGTTGATGCTGCCGACATTTGTTTTTTTGATGATATCAGCACAGATATCGGCGATACATTATATGGTCAATACACGATCATTCGCAATGTTGATTCAGTGATCGATCAAACAACCTTTATCTTAGGTATTGGGGGTACTTTATTGAGAGAAAAAATGTTCAACAAGTTTACCGAAGTAGGATTAAAACCTCATACGCTTATTTCGCCTCATGCTCGTATTGGTCATTTTAATACAATAATAGGCGATGGCGCCACGATTATGACAGGTGCTGTGCTTACCAATGATATCCTCATTGGTAAAGGGACCCTTATTAACCTAAACGCGACTATTGGACATGATAGTGTCATCGGTAATTTTTGTGATATCATGCCTGGCGTGCATATTTCGGGTAGCGCGCGCATTGGTGACTTTAGTAGTATCGGCACAGGCAGTGTGATTTTACCTAAAATAACAATCGGGCATCACGTAACTATTGGTGCTGGTGCTGTGGTAATCAAGGATGTGCCTGACAATACAACGGTAACAGGTGTGCCTGCTAAACCATTAATCCGTTAGTATGAATCTGCATGTATTTAACGATGAGTATGGGATGTATCCTAATTCGTCTGAAAAATTTATTAGGGAAACGTCACCGGATAATAACAAGGTTATTAATATTGCGAAGCAGCAGAAACTACCTAGTCCACATATTACCTTAGTTGCGCCGTCGGTAACGTCGATTCAGGCATTTATCCATACTTTATCAGAGGTTGATAAAATTATTCTGCATCCATTAAATTACGAAACCGCTTTTTTCGTATTGGCAATAAAAAAAGTATTCCCGAACGCAACAGTATACTGGGTTTGCTGGAGCTATGAAATCTACAATTATCATTTTCCTCCCGAAAAGATGTATTTGCCATATGCACTTCGTATCGTTCGAAACGATATAAAGGCTAGGATCAAAAATTTTATTAAGAAAAATATTATCGGCGTTTACTTAACTCCATTGTTCCCTTTGAAGAGTGTGCGCAACTTGACGAAAGCCTATGCGATGGTTGATTATTTTGCATCCTTTCTAGAAGAGGATTTCTATGTGGCCACATCAATGACGGGAAACACGCAAATGCAATATCTTCCGTTTGCCTATTTATCGATTGACCAAATCATTGATCTTAATCTTACGCACGATGAAGGCGGTAAGACCATTATGCTAGGGCATGCGTCTTCACTTGAATCAAACCATTATGAAATGATATCTGATGTTAGTAAGCTGCCTATCACGAATAAGATATTGATACCACTTGCTTACGGCAATGAGGCTTATAAGCATTCAATTCGTCGATACGCCGAAGCGTCATTGACTGGTCCGTTAGAGATTATGACAGAGAAATTATCTGCTGATAAATACTATGCAAAATTGCGCGAAGTAAAACATGCGGTCTTTAATCTCAGGGTGCAGCAGGGACTTGGTAACCTATTAGGATTAGTGTATATGGGCGCTAAGATTTACCTTAGGGAAGAGACCACTACATTTAAACAATTTAAAAAGTGGGGTATACATGTGTATGCCTATGAAGCAATTGCAAGCGAAATTTTGATCGATTTAACAGAGGTTGAGGCATGCCATAATAAAGCCATTATCCTGAAACTATTCAACGAAAAAAACGTATGTTTGCTTTGGTCTCCGCTACTAAATTAGTTACGAATGAATTGGAAATATCTGTTTTTATGCTTGGTTTACGTTGTTCCCATTCAAGCTAATTCACAAATAGGAAGTATCAATTCTCTCTTCTCGTTGGACGGTTATGGATTCTTTACGCAGGACTCTAATAATTATCTCTATAATGAAATAACCAATTATCCAGATCTGACACATTTGATCGATTCGATTTGTCCATTTGGCCCGCTTGATTTTTATAGTCATTTGGATGGTATCACCACCGCCGATACGATCACTAAACTTTATGGACTGCACAATCAAGTGCCTTGGAAGGATACTGAATTTGTCGAAATGTCATCGTCCTATAGTTTCAATAACAAGACTAGTCAGTGGTATGGATTTTACAAGAAGTCGTGGGGTGATACGAATGTTGCCTTTTTAGTTATACCCGGATCAGGTGTTCATGAATCAATAAAGATTGCTTCCGGTGATACAGATGATTATCATAACATGAATGGAAAGGTGCGCGATAAATGTTTGAAGTATGGCGACTTCTATGTGTATTCTAAACAAAATGAAAATTTCAATAGCATCTGGGGAAGTGTGGATAGTGTTTATCAGCGTCTTGATTACGATTACTTGACACCCTATACCGATTTTAATGGCAATCATTGGGCTGCCAATATGTATATCGATATTGTCGCAGCTGTTAAGCAGTTGAAGAAAAAGTATAAAAAAGTTATTGTAATGGGCTTGTCGAATGGAGGTTTCCCCGCGTTGATTTGCGGACTTCAGGGTGGCGCTGATGGCATAAATTGTGCAGCGGGTATTTCTTCTTTTTCATATAATGGATTTGTTGTGCCGAATAACGATAATCCCTATTTTTCAAATTTGCTCAACATTTATACATTCGATAGCATCAAAGGGTTATTGAACCAAAAAAAGTCGGAGGTATTGTTTTCGTATGGTTCAGGGGATGGCGGTGGAAACTGGTTTGAACATTATAACCATGCATTGGAAGATACATTCGCCAATCAATGCAATGCTGCGTTTTATTACGATTTTGCTGGTCATACGTTCCCGACTAATTATTATGACACTTTTTTTAACAATGTGATCAAGCAGCCTGATGTCACATTCAATCTAAATGAAACGATTTGTACAGCCGATTCTGTGCTGGTCGAATGTAAGTTCACGGCGCTTCCTCCTATTTCATTTAATCTTTACAAGAATGATGTGTTTGTTCAAAGCATCTTGATCAATGACACGGTTTATACCTTGCATCTTTTTGATGAAGGAAATTATCAGCTTCGCAATGTAACAGATTTAAATGCCTATCCGTTGTGCAAGTCTTCTACCTTCACATACACGAAGGATAAGAAAGCAATCATTGATTCGATACGATATGTGGGTAGAAATTGCAGTCTGCAAGTAGATGAAATGAAGGTTTATTTTACAGGTAATACTCCTTTTAGTATCAATTCAACTATAGCAGGAAGCACATCTATTGTAGAAAATAATTTGACGCACACCTATTCGTTGCCGCTTGGGAATTATCAGATAGTGTCTATTCAAGATAGCAACAACTGTGTGAGTACACTCAATTATCCGTTAAGTTCAACGAATGATTCATTGTTATTTCAATTTATACAAGCTGATTATAATTGCGATTCATTGAAAACGAAATTTATATTATCGTATCGCGGCACAGCACCTTGGACCTTGCAATATGCGTTGAATGGTCAGTTATTTCAACGAAGTAGCAATGTGACAACAGACTCAATGTATATAGGGAATGGGATCCTTAATTTTATTAGTCTCCAAGATTCGACAGCTTGTATGTTGCCGATTAATCAAACACAGGTGGTGTTACGTGATATCACGGATGTTAGTTTCACTGCGCCTGAGTTTTCCTGCGATTCAAATAAAATGCATATCCAGTTTAATTTAAGTGGTGAAGCGCCATGGACAATGTATTATACAAAGGATGCAGTTAGTTATCAGCTGTTTTCTGCTACACCTGTATTACATGCTTATTTTGATAATGGACAATATGAGTTGCTAGGAATAACCGATGCATCAGGATGTTCGAAGTTGCTAGGGCAGAATTATTTTTTCAATACACAACCGATTGATGTATCGCTTTCTCAAGGCATATTTGATTGTGATTCTTTAAAAACAAAAATACATTTTGAGTTGCAAGGCAATCCGCCGTTTGTGATTGATTATACCCGTAATTCTGTGCCATTGCAGTTGGTCGCTACGCAAAGTAGTATGGATTATTATTTTACAAATGGAACGTATCATTTTTCTACCATGACCGATTCGACAAACTGTTTGAAAGCGATTAATGTAAGTTTCAATATAAATTACTCACCCCTTCAGGTAACCCATACTTTACCTGTATATAATTGCAGTACAAACCTAACTAGTATTCCTTTTCATTTTAATGGCAATAGTCCATTTACATTCCAGTATACAAGAAATGCTAGTTCAATGACTGTGTTGTGTGTTGCCCACGACACCACCTTCGTTTTTGATAACGGAGAGTATAGTTTGAATGCAGTGACGGATGCTTTTGGCTGTTCTGTGTCATTGTCGGATGCCTATACGTTTAACAATGATACACTTGAAATGTCGATGGAAAATCCTTCGTATAGTTGTGATTCAAATAAGACAAAAATTCATTTTAATCTGGAAGGAAATCCGCCCTATACAATTTATTATTTTCGGAATATGCTCAGCCAACAATTGGTGACATCATTGTCTTCGTTTGATGCGTATTTTGATAATGCAAATTATTTCTTTTACAAGATCAAAGACAATACAAATTGCAGTATTGATACCAATCTATTCTACACGTTTAATTTTCAACCTGTGACCGGTGTCGTTACACAGCAGGCGTATAATTGTGATTCCAATAAATATCAGATCAATTTCTTATTTGGTGGGAGTGCTCCCTGGCATCTTGAATACACCGACGGCACCAACGTATTTGTGAGATCTACTTCAGCGCCGAATCTGAGTCTGTTTCTGAATAATGGAAACTGGATGATCAATAAGGTGACCAATGACGCCGGTTGTATCCAATATTTTAATCAATCTCTTTCATTGTCCTTTAATTCACTAAGTGCATCGATTGTGAATCAACAGTATGATTGTGATTCCAACAAATTGCGGGTTTTGTTTGCATTGACAGGTAATGCCCCATGGACAATCCATTATGTAAAGAACGGAGCAATACCTGTATATCTGAATGATACGACAAGTAATCCGAATCATGGGTTGTATCTTCCTAACGGATCCTATTCATTTCTTGATGTGAAGGATAGTACCGACTGCAGTGTCGTCTCATTATTTCAATCCGCATGGAATAATTACTCCATTCTTAATGTGCTTGAGACGGGACGAAGTTATAATTGTGATTCGAATAAGGTCAAGGTAGATTATGCGCTAACTGGTGACGGACCTTGGACGCTCTATTATAGCAATTCAGTTACCGGGGTAGTTTATTCGAAGACTTCAATAAGCCCTGCAATCAGTTTGTATCTGACGGCCGGCCATTATTCGCTTTTGTCAGTAACAGATACGAAATGTTCACTTTCATTACAAGATACCTTACTTGTTAATTTTGAAGTCTTAAGTTCCACAATCACGCCGATGACAGTATCGTGTGATTCAGCGAAGTATGTTGTTCAATTTATTACGCACGGAGGCGCGAAACCCTATCAGTACGAGTATTATTATAATGGCAGCTTATTCTCCTTATCATCCATGGCAGATACCACCAAACTCTTTTTGCCAAATGGAAATTATCTGTTGACAAGGGTGATTGATTCCATTGGCTGTATAATTCAGTACAATCAAAATATCACGGCGAATTATTCCGACTTTTCATTTAATTCATTTTCATCTAACTATCTCTGTAATGTAGATAGCACGCAAGTAACGTTTGATGTAACTCATCAGCAAGCAGTTTGGTTGATCTATACCAAGAACGCATTATCTGATACGCTGCTGCTTAATGGTACGAGTGTCATGCATGTTAGCAATGGCAACTATGCATTTCTTGCATTATATGATGCAGCGGGGTGTGTGGATAGTATTAATCAGCAAACAATCATCAATAATTCTCCTGTGACCTTCACGCCGTTTACGTCGAATGCCGACTGTAGCAATAAGAACTATCTGTGCACGTCGACCTTGGGCGGAAAAGCCCCATGGCAACTGATATACAATTACAATAACTTGCCTGATACATTGGTTTCGGCTACAACGTCATTGAATTGGGTAACAGCGCCTGGAGTCTATTATTTGGCTGAATTAAGGGATGCTAATAATTGTTCAATTACGATTGCACAATCAGATACATTGCGCAATTTTATCACACAGTCTCCTGTCTTGCAAAAGAATGAGAATCAATTAGAGGTTCAGCCTGCTGGTTATTTCTATTATTGGTATAAAGACTTGGTACTCGTTGATTCGTCTTCAGCAACTACATTCACGATGGCAGGTGAAGGGGATTATTATGCGATGGTGAAAGATCTAGCGGGTTGTTTGTATCCGACAGACACTATTACGTTTTCTTATGCGGTAGGTGTTGGTACTTTTTTAAATAGTTCCAACATCAATATGTATCCAAATCCGGTTCAATCGACATCAACGGTTATGGTCAATGATAGGTATGGGGCATATTGGAGTTATATCATTATGGATATGCAAGGTCATACAGTATTGAGTGGGCATGAACAATCATCGAGAAAGGAGTTTGATGTACGAGCATTGGCCGCTGGCGTGTATAGTCTTGTTATATCCTATGAAAGCAATGCGAGTAAACATGTTATTCGATTGATTAAAGAGTAAGTGTTTTCTTACTTCTTCTTCATGATGATGATAACATTCGATGTGTAGCGGGTTTCATCGACTACTTCTATTTCCATTTGATGTTTGTTGGCAAAGGATTCAATGGTATGCATTGAAATAAAATGAAGGTCGTTTGCTGTCTTGTTAAATCCGAATATTGTCGTGGAGAAAAATTCGGTGAGCTTGGTACCTTTCATGCGTTGCTTCTTATCGGTGATGCCATCTCTAAGGATGAAGGCACCACCGGGGTTAAGCTTGTTATAAATTTGGTGAAGTAATTTATCTTGATTTGCATCTGTTAGATAATGAAGCACATCCATCAAAAGAATACAATCGTATGATTCATCGGGGAAAGTGTCTGTTATATCCATTGTTTTAAACTGGATGCGTTCATTCCTTGAAAAATTGTGTTGCGCGAGTGCTGTTTTTTCTTGATCATAATCAATGCCTGTTACATATCGGTCTTTGGAAGTCCAATGTAGCATATAAGCCATAAATCCATAGCCGCAACCAATGTCAAGAATCATACCTTTTTTAGGAACCACGCCTTCGATGAGTTTGTAATTTCCTTCGAGTCTTGATTTAATTCGGCAATACCATTCTAACACAGGCCCTTTATAAATATAGTTTTTTATGAGGTGCTCTCTGAAATAGTCAACGGTCTGTCGTTCGTTTCGCAACAGATTATATTCCTCTTTAAAATATCGGCTTATTTGTTTTGTTCGCTCAGAATAGCCTGCGCCAAATCGGGCATCTTCGGGTTCTATGCGTGGCAGAAATTTGATATTAATTTCGCCATCCTTCAACAGAAAATCGCCTTTGCTCATTGTGTAACCAATGCCGTGAAATAATACAGGTTGTATCGCTAGTTGAAGTTGTTCCGCAATATAAAAGGCGCCCTTGTGAAAACGTTTAATCTCCTCATTATAGCTTCGAGTCCCTTCAGGAAATACGGCAATTGAATATCCTCGTTCAACCCAATACCGAAGACGTTCTACACTAAATTCGGCACCTTCTTCCACGGGATAATAGTCGGCCATTCTCACTAGCATACCAAATACCGGCGAGCGCCACACCCATTTATTGGTCATCAGAAGTAGTTTGGGATGAAGTGAAATCATCCGAATCAGATCAAGAAAGGAGGCATGATTGGCAATCAATACAACGGGTTTACTGAAATCGACCAAGTCTTTATTGATGACTTTCTTTTTTACATTGCCCATGATATACAACAAACTCCACATTGCTTTGCACATAATAACATGATACACGTATTTCATTTTATCTCTTGAGAACGGAATACATTTGGTGAGTATCAGTCCTGCTATAGTTACTGTTGTGCAACCCACAACGTAATAGATAAACGCAAAGATGGTTTTGCAAAAACTCCAGCAGGTGAAAGGATGTTGTTTCTTATCAGCTCGGTTCTGTATAAAAAAGTTAAAGAGTAAAGGTTGGAGGGTTTGTGAGACAAGTAGAATTGAAAAAATACCAATGACTGATACCATTGCAATGGATCGTAAGGCAGGATGTTTGGCGAATATAAGAATCCCAAGTCCGATGATTGTGGTTATAGCTGATAAATAAATGGAGGTCTTAACCGAATTGATTTTCTGTTTGCCGACTTTGTATTTTTCGATTAAGCCATCAGTGATGAAAATGCTATAATCATCGCCTAGTCCGAAGATGAGTGTAGAAATAATGATATTGATGATATTAAATTCAATGCCAAGTAAACCCATAATGCCAAGAATACAGATCCACGTAATCACCATCGGTATAAACGAAATTAAGGCTAGTTCAATGCGTCCATACGATATCAATATAGTGAAGAAAACAATGAAGGACGTAAGGAAAAGTATCTTATAGAAATCTTCCTTGACATAACGTACAAATTGAGACGTAATCAATTGCCGATCGGTCAAGTAGCTGGATGTTGTCTTCTCGAAATGTTTGTATAAATCAGCTCTGTGGTCTTGCGTAGTTTTTATCAAGACAAGAAGTTTACATCCATTTTTGTCATGAACAATAAAATCGTTGAAAAACGAATTGAATGTTTGTCTAAACCCTGAATCCGTGCGCGAATAATGTTTATTCAATATGGATGTGATGCCATCGAATGCGATGCTCGAAAATCCAATGGATGAACCTTCGTTGTATAATGCATGTATAAGAGTCGTTTTTTTAGTGCTTGTCCAGTAGCTATTCCAACGTTTTAGTTTGACTTGCTGCAAGCTATCCGACAAGATAAAACTTCCAATGCTACTGTACTTTCTAATCACACCCGAATGTTTTAACTGATTGAGCATCTCGCTCGCCTTCGTATTTTTATTTAAAACATCCTCCATGGTTTTGCCTTCACTGACACAAAAAATACTGTTCAGCGATTCGGCATTATGTTGGTTAATGACTATCTGTGATTGATGTAATTCCTCGCTCATGTAGTTCATCTTCATCATGTCTTCGTTGAAACGGACATCATTCGTGAAGAATGTCAACGTGATTGTGATCAGACAGATCCCAATGACAATCCACTTATTTTTATTGGGTGAATAGGCTGAGAGTTTGTCGAGCCAAGTGAAACGAACTTCTTCGTGCGTATGCGCAGCCGCATCCCTTATGAAATGAGGCAGAAAGATTAAGGTACACAGCGAAGATCCAATCAGATTAAAGCCGGCAAATAAGCCAAGTTCCTGCAGTACAGGCGTGTGTAATAAATTCAGACTAAAGAAAGCGAATATGGTCGTGAAACTTCCAATGGTCATCGGAATAGAAAGTTCTCTAATGGTTTCTTCTTTATTGAATGAGTGCCGCAGATGGGATAAAAAATGTAATGAATAATTGACTGCAATACCAAGAATAACACTCGATGCACCTAAGGCTATCATGCTCACTTTTCCTTTAAGCATATACATCATGGCCATGCCAAATAAGCCACCAAAGATGACGGGTATCATTATCTGAATCGGAGCAAAAACATTTCTGAAAAATAAGATGAATAGAAGCAGAAGTAGCACAATTGTGATGCTTACTGTTAGTATTGTATCAGACCGCATTTGTGTGGCGTTGCCGGCTGCTACTAGTTGTCCCCCGAAATAATGAAAATCAATGGCCTTGTATTCTTCTCGTTTCAATAATTTGTTTAAGGTGGCATTGAACAAGATGGTTAAGCCTTCATTTTGTTTAGTATTCGAAGCCGGATACGTTGTATGAATAAAAAATGTGAGTGTCTTCTGATTGTTCGACATGATATAACCGTCGTACAATGTGGTATTTTCATCTTGTTGAACATCCTGTAGTTTTTTTAGCGGGATGTATGAAAGTCCAAGCGGGTCTTTCGCAATAAGTTGCTTCATAGCCATACCACCCGGTGATGCAAGTATTCTATAATTTGATGCTAGTGTGGTTTTGATTTGCTCAGGCGCTATGAGGCTGTCAATTTTTTGATAGTCTATTTCATCAAGAAGAAAGGGTAGGTTGGTTTGAACGGATTGAATAATATCCAGAAATTTCTCCTCATTTTGTTTGGTTTCAACCTTGGCAATGAGGTGGGTTGTGTCGTTTTGAAGCAGCAAGGATGCGAAATCATTTGTGAAGGAACTTAGCAAATCAGGGTCAACGGCGCTTGTATCGTGTATCGAAACAGAAGCAATGATACGGTCAAGCATTTTGTTATTGGTAAGAATGCTGCTGACATCTTTTTTGTTGTTGTCTTTTGGAAGCATTGCACTCAAATCATTTTCCAATAGCAACTGAGAAGAAAGAAATGCAAACAAACCAAGTAATGAAAGGAAGATAAGATAAAGTAAAATCTTCCTTCGTTGAAATAAGCGATAAAGGCCTGTAAATAATTCTTTCACTGCGACTAAAGTAAGGAAATTCTTGACGTTGATAAAATAAGATTCAGATAATTGAGTTGAAGGACTATCCTTGTCTGTAGGATGCTGTTTTTGTGTTAATGTATTAAAATAAAAACCGGCCATGCGACCGGTTTTTAGATAAGATATTCAGTTATTGTGTAATAAGTCTAATGCCTTTTAGTAAAGCGTTCGCTTACAACAAGTTCTTTGCTGCCAGGTGTATGTTTGTAAAATCCTTCACCAGATTTGACGCCAAGATATCCCGCTTGTACCATGTTAGCAAGTAAGGTGGCCGGTGCATATTTTGGATTGCCGTATCCAATGTGCAAGACATTCAGGATACTGTAACAAGTATCCAATCCGATAAAATCGGCCAATTGTAAAGGCCCCATCGGATGCGCCATCCCTAGTTTCATGATGGTGTCTATTTCTTCAATACCAGCAACACCTTCCTGAAGAGAAAGGATAGCCTCATTGATCATCGGTAATAAAATTCTGTTTGATATAAATCCAGGATAATCATTCACCACACAAGGTACTTTGCCAATTGCTTTTGTCAGTTCGATTATCGCATTTGTCGTTGCCTTATCGGTCGCATATCCATTGATCACTTCCACTAGTTTCATCACAGGTACCGGATTCATGAAGTGCATACCTATCACTTTACCCATACGTTTTGTATGTGATGAAATACGTGTGATTGAGATCGATGACGTGTTGGTAGCTAAAATGCATTTTTCAGGCGCATGTGCATCAATTGATTCGAATATTTTCATTTTTAAATCGATATTTTCAGTTGCTGCTTCTATCACCAAATCAGCATCTTTCAAGGCTTCAGACATATCAGTATAGGTGGCAATACGACTAAGTGCAGCTTCCTTTTCGACTTCTGTCATCAGTTGTTTTGAAACCTGACGATCCATATTTTTGGCTATGGTTGACATGGCTCTATTCATCGCATCTTGCGAAACATCCATCATGCTTACTTGATAGCCGTGATTGGCAAAAACATGGCAAATGCCATTCCCCATAGTACCTGCTCCGATGACAGTTACATTTTTTATATGGATAGAAGTTTGATTCGTGGTTGAATTGCTTAACGTAGGTTCTGACGTGTTCGTACTCATTGTGTTTTATTTTACATTCAAAGGGGCAAAGGTAGGCGATAAAACCTTTTTAGTGCTTATTTTAGCCTCAATTTTTGCATTATGAATCGATCAAGTACACACGTGGCATTAGCCCTCTTATTAGTTACTGTAGCCTTGTTTTCCTGTCGAGAAAACAAGGGAAAATGGCTTTGTCAAAAATGGAAAACCATCGCGCTAAAAAATACGACGATGGATAAGGGTATTCAAGAGATGAAGGATTATATCGATACCCTTGGTCAACACGATACTGAATTGCGTAACACGATTGATATTGATAGTGCAAAGAAAAGCTTAGAACAGATCTTAAATGAGACAATCATGGAACAATCAATCGCAGAGAAAAGTACGATGATGGAATTCAAGTCGAATGGCATCTGTTATACCACTTCTTTAGAAGGCATCGATTCTGCTATGTACAGTCTAGATGGCCATCTGATACGCATCGATGAGGCAACGCTAAAAGGTTATGGTGAAACGATGACCTTCGAAATATTTAAATTGACAACAGATAGTTTGAGATTACGTCTGATTGATTATGGCGACACAAGCATTGTCATGATGATACCTGTTCAATAACAAGTAATCAAAATAACGGTATACGTTGAATTGATTAAACCGATCTAAATTTTACTGAAAATTACGGTGGCATTA
>Ga0114969_10002668_pt1 | contig 14586 bp, 19 predicted proteins | sample M_130807_MF_Meta_FD_87316 | JGI IMG/M metagenome (GOLD analysis project Ga0114969, IMG submission 87316) | Freshwater microbial communities from Lake Montjoie, Canada to study carbon cycling - M_130807_MF_MetaG | ecosystem: Environmental > Aquatic > Freshwater > Lake | place: Lake Montjoie...
CCGCTGACGCGCGATCATTCATCCTACCAGCGATGGCTGGATGACGGAAAACACGGTGAGCCGCCCTCCAAGAGCTATATCTTGCAAGCGCTTGGGCTATCCGAAGTCGTTCCCGACGTGGTCAGCATCGATGTCGTGCCCGGCGATCGGTTTCTCTTGTGCACGGACGGGCTGAGCAACAAAGTTGCAGCTTCCGAGTTGCAGGACGTCATGGCCGGCTGCCATAGCCTGGAGAGTGCGTGCGAGAGGCTCGTCTCGCTGGGCTTGGCGCGCGGCGGCAACGACAACCTCACCGCCGTGACCGGTGTTTTTTCCTAACCCGATTTATCCGTCCTGCAAGTGCGTGTGGATAAAGCAATCCTTTACCACGATGGCGTTAATTAGCGGCATGCGCGCGACCTTCCTTGCCACTGCTTTGGCGATTCCGATCTGGCTGGCTTCGGCGAGCAACAGCGCCTTGGCGCAAGCAGGACCGCCCATTCCCTGGGATGCGTCCCTGACAATTACGCGCACCTCGTCCGACGAAGACATCAAGAACGTGCTCCGCAGTCTGCTGCAAGCGAACGGGCTTTCCGTGATCTTCAGTCCCGACGTTCAGGGTACGGTTTCCTTCCGGCTCGACAAAGTGCCGATCAATTCGGCGTTCGATCAGGTCGTGCAGCAGCACAATCTTGCCTACACCTATAATCCCGCGGCTAAGGCCGTCAGCGTCACCACACTTGCAGGCGACTCAGAACGTCTGAAGTCGGGGACCTTCGTGCCGTTGGACCGCGTCACGCTCGACGAATTGACGCGCGCCATGAACAATTTTGGCCTCGATGCGCAGAACCTGAAATACGATCCCGGCACGCGTACCATCGCGATCAATGGCGATACCGAGCACGTTCAGAAGATTGCCGATCTCATTAAGACGCTGGAGGCGGCGCATCAGAAACAACGCGAGCGCCAAACCGAAGAACGCACGCGCGAACTGCAACTCAAGCGCGCCGAGCTGACGCAGCAGGCGTATGAGGAGCTGAAGAGCTTCCAGGTCAAAGTGATCCGGCTGCGCTTTACGGATGTGGGGCCGACAACCAAACAGTTTCAGGGCCGCACGGTTACCATCCCCGGCATTGCCGACACCCTGACTTCCATTTTGGGAATCCAGCCGCTTCAGCCCGGCGCTCTGCCGCCACCCGCAAGCGCGCCTTCGGGCCTACCAGGCGATGGCGCGGACAAGCTTCCGCTGGATGACAAATTCCTGGGCGAAGCGCAGCAGCTCGGCCACCCGCGCATTTCCATCGACGCGCGCACCAACTCGGTCGTGGTCCAAGGCACACCGGATGCGATCGCGTCGATCGAGAAGATCATTCACGATCTCGACCGGCCGCTGCAAATGGTGCAGATCGAAGTTACCATCGCACAGGCCGATCTTGGCGTGGCGCGCGAACTCGGCGTCAACTGGCGCGGGACAGCGCTGTCGGCAAGCGGAACACCGCTCTCGGGCGCAATCGACACCGGCACGTCGCCCCCGCAAATCGGCAACGACGATAGCGGTAAAGGCTTCAATACAACGGGCTTGGACGCTTTGAGCCTGCTGCCCAATGCTAGCGCGCCCGGTCAGACAACGGCATCGTTCGTCGTCAAAGGCGCGGGAACCGCGCTGCAGGCGCAGCTTCAGGCGCTGGCTTCGCGCGACCGCGCGCGCATTCTGTCGGCGCCGCGTCTGGTGACGCTCGACAACATCACCGCGCGCATCACACGCAGCCAGAACATCTTTGTCCAAGTCGATACGCGCAGCCAGAATGGCGGCGGCGGTCTGGGCGGTGTCGGTCTGCAGGAAATCCAAACCGGACTGACGCTGGAAATTACGCCCTCCATCGTTCCGGCGGAAAGCGACCGGCAGGAAGCGTTCGTGCGCCTCAATCTGCGCGCGGAAAATTCAACGCCCGGGGCCGGCGTGTTCGGGCAGATCGACGTCAAATCGCAGGAAGTGCAAACCAACGTGCTGGTGCCGGATGGCGCGACGTTCGTCATCGGCGGCCTGTTCGACGACAGCCAGATCACCAGCGAAAGCGGCATCCCAGGCCTGCAAGACATCCCGCTTCTCGGCGCCCTGTTTCGCAGCAAGACCAACACCAAGACATTGGGCGAAACGATCTTCTTCATCACGCCGCATCTCGTCGACGAGCGCATCGTGCTGCAGGACGACATAGCGGTGAAGGTCGGTTCGGAAGAGTACATCAGGCGCGAACGCCGTGCGCTGACCAATGAAGTTCACGAGCCTGCGAATGCAGCCGCAAGCGGCAGCGGCAATTCCCCGGTCAGTCAGTTGGAAGAAGATGAATGACGGTTGCGGATTATGTTCGCACAGCCGTGCTGGTGTTTATCCTGGGCGCGGTGGCCATTCTGGGGGCGGTGGGGGCGTTGGCGGGCTCCGTCCGCGAACGTTGGGTTTTCGCCCCGGCCGAACAGCGCGTTCTGGATGCCATGCACCAAGTGGCGGAACGCGAGAAGTCTCTGCACATGAGCAACGGGAATTTCGTCGGCTTCTCCAACGCCGAAGTGGAAAAGAACGGCGCACTGCTGGGACTGCCTTGGACGAATTTTCCCGTGAAGGACTATTTCTTCGACGCAACCGAACTGGAGACCGGCAACATCCGCTTACGCGCGCTGCCGCGTCCCGATTCCGTTGTGGCGCTTACCATCCGTGCCCGGCTGTATGTAGCGGAGCTTTCTCCCAAGGGCGAAATGGTTCGCTCCGGCTGGTATCCGTCTGCGGATTAGATCGCCCATGATGCGTGCGCTACATTGTTTGCTTGTGACGTCCCTGCTCGCGGTTGGCACGGCGCATGCTGGAGCTGCGCCACAGCCCGCCGCCAGCACGGATTCGGTGCCGGCGCCGCAATGGCGCGCCGGCTCCCTGTGGGAGTATAGCGACGGCTACAAAATTAAAGTCACGTCCGTGCTAAATGGCGTGACGTTGTTCGACCGGCTCGATTCGCCGGGACAGTGGTTTTCCATGCGGGGCTTTCTGCGTCAGGACGCGGCTTCCGCGGCGACAAAACGGCAGACGATTTATCGCACCGTGCCCCCGACGGCAGGCGATACGTTGAGCGCGTCATCCCCTCTCACCTTTCAGCGCGAGTATCTGTCCAACAGTCAGCTGGTGGCGCATGTCACGTCATGGACGGTTGAGGCGCGCGAGACCATCACTGTTCCAGCCGGCACATTCGACTGCTGGGTCATGGTGTGGCGCGCGCGCAGCCTGAAAGGCAATTGGACCGGCTTTGAACGCTGGTGGTACAGCCCGCAAGCGCAAATGTATGTGCGTATGGAATACAAATACGGAAACACCGCGACGGCTTCGCGCGTGTTGATGCATTACGAGCAGGTCTCGGAAAATGCACCGGTTCCGGCACAAGGCGGGGCAATCGCGCCTTAAAAGGCGAACAGCATTTCGATAGCCGGTCCGATACCGGGAAGCGTGAAAAGCAGCATGCCGGCGAAGGCGAGGAACGGACCGAAGGGAATCGCCACCTGCCGCCCGATGCGCCCCATCAGCATCAAAGGGACGCTGACCGCCAAGCCCGTCACGAAGGCGACGGCGAACATCGCCGGCAGCGCGGCGCCGCCAAGCCAGACGCCAAGGACGCCCGCGAATTTCACATCGCCATATCCCATGCCCTCGACGCCCGCATAAAGCCGATAGGCTTCGCGTATCAGCCAGAGTGCGCCATAGCCTGCGCCAGCACCCAAAGCCGCCGCGCCAATGCTGCCTCCCGGCAAAAACTGAAACGCGATGCCCAACACGAATAGCGGCCCCAGCACGATGTCGGGGAGCAGCTGCTCTTCAATGTCGATGATTGTCAGCGCCACGAGCCCGGCGAGGAACAGCGCCGCGAGAAACGCTTTCGCCGTCAAGCCGAGTGTTACCAGGCAACACGCAAAAGCCACCGCCGCCAAAACTTCCACGGCCAGATAGCGCACGCCGTAACGCTCGCCGCAAAACCGGCAGCGGCCGCGCAGCAGCAAATAGGACAGCAGCGGAATGTTGTCGTACCAGCGGAGCGGATGGTCGCATTTGGCGCAATGCGATCCAGGCCAGGACAGCCCGGCGGCGTATTGAGCGCCGGAGACATTGCCGCCATGCGCGTCGATCAGGCGCGGGACCCGGTGGATCACCACATTCAGAAAGCTTCCGGCAATCGCGCCGGAACACGCGCCTATCAGCGACAGCAGACCTGTCGAAAGGACACCGTTCATCGCACCGCGGCGGCGGGGCGGCCGTTGGCCACCTCTTGCCTTAGCCAGTCGAGGAGCCGGTCTCTGTATTTGGCGCCGTTGGTGATGGAGACACCGCAGAAATGTTCCCCGGCGTGCATCACCTCGATAGGCAGGCTTCCGAAATCTTCGATCCAGAGCTCAGCGGTGCTGCCGGCCTGTGGCGGATATTCCATGAAGACCAGCGCACCCGAACCGGAGATGTCGGCAATTTGGACCGCATAACACGAACCATCGGCGCGAAGTTCGCCGTGAAGCTCAACTTCGTAGCGTCGCTCTTTGCGGCGGTCCGAAGGGTTTCCTGCGCCGTGGCCCGGAGGCGTAGATCCGCTCTGCATGAAAATGTCCCGTAGGCTTACGTCCCACAATGCGTCAGGGCTCTTAACGTCCTGCTAACGTCATGGCACGAGCCGGCAAAAACGCGTCAGGCGTCCATCGTTCACGACGTGGACGGCATTCTGTTAAGGCGCCTAACGCCGTAATATCCCGTGGGCTTGCCACTATTGTTGTTGTTATTGACGTTACCGCAGGTCGCAAACGCGCTCGTCAGGCTGGTGCAAATGCGTATCTGAAGCGGCGAGAAGCGTTGCGCGAAACCGGAAAGAACGGGAATCGTGCTCAGTCCGGTCGTCGGATAGGATCCGGTCATCGTCAAATAGCCACTATATGTCTGGCGCGTGGGATCCTCGTCCGCCGCGGCGGATAGACTTACCTTGATGGAGTAATTGCTGTTCTCTTCGAGGTAGGTGAACGTGCGATAGCTGGCTATCTCGTCGAGATAGCTTTGTAGCACGGGGACCTTCTCGAAATCCGTGATGTTGTCGGTCGCAAGGCAACCCAGAGCGTTGGGACAAAGCGCGGAGTGGCGCTGCCGGCTGATGGCATAGCGAAAATGCCCCATCATAGCCCAATAGGCGCGTGTCTCCGCCAATTGGTTCTCGACGGCGGCTTGCTCGATGAATACCGACTGATTGATGAGGGTACCCATCAGCAAAGTGGCGGTCAGCCCAATCAGCATCACCGGCACCAGCAGATTTCCGGTTTGGCGCGAACGAGCGTTTCTCATGGATCGCCCATGTCACGGTTGAGCGTGAAAAGTGTGCGGTAGGTCTGTGTCGCCGTGGCGGGATTGTCCGCGCGCCGCGCCTGGAACGGATCGGTCAGCGTGACGGTGACTTCGACCGTGCGGCCCGCAATGGCGCGATTGGCGGTGTTGACCTTGAATGCGTTGCCGATCCATCCGGTGACCGTCTTGTTCTGACCGGCTGAGTTACAATCGGGAAGAGGACGTGTTGCGGCGGTGCAGGAAATCGTCTGGCTTGGCAGCGCGTCGCCGGTCACGGTGAGATTGTTGCTGACATATTGAAGCTTGTAATTGTTGCGCAGGCTGTTTGCGCTGGGCGCCGATTTACGGCCACGCACGCCATAGACATTCAGCGTTCCATCGTTGCCGTTCGTCGCGGTTCTGGCGCCGTTCCCGATGAGGTCGAGAACGTGCCGCGCCTCGCGATTCAACATCAGCTCGCTTTGGACGCTGGCATACCAATCATACGCATTGAGCATGAACACGAGCGCCGGCATGAGCACAGCCATGCTGGCAACCGAGGCCATCATCACTTCAAGCAGCGTAAATCCAGCCTGCGACCGCTTGCGCATCAACCGCGCCCCACAATGGTTCGCAGTGATATGGCCTGCAGCGAAGCCGGAGCCGTGATATTTCCCGATGTACCGACGCGATACGGATATTCGAGATAGACATCCAGGAGCTGGCAGCGTCCGCCTGTGGTGGCGAGATCGTCAAACCGGTGACAGGAACAATCCAGGGGCTGAATACAGGAAGCGACATTGATGTCTGAGGCCGTCCAGCTCAGGCGGCCTACAATCATCCGCGCCTTGTCGATCCAGATGTACTCGCGATTCAGGACCGGCAGAATATTGGATTTGGAGAAAACCTCGAACTCATCCGCCGCAAAGCTGCCGTAGAGACCCCGCACGTAGTCGTTGGTGGCATACGGCGACATGCTCGCGGGATAGATCAGCCGGGTGGTCGGAAAGCCGGACAGTCCGTCCGTGTATCCGGTGGTCGTCAGCGGTCCATTGACCAGATCGGTGGCAAAGCCGGTGAAAACGTAGAGCGTGCTGATCCGTTCGAGTTCGCCGCTGAGGGCAAAGATCGCTTTCTGTTTCAGGACCAGCTCGGACGCGCGGCCGCTCGCCTGATACCAAAAGCCGCCGATTCCCAGAATGAAAATGGACAGGATCATCGAAGCGAACATCACTTCGATCAGCGAAAAGCCGCTTTGCTTGCGGCGCGCCGGGACGTCAGGGAACGACAGCATTGGTGGTGCTCGTTCCTTCGACCCAGCTATAGCGCAGGCCGTTAGCGCCAGTGACGGTGTCGCGCCCGTTCGGCGGTGGGGGATATCGATAGACCATGGCGCGGCCCTCGCGCCCGGCAAGGCCGGAGCTCGACGCTGATACCCAGCCTGTCGGCGTGCGCTTCGAACTGCTCATCGTGCAGGTGGAGCTTTGCGGACCCGCCACGGTCGTTCCGGTGCTCGCGCGCAAAATGGCCCACACCTCGAATTCGACGGTGGGATCGCCGGCTTCCGATGACGCAATAAAATTGGTGCTTGTGGGCGCAGCGCAGAGCGTCGCATCGCGGCACACGACCACGAAGCAGAAATTTCCCGTCGTGGTCAGATCGGTCCCAAGCGCCGGGGCTGTGACGGTCTCATCGAAGCCGCCACTGCTGCAGCAATAGACGCCGTTCTTCAGCTTGTAGAGCCGCTCACGCGAAGCGATGTCCATCAGATAGGGCTTGGCTTCATTCAGGCGCGCTTCGCGCATATAGCCCGAATAGATCGGCACCGCGACGGACGCGAGAATGCCGATGATGGTCACAACAACCATCAACTCTATTAGAGTGAAACCGCGCTGGAGCCGTCGCATTTTGCGGGCCCAAAGTCCTGAAATTCCCGGACGTTCTAGCCGCGCACAGGTTCACGCCACCCTAAGGCCAAGGGGCGCGTCGCAAATATGGTTAATGCGTGCTTAGCAAGACAATGATGGCTTGCACTCTTAAGGCGCGGAAAATCCAAACACGCCGTGGAATACAAAGGCTGCCGTTTTGAGGAAGGGAGCTTCCGCGTCACCCAATTTCCCGACAACTATTCCAGTTTCCAATGTCGCCACTTTGTCGAATCGAACCGCCGACTTGACCTTGAGACCATTGGCCGGGCTTGGCTCGATCTCAAGAGCATCAGGACCGCTAACGGGTAGCTGAGAGGTAATGAAGGCGAGCACAATATCGGCCCGCGAGGCATTGTTGCGGGAAATCACCAGAGCCGGACGTACTTTGGAGCCGGAGAGATCGGTAAAGGGGAAACGCGTAAGAACAATGCTCCCGAAACTATACATTGGGCAGCAAGTCGGCCTCGGTGTACAGGTCCTGCTCGTCCGCCAGGAAATCGAAGGCGCCACCCTCTTGCGCCATCCGCGCCATGGGCAGTTCTGCGTCTAGCGTTTCGACAACAACTCGTATGCGCTGGCGCGGCGGAATACCGCGCCGCTGAATTTCTCCAGCGACTTTACCAGCCTCAATGTCGTCAAGCACGTAGCGCATTCGCTGAATTTAGTATCTCCGGGCCGCTTCCGCAAATGTGCACATTGCCTTGTGGCGTGGCGCGGCACGGCTCGCCGCACCGCGCCACAAGGATGCAAGATTATTTCGCGGCGGCTTGCTTGCCGAATACCGATTCGATTCCGGCTTGGGCGCACTTCTCGCCGTCGCCACTGGAAACGCCCATCGAGCCGATGACCTGACCTTCCACGACAATCGGAACCGCGCCCGGCTGCGGGAAGTCGCCGACGATATAGGTGGGGGCAAGGTTTTCGCCCCGGCGCACGATCCCGGCGGTTTCGGAACTGGCGCGGCGCCAGCGCAGCGCGTTCTTGGCTTTCAGAAGCGCGGTATCGATGCCGTTCGGCGCCGTACCTTCCATGGCGTGCGATTCGATCAGGTTGCCGCCCCAATCCAGAACAGCCATGGCGACGGGGGTCTTATTCTTCTCGGCCCAGGCGGTGCAGCCCTCGACCAAACCGCGCGCTCCAGCCGAGCTGATGACTTTGATAGTGCGAATCGGCGCAGCCGCGGGAGCGGCCATCGCGCCGGCAGCGACGGAGACAGCGAGCAGAGCGGCAAGCGAAGCAACCGATGTACAAAGACGCATGATGTTCCTCCCTTTTTGGTTGCCGCCAGTCTACAGGCCCCCAACAGCACCGTCGAGCCGCAGCAGACCAAACCGGGCCGCCGGCCTCGCTTTCGAGGCTTGGCTTTTTGATCAGGCGGACCCATGTTGGGGTAGAGATTTAGCAAAAGGCATCCTATGGCACTGATCGATCCGTCCGGCCGGCCGCTCAAGAGCGGCAAAGAACCTGTGCAGGCAATGGGCGCGCCCGGCGCGCCGCCGCCCGCGCAAACCGGCGGGGCCAGCATCAAGGATACTTCGCTCGCGACCTTCGCGGCCGACGTGCTCGATGCCTCGATGGACGTACCTGTGATCGTCGATTTCTGGGCGCCGTGGTGCGGGCCGTGCAAACAGCTCGGGCCCGCTTTGGAGCGGTTCGTCACCGAGACCAAGGGCGCCGTGCGGCTGGTTAAAGTGAATATCGATGAGAACCCGGAAATCGCGCAGCAATTGCGAGTGCAGTCGATCCCGACCGTGTACGCCTTCCGGAACGGCCAGCCGATCGACGGCTTTATGGGAGCGATCCCCGACAGCCAGCTTCGCCAATTCGTCCAGGGGCTGATTGGCCCCGGTGGCGCCCCGGCCGAAGCCGGCATCGAAGAGGCGCTTACGCTCGCCGGCGAGGCCCTTGCCGGTCGCGATCTGGCGACCGCTGCCCAGCTCTTCGGCCATATCCTCCAGGAGGAACCCGGCCATCCCAAAGCCGTGGCAGGTCTCGCGCGCTGCTATCTGGAAAGCGGCGATGTGGAACGGGCCAAGCAGACCCTTGGGCTGGTACGCCCCGACGCGCTCCAGGATGAAGCCATCCGCGCGGTGGAAGCGGAGGTCGCGCTGAGGGAACGGGCTACCGATGCCGGCGACCTTGGGCCGCTGCGTGCCAAGGTCGACGCCAATCCCGCGGATTTGCAGGCACGTTTTGATCTGGCCCTGGCGCTGGACGGCAAGGGCGCGCGCGAAGAAGCCCTCGATCAGTTGCTTGAGATCGTCAAACGCGACCGCAAATGGAACGAAGAGACCGCGCGCAAACATCTGGTCACGCTGTTCGAGGCCATGGGCCCGATGGACCCGCGCACGCTCGCCGCGCGCCGGCGTCTTTCCGCTATTCTGTTTTCCTGACGGCCATGCCCGCCCCGCGCCGCTACCGCAACATTTCCGGCCTGCCGGCGGTCATTCCAATTTTTCCGCTGACGGGCGTGATTCTGTTGCCGCGGACGAAACTGCCGCTCAATGTGTTCGAGCCGCGCTACCTCGCCATGGTGGACGCGGCCATGGATCATGACCGGGTCATCGGCATGATCCAACCGCGTGTGCCCGGCAGCGAAAAAGGACAAAAGCCGGCGCTGTCCAGCATTGGCTGCCTGGGGCGCATTACGGACTACAGCGAAACCGATGACGGGCGTTATCACATCACGCTGTCAGGCATTGCGCGATTTCATGTTTCCCGTGAAGTGGATTCGAATAAGCCGTTCCGGGAAGTCGCAGCCGATTACGCTCTGTTCGCCGAAGATCTTCTGTCCACGGAAGATCCGCCGATTGGCCGCGACAGATTGCTCGGCGCGTTGAAACCTTATTTGTCGGATCGCGCGCTTGAAACGGACTGGAAGTCCATCGAAGAGGCGCCGTCCGAAACGCTGGTGAATGCGCTTTGCATGCTGTGCCCCTTTGAGCCCAGCGAGAAACAGGCCCTGCTGGAGGCGCCGGACTTCGTGCGCCGCTCCGAAACGTTGACCGCACTGCTGGAAATGGCCAATGCATCGGCAACGCCGTCCGGCGGCTCGCCGTCGTTGAATTAGGAACACACCATGGACGTCGATCCGAAGCTGCTGGAAATATTGGTGTGTCCGCTGACCAAGACGACGCTCATCTACGATCGTGAGCGGCAGGAACTCATCAGCAAGAAGGCCGCCCTTGCCTATCCTATCCGCGACGGCATTCCGGTGATGCTGCCCGACGAAGCGAGGGCCCTTTCCGAAAGCGAACAGCGATGAACGCGCCCACCGCATGGCCGGCCGAGCTTCGGGTCAATCCGGCCAAGGATGGGCTGAAAATCCGCTTTGACGACGGACAGGACTATTCGCTGGCGGCAGAGTATCTGCGCGTGGAATCGCCCAGTGCCGAGGTGCAAGGCCACGGGCCGCTCGAACGGACCTTCGTGCCGGGCAAGTCCCATGTGAAAATCACGAAGCTCGAACCGGTTGGGCATTACGCCGTGCGCATCGTGTTCGACGATGGGCACGATTCAGGCCTCTTCACTTGGTCCTATCTCCTTGAACTCGGCCGCGACCACGATCAGAAATGGCAAACCTATCTGGACGGGCTGGCCACCAAGGGTTTGAAACGCGAATAACTTGCCGCTTTCAGGAAACGGCGTCTTCCGGTTAGATGCCTCCCAATCGCGGGCGCAGAAGCGCTGTCGCACCTGGGAGGATGCCATGAAGAAATTCGTCATCGCGCTGTTGGCTGGGACGGCTTTGGGCTTGAGCGCCGCGAACGCGCAAAGCGTCGTCGAGCGGCTGGACCCGGCGCTCGATGCGCTGGTTGCCCCTGATACCAAGGTCGAGAAAATCCACGAGGAAGACCAATTCTTCGAAGGTCCGATCTGGCATCACGGCAAGGAAGGCAGCTTCCTCACCTTCAGCGATCTTATTTCCAACAAGATCGACAAATGGGACCCGAAGACCAAGCAGGTCACGACCTATTTGGCGGACATCTGGAAGGGCAAGGACAAATCCAACGCCATCGCGCAGCAGCGCAACGGCAAGGATTATGTGCAGGTCGGCTCCAACGGACAGACCATCGACAAACAGGGCCGGCTCGTCTTTGTCGCCATGGGCTCAGGCCAGGTGGTCCGCCGCGAAGCCGACGGCAAGCTGACGGTGCTGGCCGACAAATATGAAGGCCACCATCTGAACGCCCCGAACGATCTGGTGATCAAAGGCAATGGCGACATCTATTTCACGGACATTCGCGCCAATACGAAATCGACCGACTTCAGCCCGCCGGAAGGCGTGGCGCACACCGGCGTCTATCGCATCCATGACGGCAAGCTTGAACTGCTGGATTCGACCATTGAAGCGCCCAACGGCATTGCCTTTTCGCCCGATGAGAAAGTGCTCTACGTCAACGACATCCGCGCCAAGAAGGTGATGCGTTACGACGTGAAGGCCGACGGCACGGTGGAAAACCGCAAAGTCTTTATCGACATGAACTCCGACATGCGCCCCGGCCTGCCCGATGGGATGAAGGTCGATACCCAGGGCAATGTTTGGGATTCGGGGCCCGGCGGCATCTGGATCATCTCCCCCGAAGGCAAGCACCTGGGCACCATCCTGACGCCCGAACGCCTGTCCAACCTCTGCTGGGGCGACGACGACGGCCGCACCCTCTACACCACCGGGGGCACCATGGTGACCCGTATCCGCGTGAAAGCGCAGGGATTGCGGCCGTAGGACGGTATCGGGCGGCGCCACCCCCTCACCCCGGCCCTCTCCCCCAAAAGGGGGCGAGGGGGATTGAGCACTGATTACCTGGGCTGGAGCCTGGGTTTTCTACTGCTTGCGCGGGCAGCGTAAATTCGGCTTGAGTGGCCCCCCTTCACCTATTAGGTTCCGCCGCCATGCAGCCCTTCACAAAACTGTCCGGCGTTGCGGCGCCGCTCCCGATGGTCAATGTCGATACCGACATGCTCATCCCCAAGCAATTTTTGAAAACCACCAAGCGCACGGGCCTGGGTTCGGCCCTGTTCTTTGAACAGCGCTACAACGATGATGGGTCGGAAAAGCCCGACTTCGTGCTGAACAAGCCGGCCTATCGCAAGGCGCAGATCCTTGTCGCCGGCGCGAATTTCGGCTGCGGCTCGTCGCGCGAGCATGCGCCCTGGGCGCTGCTGGATTTCGGCATACGCTGCGTGATCGCATCGTCCTTCGCGGACATTTTCTACAACAACTGCTTCAAGAACGGCATTCTGCCGATTGTCGTGCCGCAAGCCGATGTCGACAGACTGATGGACGACGCCGAGCGCGGCTCCAATGCGGTGGTCAGCATCGATCTGGAAGCGCAGGAAATCCGCGGCCCCGACGGCGGCTGCATCAAATTCGACATCGACCCGTTCCGCAAACAATGCCTGCTCAACGGCTGGGACGATATCGGCCTGACGCTGCGGAACGAAAAGGACATTACGACTTTCGAGGCGCAACGCCGCCTAAGCCAACCCTGGGTTTAGCCTTTCGTATTTTCTAAATGTCATGCCCGCGAAGGCGGGCATCCAGGCGCGCGCCGCAACTGGATTCCCACCTGCACGCCAATGACGAAGAGGAGTTCTCCATGACCTACAAAATCCTGCTGCTTCCCGGTGACGGCATTGGCCCCGAAGTGATGGCCGAAACCGAGCGCGTGCTGAACTGGCTCGGCAAGAACCGCGGGCTGTCCTTCACTGTGGAACGCGGCTTGGTCGGTGGCGCGGCGCTGGATGCTGAAGGCGAAGCGGTCAGCGAAGAAACGATGAAGCTCGCGCATGCGGCAGACGCGGTGCTGTTCGGCGCGGTCGGCGGACCGAAATGGGACAACAACTCCTTCGACAAGAAGCCGGAGCGCGGCCTGTTACGCCTGCGCAAGGACCTGGAGCTGTTCGCAAACCTGCGTCCGGCCATTTGCTTCGACGCCCTGAAAGATGCCTCGACGCTGCGCCCGGACGTGGTGTCGGGCCTGGACCTTCTGATCATTCGTGAACTGACGGGCGGCGTGTATTTCGGCGAGCCGCGCGGCATTATCGAGTTGAACGACGGCACGCGCCGCGCCGTGGACACGCAAGTTTACACGACGGGCGAAATTCAGCGCATTGCACGGGTGGCTTTCAGCCTGGCGCGGCTGCGCTCCAACCGTGTTGCGTCGGCGGAAAAGTCGAACGTGATGCACACCGGCGTGTTGTGGCGTCAGGAAGTGACCAAGCTCCATGAAGCCGAATTCAAAGACGTGGAGCTGACACATATTCTGGCCGACAACTGCGCCATGCAGCTCGTGCGCAATCCCAAGCAGTTCGACGTGATCGTCACCGACAATCTGTTCGGCGACGTGCTGTCCGACGAAGCGGCGCAATGCACCGGCTCGATCGGCATGCTGCCGTCCGCCTCATTGGGCGCGAAGGATCCGAAGACGGGGCGTCAGCCGGGTCTGTACGAGCCTGTGCACGGCACGGCGCCGGACATCGCGGGCAAAAACCTGGCCAATCCGTTCGCGTGCATTCTCTCGCTGGCGATGTGCCTGCGTTATTCCTTCGAGCGTCTGGACGAAGCCAAGCTGGTCGAGCAGGCCGTCGAGAAGGTGCTGAACGACGGACTTCGTACCGGCGACATCATGCAGCCGGGCAAGACGCTCGTCGGCACCACGCAAATGGGCGACGCCGTCATCGCGGCGCTGGAATCGCTGAGCCGGTAATTACTCGGGTCCGCAAGCGAAATGGGGCCGCCTTGCATAGAGGCGGCCCCATTTTTTTGCGCTCAAGCCACTTCCAGATAGACCAGCGGCCCTAGAGCGCAATCCGACGAAGTAGACGCCGGTTCGTCGTTAGATTGCGCGCAAAACCAAGGAATCTAGAGCATGATCCGATTCATTTTGATCGGATCATACTCTAGAAGCCGCCCGGAATTCCCACCAGAAGCCATTTGAACGTATAGGCAAGAAGGCGCCCCGCCGTCATGGCGCCAACCCAGGACAACAGCGAAGCTGAGGCCAGCAGTTTCGCGTGGCGCGCGCGTCCCTCAAGCACATCGCGTCGAATCTTCAGCATCAAAAAAACCGCCAGCGCGATCAATGACAGCTTTGCGTAAAATACCGGGTTGCTGAACGCCTTGTACGGATAACCGGCCAGCAACAGCACGCCGGACACAAAATTGGCGGCAAGCGCGGCCCAGAGCACGGGATAGAATTTCGGCAGGACGTGCAACGGCACCGTGGGCGCAACACCCAGAATGCGCAAATTGATGGCGGCGCTGACGCCGGCAAGAAATCCCATCCCGATCGTATGAACGGTCAGGATCAGCGGGAAAGCGAGCAATGAGGGGCCGCGAACCCAGAG
>Ga0114969_10002669_pt1 | contig 14585 bp, 12 predicted proteins | sample M_130807_MF_Meta_FD_87316 | JGI IMG/M metagenome (GOLD analysis project Ga0114969, IMG submission 87316) | Freshwater microbial communities from Lake Montjoie, Canada to study carbon cycling - M_130807_MF_MetaG | ecosystem: Environmental > Aquatic > Freshwater > Lake | place: Lake Montjoie...
ATACCAATTACTGCAATGCTATCATGGCATTTGCGTTTCATATAAGCAACTATGCTATCGGCTTTACTTTGGGAATACTTGAAGTTGTATGCACTATCATTTCTACAATCTGTGTGCACTTCAAATAATAAAATAAAACTATCTACCGCTGGTTTCCATTTTAATATATTTTCTAGGACCTCTGCTTCTGCCAATCTATTCATTTTTTCGGTACAAGATTGATAAATGGGCAATGTCGCTTGATAACCAATATAAGGTTGAACATACCGTGTAGTATCTTTTGCATTTCCGTTTATAAAAATGTTAAAGCAGATTACTATCAAAAAAATAATTCTAAATGGCATATTCCTTTAACCAAATATAAAATAAATTATTGTTGATTTATCTTTTTTAAAAAAATTTTAAATAACACGTAGGGGTATTTCTTTTCTGAATTGTCTTAGGGGTGTTATGAGAAAAATAAGCTTCTTTTTATTCCTATTATTCACCATTGTTTTTGACCAAGCAGTAATTTTAAAAATTAACAGGCCTATAACCAACACGCTTGTATAGGTTACCTGTTTGGCGTGAGCTTGCTTTAAAATTTGGTCAGAAAAGCCCTTAGTCCTTGAGCGAAGTCGAAGGGCAGGGGCTTTTTTATGTAGAATGGTTTGGGTATGTTTGTTAAAAAATAAGTGCACTTACTTTCATTTCTATACATTCAAATTTAGTTGTATAAGGATGCAAAGTATATCCTTATAAGTAAGTTATGTGTAATTTTAACGACACAACATAAAGACAATGACAAAAACAATCAAAACAATCGGACTACTTCTGTTTATCATAGCGGGACAAATTGCTTTCGGACAGACCAACAAAGACAAAGCACTTGAAAAAGCAAAGGAAGCAATCACACTTATGGACAATGGCAAACTTGACGAGAGTATCAAGTTACTTGAAGAAGCTCAAAAACTTGATCCCGACAGGTTTGATTATCCTTACGAATTAGCTTATGCCTATTACTTAAAAGAGGACTTCAAAGGAGCAATTAAAATTTTAGAAAAAAGCAAAGACCATAAAGATGTAACTGAAAGACTATTTCAATTATTAGGAAACAGTTATGACGCATCAGGCAAGACGGACAAAGCATTTGAAGCCTATGATGAAGGACTAAAAAAATTTCCAAATTCAGGAATGATTTATTTAGAGAAGGGAAATGTTTATTGGAATAAAAAGGAATATGGAAAGGCACTTCCATTTTATGAGAAAGGAATTGAAGTTGCTCCTAATTTCTCTTCTAACTATTATCGTGCAGCAAGAGTTTATTGCGGTTCGACAGAAGAAGTTTGGGGAATTATTTACGGAGAAATTTTTATGAACTTAGAGCGTAACAGCAAACGGACTTCTGAAATAAGTAAACTACTTTACGACACTTACAAAAGTGAAATTAAGTTTACAAGCGACACATCTTTTTCTGTAAGTTTCAGTCAAAACTCAACAATAAAGATAAGTGACCTAAATGACCCAAGCAAAATGAAACTACCTTATGGAGTTGGTGTTTACGAGCCGACATTAATGTTTTCTATGCTTTCAGCCAAGTCAATCGACATCAATTCACTTGACAATATTAGAAGTTCATTTATCGACAACTATTTTAAAAATGGACACGACAAAACATATCCAAATATTTTGTTCACTTATCAAAAAAAGGTTAAGGATGCTGGGCACATTGAAGCATATAATCACTGGATTTTAATGAAAGGTGACGAGAACGGTTTTGATAAATGGCAATCAGCAAACAAAGAAAAGTGGGACAGTTTTGTAAAATGGTTTGGCGATAACGGACTTAAAATTAACGACACAAACAAATTTTATAGTGGACAGTATTAACCAAACGGACGAGAGAAAAACCACCAATAACAATTGTTTACCTTCGCTAATTTTCAATTGGCAAAAGTGGCGGTTCAGTGCTCCGCAGACACTCCCGATAGCTGTCGGATGGTGAAAATCGCCACCTTCGCCTATCCCGAAAACGTTCATAAAAAAGCCTGTCAATTTTTTGATAGGCTTTTTAATAATTCTTATTTAAATACTATAAATGTATGCACTCGCCATAAGCTAATGCTACTGCTTCCATAATCGCTTCACTCATGGTTGGGTGAGGATGTACAGATTTAATAATCTCGTGACCAGTGGTTTCAAGGTTTCTTGCTACTACCGCTTCTGCAATTAAATCGGTAACGCCATAACCCACCATGTGGCAACCTAACCATTCGCCATATTTAGCATCGAAAATTACTTTTACGAAACCATCTTTTGCGCCAATGGCACTTGCTTTACCACTTGCAGAGAATGGGAATTTACCAACTTTAATTTCGTATCCTTTTTCTTTCGCTTGCGCTTCGGTATAACCTACTGATGCAATTTCAGGACTGCAATAGGTACAACCTGGTATGTTGTTATAGTTTAAAGCATGTGGTTTAAGACCGGCAATGGCTTCAGCACAAATAATAGCCTCGGCACTTGCAACGTGTGCTAATGCTGGACCGTGAACGATATCGCCAATTGCGTAAACACCTTTCACATTGGTTTCGTAGAAATCGTTTACTTCTACTTTTCCTTTTTCGGTTTTAATGCCTAAGGCTTCAAGACCTAAATTCTCAAGATTGGTTACAATACCTGCTGCAGACAATACAACATCGCACTCGATGTTAACATTGCCTGTTTTAGTTTTTACAGTTACTTTACAACCTGCACCTGATGCATCAACAGATTCAACAGCACTATCAGTCATAATGTCCATGCCTGCTTTTTTGTAAATTTTTTCTACCGTTTTAGACACTTCTTCGTCTTCCACTGGTAATATGCGTGGCATAAATTCTACCACAGTAACTTTAGTTCCAAGTGCATTGTAGAAATATGCGAACTCCATGCCGATGGCACCAGAACCAATTACAACAATACTTTTTGGTTGCTCAGACAATACCATTGCATCGCGGTAACCCACTATTTTTTTTCCATCAAGTTTAATACCTGGTAATTCTCTACTGCGTGCACCAGTTGCTAAAATGATATGGTCAGCTTCGTGAATGTCTTTTTTTCCTTCGGCTTCAACTTCTACTTTTTTATTACCTGCTAATTTAGCAGCGCCTTTGATCACCGTGATTTTATTTTTCTTCATCAAAAACTCAATGCCTTTGCTCATGCCATTGGCCACACCTCTGCTGCGTTTAATCACCGCATCGAAGTCAACTTTTGCATCGGTAGTGGTAATACCATAATCGCTGCTGTGCTTTAAATATTCGAATACTTGAGCTGATTTTAACAAGGCTTTGGTTGGAATGCAACCCCAGTTTAAACAAATACCACCTAATTCAGCTTTTTCTACGATGGCAACATTTTTACCTAATTGAGAAGCGCGGATGGCAGCTACATAACCGCCTGGGCCGCTACCTATTACTATAACATCAAATTTCATGATCAATTATTTTTGGTGCGAAAGTAATACCAATTCTTCAATTAAAATAGTAGGTGTTGAAACGACCGTATGTAGCCTATTTTTTGTCTATGCTTACATCCAACAATTTATTACATTTCTGGTATTTTATCTGTGATTTCATTTGCATTTATTCTTAATCTGTGAATCTGTGGCTTAAGTCGTTCTATCATTTTTAAAAAAAATGTACATTTGCAGAGATATGAATTTATCGAACAAAAAAGTTTTAGTTACAGGCGCTGATGGATTCATAGGAAGCCATTTGGTTGAAACCTTGCTGGATGAAGGTTGTCAGGTGAGAGCCTTCGTTTATTACAATTCGTTTAACCAATGGGGTTGGCTAGATACCTTGCCTGCCGAAAAACTCAAGCAAATAGAAATTTTCTCGGGTGATATCCGCGACCCAAATGGTGTGAGAACGGCTATGAAAGACATTGATGTAGTGTTTCATTTGGCCGCCTTAATCGCCATTCCATTCAGTTACCACTCGCCCGATGCTTATATCGATACCAATATCAAAGGCACTTTAAATGTATTGCAAGCGGCCCGCGATTTAGGCACTGAAAAAACTTTGGTTACCAGTACCAGTGAAGTGTATGGAACTGCACATTTTGTGCCCATTACAGAGCTTCACCCGCGTCAACCACAATCGCCCTACTCGGCTAGTAAGATTGGTGCCGACTGTATCGCTGAATCTTTTTACAGAAGTTTTAATTTACCTGTCACCATCGTAAGACCCTTTAATACCTATGGTCCGCGCCAAAGTGCACGTGCTGTTATACCAACCATTATCACCCAATTATTGAACAATGCCAGCAGTCTTAAATTAGGCGATACAACGCCAACAAGAGATTTGCTATTTGTTAAAGACACTGCAAGGGCATTTACCGAAATTGCTAAAACCGATGCTTTGATTGGTGAAGATGTAAACATCAGTACCCAATCGGAAATTACCATTCAAAATTTGGCTGAATTAATCATGAAATTAACCGGCAAGCAAGCGGATATTATACAAGACGAGGTGCGCTTAAGACCTGAAAAATCTGAGGTCTTCCGATTGTTTGGCGATTCAGAAAAACTGAGAAAAGCAACTACTTGGTTACCTGAATACACGATTGAAAAAGGACTAGAATCAACCATTGAATGGTTTAACAACCCTGCAAATTTGACTTTATACAAATCACATTTATACAATATTTAGTGAATACGCATTTCGAAAATATCATTGGAATTATCCGTCAGCGCTACGGAGCTGGTCAAATTCCTTTGCATGCCCCTGTTTTTAGAGGCAATGAAAAAAAATACACCAACATAGCCATCGACAGCACTTTTGTAAGTTCTGTTGGTGAATATGTGAACCAATTGGAAAAAATGTTGGCCGAATTTACGGGTGCTAAATATGCAGTTGCCACTGGCAATGGCACCTCTGCCTTGCATGCTGCCCTTGTGGTTGCAGGTGTTCAGGCCAACGATTTAGTAATCACCCAGCCATTTACATTTGTGGCCACTGCCAATGCAGTTGCCTACTGCCATGCCGAGCCCGTTTTCGTTGATATTGACAAAGACACTTTAGGATTATCGCCCGAAAAATTAAAATTGTTTTTAGAAAAAGAAGCGCATGTAAATGATCAAGGAATTTGTATTCATAAAGCAACAGGTAGAACAATTAGGGCCTGCTTACCAATGCACTCCTTTGGTTTGGTTTGTCGAATAAAAGAAATTGCAAAAATTTGTGAAGAATACAACATTATCTTAGTTGAAGATGCAGCCGAATCGATTGGCAGTTATGTTGGAAATACCCATACAGGCTTAATTGGACAATTAGGCACCTTGAGTTTTAATGGCAATAAAACCATTACCTGTGGTGGTGGTGGCGCTATTATAACGAATGATGAAGCCATTGCAAAAAAAGCGAAATACATTACTACAACCGCCAAAGTGCCCCATGCCTATGAGTTCTTTCACGATGAATTGGGTTACAATTACCGTTTGCCCAATTTAAATGCGGCCTTACTTTGTGCGCAGATAGAACAGTTAGATGGCTTCTTAAAAAACAAGGCTGAAACAGCTAACTTTTATCATCACGAATTTGCTAAAAACAATATTGAGTTCGTTAAAAATTTAGAAGGCACTACTAGTAACTATTGGTTGAATTGTGTACTTTTAAAAGATAGAAACGAACGCGATGCCTTTTTAAAATATAGCAACGAAAATGGGGTCATGACCCGTCCTGCATGGACCCTAATGACCAAATTGCCAATGTATGAACATTGTATCAAAGGCCCTATTGAGAATGCATTAGAAATAGAAAACCGATTAGTAAATATACCAAGCAGTGTATTATGAGTAAAAAACAAGTTGTACTAATAGGTGGTGGTGGACATTGCAAATCTGTGATAGAAGCCATACAGTCCGATGATCACGTTGATTTCATTGGTGTTGTGGATGCTCAAAAGTTAGAAAATGTATTAGGTGTTGCCTATTTAGGAGACGATTCAATACTCCAGGATTTAGTCAACCAACATTACCAATTTTTAATTACTGTTGGCAATATTGGTGCACCTGATCTCCGAATAAAATTATTCGATAACATAAAAAGCCTGAATGGCATTTTTACTACGGGTATATCACCGAACGCATTGGTGGCAAAAAGCAGTAGCATTGGCGAAGGAACAGTTATCATGCAGCATGCCATTGTCAATGCAGAAGTCATCATTGGTAAAAATTGCATTATCAATTCCAAAGCACTGTTAGAACACGAAACCACCATTGGCGACCATGTCCATATTTCAACTGGTGTTATTGTCAATGGTCAGTGTAAAATTGGCAACAATTGTTTCATTGGTTCTGGTTCTGTGATTGGCAATAATGTAAAAATAGCAGACAATACAATTATTGGTGCAGGGAGTGTTGTATTAAAAGATATCAAAGAAGCAGGTACATTTTTCGGTCAGCCTGCTAGAAAATTTAAATAAAAAATGTTCGAAAACTTAAAACATACCATCATTATTGCCGAAGCCGGAGTGAATCACAATGGCGATATTGCCATGGCTAAACAATTGATAGATGCAGCAGCAGCAGCAGGTGCCGATTATGTTAAATTTCAATCTTTCAAAGCGGAGAGTTTAGTGAGTGAGAAGGCCGCTTTGGCTGAGTACCAAAAAACAAATACCAAAAATGAGGTGAGCAGTCAGTACGAAATGTTAAAAAAACTGGAACTTTCCGAGGCCAGTCATTTCGAATTGAAAACTTATGCAGAATCCAAAAAGATTAAATTTTTAAGTGCTGCCTTCGATATAAATTACGTGCATTTTCTCAATCAATTGGACATCGATTTTTTCAAGGTGCCATCTGGTGAAATTACGAATCTGCCTTATTTAGAAACCATTGCGAATACAAAATTACCTGTCATCATTTCTACAGGCATGGCCGATTTAAAAGAGATTGAAGATGCTATTCAAGTGTTTTTAAATGCAGGTTATAACAAATCTGAAATCATTGTTTTGCATTGCAATACCCAATATCCAACGCAACCTGAAGATGTGAATATGAATGCCATGTTAACCATCAAAAATTCATATGGTGTTAAGGTGGGTTACAGCGACCATACCTTGGGATTAGAAGCATCATTAGCAGCAGTGGCATTAGGTGCTTGTGTGATAGAAAAGCATTTTACACTCGATAAGCATTTACCGGGACCCGATCATTTAGCATCGCTCGAGCCTGCAGAGCTAAAGCAATTGGTAAGCTCAATAAGGTTAACAGAAAAAATGTTGGGCAGTGCCGAAAAAACACCAACCGCTAGCGAGTTACCAAATAAAGTGGTGGCACGCAAAAGTGTTCATGCGGCTGTAACGCTTAATCAAGGGGATTTATTGACGATAGATAAATTATCTTTTTTACGGCCTGGCATAGGCATTTCACCAATGCAATACAAAACATTGTTAGGTAAAAAAGTAAAGCATACAATTGAAAAAGGTGCAATTTTAAAATGGGAGGATTTTGAGTAAATCAATTGCCATATTAACCAGTTCAAGAGCCGACTTTGGGATTTATTTGCCTTTGTTAAATCTTTTGAAAAAAGATGCATCTTTCGATTTAAAGTTAATTGTTTTTGGTACGCATTTATCAAAATTGCATGGCCATACTGTTGATGAAATAATGGCAGAAGGGTTTAATGCAGACTATAAATTATTTGCAGAAATAACGAATAACCGTAAGGAAGATATTGCCAATAATTATGCTGAATACACGCAATTATTTTCAAACTTTTGGGCCAATCATACTTTTGATTTAGTACTTGCCTTGGGCGATCGTTTTGAAATGGCAGCAGCTGTGTTAGCAGGTATTCCTTACAATGTTAAATTCGGGCATCTACATGCTGGCGAAACCACCTTGGGCGCCATCGATAACATTTACAGACATTGCATCACCTTGGCGTCTTCCATTTGCTTTACTTCTACACAAATGTATAGTGATAGAGTTCATCAATTAGTTGAAGAAACTGTGCCAGTCATAAATGTTGGTGCTTTAAGTATAGATGGATTGGAAAAACTAGAGTTGCCAAGCAAAGAAGACCTTGCCCAACAATTTAAGCTTGATTTTTCTAAACCACTCATCATGGTTGTTTTTCATCCAGAAACAGTGGAGTCGAACAAAAATGAATACTATATTCTTGAGGTTTTAAAAGCCATTGAATTAATGCCAGAATATGCCTTTGCTATTAATATGCCGAATGCCGATACTGGTGCTGATATTATTCGAAAAGCCATCCTTGGTTTTAAAAATAAACATTCCGACAATCAAAGTATTTCTGTAATCGAACATTTTGGCAAAAGGAATTATTTTGCTTGTTTGAAACATGCGAATCTTTTAATTGGAAATTCTTCGAGTGGTATAATTGAAGCGGCCTCATTTAATAAGTATGTCCTTAATATGGGCGATAGACAGAAAGGGAGAGCTAAAAGTGGGAACACAAAGGACTGTTCGATAGATTGCAATGAAATTATAATTGCAACCAAAACCTTGCTTAAATTAGAAACTTATCAAGGTCAGAACATTTATCAGCGTCAAGGCTCAACTGCCAAATTAATTTTATCGTATATCAAATCGTTTGAATGATGGTAAGTTTAACTGGTATGTTCTAAAGTTACATTTAATGCAAAAACGCTGTTTTACTTACCTTTTCCATTATCTCAAAAAAATATTACCTTCGCCCAATAAGGTAAACAATGTCCCAAGTTAACGCCCACTCTATCCATATCAATAGCAGTATCCATCAAGCCATGCAGCAGCTCGAGGTCTTAAGCCCTGTGCTAATTCTATTTGCTGTTGATGATGACAACAAATTAAAGGGTGTGTTGACGGATGGCGATATCAGAAGATTTTTGACCAAAGGTGGAAATATGCAACACGATATTTCAACTGCTATTAATGGCCATTTTCTTGCCTTAGTAGAAGATCAATATGCTATCCAAGACATTCTTTCTATCAAAGAAAAACAAATTGATTTTGTGCCAGTGATCAATGCGCAAAACCAATTAGTAGATATATTAAATCTTAAAACGCATAAAAGCAGACTACCACTCCAAGCAGTTATCATGGCTGGAGGAAAAGGCGAACGCTTAATGCCTCTGACTGAGAATATGCCTAAACCACTTTTGAAAGTTGGCAACAAAGCCATTATTCAATACAATGTCGATTTGTTAAACCAATATGGTATTAAGAAAATTGTCATTACCATTAATTATTTGGGTTCATTAATTCGCCAATATTTTGATTCAACCCATCAAAATGATGAAGTTTTCATGGTTGAAGAACCTACGCCTCTAGGCACTATCGGTTCGTTATCGCTGGCCAAAAAACACATTACAAAAGATGTTTTATTAATGAACAGCGACCTACTCACCAATATTGATTTGGAAGCCTTTTATACTCATTTTATGGAGCAGGAGGCGGACATTGCAGTAGCTTGCATTCCATACAATGTTGAGATACCTTATGGTGTGATGGAAACTGAAAATCACCAAATCAAAACAGTAAAAGAAAAACCAACCTATACTTTTTATTCCAACGCAGGTATCTATTTAATTAAACACGATTTGTTAAATACCATTCGCGAAAACGAAAGATTAGATGCCACAACTTTTATAGAAAATTGCATAGCAGACGGTAAAAAAGTGGTGTCCTATCCTCTGCTTTCCTATTGGTTAGACATAGGCAAACACGAAGATTTTCAGAAGGCACAAACAGATGTTTTACAACTCATAAAATGAACTTATTCCTAATACCTGCAAGAGGCGGTTCCAAAGGTTTACCTGGTAAAAACATCAAACCATTGAGTGGTAAACCACTCATTATTCACTCACTTGAATTTGCTCATCAATGTAAAAATGAAGAAGACATTGTTTTGTTATCTACTGATGATAATGAGATTAAAGCGGTTGCGGAACAATACGGATTCACGGTTCCTTTTTTAAGACCCGTTGAACTGGCTTCTGACACAGCGTCAGTTGAAGAAGCAATTCACTTTGCAATTGAGGAATACAAAAAACAAGGACTTACTTTTAATAAAATAATTCTTTTACAACCCACTTCTCCCTTCCGAAATATGCAACATTACCAAGACATGTTAACATTGCACTCTGGGGAAACCGAAATGGTGGTGAGTGTTTCATTGAGCAAACAAAATCCCTATTTCAATCTTTTTGAAGAACAATCAAATGGCTATTTAACCTTATCTAAAAAAAGTGATTTTGCAAGAAGACAGGATTGTCCGGATGTATACCAATACAATGGCAATATTTATATCATCGATGTAAACGCATTGATTTCAAAAAAACGGGTGGTCTATTTCGATAAAATAAAGAAATACGTGATAGGACCTGAATACGCGATAGACATAGATACAGAATTAGATTTTAAATTTGCAGAAGAAATTGCGAAAAACAACCATGGATAAAAGTTTTAATGCATCTTACACCGACTATTGGGCTGAGCGAGTGAAACAACTTTCTGACGGCACTAAAATTGCCGATGACGCCATTGTTGAACTTTTTTTACCACTTTTAGAAATTGATAAAAGTAATTTGCTTTTGGATATGGGATGCAGTTATGGCCGTTTTTTTCCTTTGCTTTCCAAATATTCTAACCATGTAGTTGGCATCGATATTGAAGCTAGCGCCATTGAAAGAGCTTCAGAATATGAATACCAGAAGTTAGCGGTTGGCGCATTAGAGAATTTGCCTTTTTCAGATGAAAGTTTTGATAAAGCTTTTTGCTGGGCAACCTTCGATTGCACTGAGCAAGAACAAGCCTTGCTAGAGGCCAATAGAATTTTAAAGTTGGGTGGCACCCTATTATTAACAGGAAAAAATATTGAGTACCCAGTTGATGATAAGGTGGCCTTTATTGCCGAACGCAATGCAAAACTCAAAGCCTTTCCAAATCATTTTACAGATATCAAAAAATTATATGGGTTGGCCAATCAATTTGGCTTCAAGATGGTTGAAGGTTTTGCCTTTAAATACCGCGGAGATTTTGGTTTAGCAAAAGCTTTACCTATTAATGAATCAATTTTAAATGAGCCCTTTTATGAGTATTTGCTCATATTAAAAAAAGTAGGACCACACCACCAACTATCTGACCTAATCTGTGATACATTTTCTCGCACTGCCAAAGCATTTGGTGAAAACGAAGGCTATACAGATTTGATTGAATTTTTTAAAATGCACCAAGAAAAACACGGTATATAAATGATAAATAAACCAACCGTACATATTGTTCACCATGTAGATACGGAAGGGCCCATGTGCGAGCCTTTAGATGAATTATTTGAGCGCATAGCGAATACACTAGGTTACCCAATAGATTTAGCCCCTAGTAAAGAAAATTTACAATTGCTTCAATCGCAAGACTATGTTTTTGTGAATGCTGAAATTGATCAACTTCTGAAGAAATTAATAGATCCAAAACTTCTTAGTTTCAAAAATACTTGGGAAGAAGTCGACGAGATGTTGGATAGAATTTTGATGCCAGCCTACAGAGAAAAATTCAAGGACAGTTTTGGAAAAGGTTGGATTTACAATTGGCATTTGCTCGATCATGTCGGTTTTGAAACCAATCCCAGATATAGAATATTAGGTTATAGTGGTATTTTCAATTTGTATAAAACCAAACTTGAAAAACTGAATATTCAACAAGATGCACTGCAATGGCACTTCCATCCAATACCGTTTAATAAGGCAGCTCATACCAGTGCCATTTCCTACATGAACAGTGCCTATGAATTGCAGCAGGTGATGTGTAGAAGGTTGATTGACCATCACTGGTTTCCAGTGGTGAACCGCGCAGGCTTCCATACGGTAAGGCCAGATATCAATTGGTGGCTAGAGCAATGGTTGCCGTTCGATGCTAGCAATCAAGCCATGATAACAGATAACACAGGTTTTAACGATAATATCAATGGTCGTTTTGGTGATTGGCGCGGAGCACCTGATGATTGGAGCTTATACAATCCTGACTTATACGATTGGCGAAAAAAAGGTACACTGAAACGCACAATCTCAAGGTGTTTAAATATGAACACGCGCTTCAGAAACATAGATAACCATGAGTTGAGCCGTGCTTTCAAACTAGCCGAAACATCTTGTAAAGATGTTTATGTTGGAATTACCAACCACGATTTTAGAGAAATGTCTGTTGAAATCGAATCATTTAATGATTTATTGAAAGTAGTTGCAGCTAACTTTAACAATGTCAATTTTGCGTTTTCCAATACCATTACTGCTTTCAGAAAAGCAATCGGATTTACCGAAAAGGAAGTGGTAGACAATAAACTTGAGTTTAAATTAGAATTAAACGGTGATACTTTAAAAATTCAAGTGATTAATGGCGAACTGTTTGGAGCCCAGCCCTTCATTGGCCTTTTAACAAAAGATGGCAGATACTTGACAGACAACTTCAACTGGGGTGAGCCAGGTAGTCAATCTTATTTTTATACCTTTGATTTTCTTACCATACCACTAGAAAACTTGAAAACAATAGCGGTTGCCTCGAATGATAAATACGGCAATACCTGTATTAGAAGGATTGATTTATGAGCGAACAGGTAGACATATTAAATTTTGAATTTTCCACCAGAGGTATCAGGGATATTGGTATTGTTGAGCCTTCACTTTCTTATCTAGAATTAAAATACAAACTTAAAATTGTTAGAGCTTGTATCTCCGATAATTTTTGTGCACTTATAAAAAAATACAAACCAAGTCTTATCGTTACCTCAAATGGTATAGGAACTATTAACCATCATGAAATGGTTAAGTACGCCAGTTTGAAGGGTATTAAAGTGATTACCTTCATCTCTGAAGGCGATATGGTAGACATAAAGGAAAATGTAGAAATACTGTTTTGGGGCAACAATAAAGACAAAGTTTTTTACGAACATGCTAACTTGCAATGGTCTGAAAAAAACATTCAACTCATATTAAAACACATTAAAGAAGCAAAAGATTACAACTTGTTTTGCGGGGGTGGCACTGGCTTCGACCGCTATCAGTTTTTACCTCTAAAATTGAAATCGGTTTTTTATAATCAATACCCTCAATTCAAAAATTATAAAAAAATTATTGGATTGGCTGGTTTTCCATTTTACTTTTTTTTGAGTGATTTATATAAAAAAGATGGGCAATGGAATAATATGCACCTCGATCACGATGCCTGTGATACCATGGCCGTCCAAAAAGAACCCCTGCGTTTAATGTACCATGAACTTGTTAAAAACAATCCTGATACATTGTTCATTTTAAAATACCATCCTTCTGATATCATGCAAGAATTGAGTGAATTTTATCAACTCAATCAATATGAAAATACACTCTCTATTTTTAGAGAAGAAAATATTGACGATGTGATTAATATTTCGGATTTATGGATAGGCTTCGAATCAACTACTTGTTTAGAGGCTTGGCTATTAGGTAAAACAAGCTTCATTGCTAATCCAGAAAATGTCGCCTTTGTACGTTCAATTATTTCTTCTGGCAGTCCGCATTATGGTAGTTATGAAAGTTTAAATGTGGCCATCAAAGCTTTTTTTGAGAGTGGTCATTCAAATGATTTTGAGACATTAAAACCCGAAAGAGACCATGCCATCAGTCAGGTAATTGGGTTTGGCGATGGCTTGAATCACAAGCGTGCAGGTGATTTTATTTATAACGCCCTTGGTGAACCAAATAAAATAGTTGCGCAGGACCCTAATTTTATTGCTGCTATTGAAAAAAAATATGCAAGCATGGACTTTAGAAAAAAATTGAGAAACATGCTTTACAAAACACCGCTCATATTCATTCCAAAAATAAAAAAAGAGTATTTGAAAGATCAGCAAAAAGCCAACGAATTTACAACTGAAAAACGCGAAGCTTTTGCAAATTTATACCGAAATTCTTTGACAGAATTTTATAACAAAAACAATATTTCACTTAATTGAGTCATACAGATATTCATACTGGCAGTTGGGCAAAATCTATTTTTAAAGTAGGCAAATGGTATGTGTTGGCGAGTCTTTTAGTGAAAGGTATAAATGCCTTTACACTTCCCATTTTCACACATTACATGTCGCCTTCTGAAATGGGAATTTACAACAGTATTAATTCACTGAAAGCGTTTATTCCCCTTATCATCTCTTTAGGGCTTGATGGTGCTTTCATTCGTTTTTTTCATGAATACAAAAAAGACCATAACAAATTGGCCTCAATGTTTTCAAGCACCTTTTGGTTTGTTTTGGGCTTTGGAACAGTAGCATGTGTTCTTTTATTCTTCGGATTTAAACAATACCACCAAGATTATAATCCATTGTCCATTGCTTTGGCTGTTTTTCCTCCTATCCTTTTTCAATTGGGCATGTTGGGCATTGCTTTTTTCAATCAAAGTCTAGAATCCTATAAAACCACCTTATTTCAAATCATCTCAACATTAATTGGTGTTGGTTTTTCAATCTACTTTGTCGTAAGCCTCAACAGTGGTGTGCAAGGCCGATTAATTGGTGATAGTATCATTGCGTTAATTTTAATGCTGATGGTGATTATCTATTTCGTAAGAAACAATATACTACAAT
>Ga0114969_10002673_pt1 | contig 14577 bp, 6 predicted proteins | sample M_130807_MF_Meta_FD_87316 | JGI IMG/M metagenome (GOLD analysis project Ga0114969, IMG submission 87316) | Freshwater microbial communities from Lake Montjoie, Canada to study carbon cycling - M_130807_MF_MetaG | ecosystem: Environmental > Aquatic > Freshwater > Lake | place: Lake Montjoie...
GACCCGGCGCGGATCGCCCCCGACGTCTATCGCCGCGCCGTTCTCGTGCACGACGGCCTCGACGGCCTGGCGGAAACGGCCTTCGAGGATCTCGTGCGCGACAAAGTCGCCCTGCGGCCGGCGCAGCGCCGGACCGTGCTCTCGAAACTGTCGCGTCCCGACGTGCAGGGACTGGTCGAACTGGTCGCCGAGGACCTGAAATCGCCCGAGAGCCGCGGGTTCGGCGAGTTCGCGATCCACGGCGCCCTGTTGCCCGGCCAACTCGACCGGCTCCGGGAATTGGTCCCCGCGGTGGCCGGCCAGCAGGCGTATGTCTTCGCGCGGATCCGCAAACTCGCGCCGGGTGCGGACGCCGACGCCCAGCACGATCCCGCCGAACGCGAGGCATGGCTCGGCCGGATCTGGGAGTATGTCCGCACCTTGCCCCCGTCGTTCAACTCGCTGAAGGCCCATGTCCTCCACGCGCGCCTCCGGCACGACCTCGCCCGCGGCATCCACGACCGCGAACGCTTCGTCGAGTACCTCCGGTTGCCGCGGCCCGTGCCGTACATGAACCCGAAGTACCTCGAGCAGGCCGACGTCGCCCGCAACGCCGTCGACCTCAACGCGGTCTACGACGACCTGCGCATCGGCCTGCCGCCGGTCCGCGACGACGAACCCTTGGTGCGGGAATTCGTCCTGCATTTCTCCGTCGGGGACGCGGGCTGGGAACCGTGGGCGGAATGGTTGCGCGATGGCTGGGTGAAACCACTCTTCGCCGAGGCCAAGATCACCGCCGGGGTCGGCGATCCCGAGAAATGGGCTTCGTTGATTTCGCCCGCGGCGTACCAGGCGCTCAAGGACCGGGTCGACGTCGAGTTCGTGCCCACCAACCCGGCGACCACCCCGGTCGACGCCGAGGTCGCCGTCGGCGTGGTCCTGAAACACGCGCCGAAAATCATCGTGCGGATCTACGAGATCAACACGCTGGGCTACTTTCTCTCGCACGGCCGCCCGTTGAACACCGACCTCAATCTGGACGGGTTGGTGGCCAACGCGGAGCAGACCCACGACGGCGAGGCCTCCCCGTTCAAACGGGTGACCCGCTCCTTCGCGTTCCCCGAACTGAAGGGGAAACGCGGCGCGTGGGTGATCGAGTTCATCGGTGGCGGACGCTCGTCGCGGGCCTTGGTCCGGAAGGGGGGATACACCGTGGTGCAGAAAGCGGGTCCGGCCGGCGACGAACTCGCGATCCTCGACGAGAACCGCAGGCCGGCGGTCGACGCCGTGGCGTGGCTCGACGGCCGCAAGCTGGTGCCCGACCCCGGGGACGGCCGCATCCTGGTCCCGTTCACCGGGACGCCGGGACGCCGGTCGATCGTGTTGGCGGATGCCGCGGGAAAAGTCGCGAGCCTCGCGTGGTTCGATCACCACGCGGAGGCGTACCGGTTGGACGCCCGGTTCCACGTCGAGCGCGAGCAGTTGCTGGCGCGGCGCACCGCCACCCTGGCGCTGCGGACGGCCCTTTTGGTCGGCGACGTCGCGGTCGCGCCGGAACTGTTGCTGGAACCGGTCCTGGCCATCACGACGACCACGCTGGACGGGATCGCGACCACGACGGAGACGAAGCTGGCCGGACTCACGGCGGGGCGGGTGGCGACCCACGCTTTCTCCGTGCCCGACCGGTTGGCGCGGGTGACGGCGACCTTGCGGGGCAAGGTGGAGCAATTGGGCAAAGGCGGGGAGAAGTCGGAATTGGTGGCCACGCAATCCTGGGACGTGAACGGCATCGACAGGACCGAGGCGACCCGCGACGGACACCTGAGCCGTTTCGGCGACGCGTACGCGTTCGAATTGCTGGGCAAGAACGGCGAGCCGGTGGCGGACCAACAGGTGGTGTTCGAATTCGAGCGACGCGGCTTCGCGAGGACGGAATCGGTGCCGCTGCGGACCGACGACAAAGGCCGGGTGGCACTGGGCAAACTGGAGGACATCGCGGCGGTGCATGCCGGCGGGTTCGGCCAGCAGCGGCGCGGTTGGCCTCTCGACGAGGCGGCGCGCACCTGGACGACGGTGTTGCACGCGCGCGTCGGCGAGGTCCTGCGGGTGCCCTGGATCGACAACGGCAAGGCCGGATCGGTCTCGCTGCTCGAGACCCGTCGCGGCGAGTTCGTGGCGGATCGTACCGCGGTGGCCAAGCCCGCCGGCGCCTTCCTCGAATTGTCCGGCCTCGCGCCGGGCGACTACTCGCTCAGCCTCCGCGACGACGCCGAACACAACGTCGGCATCCGGGTGACGGACGGCGTGGCCGTCGGCAACTGGCTGTTTTCGACGAACCGCGCGCTGGAAGTGCGCGGCGGGGCGCCGTTGCAGGTGGAGTCCGCCTCGGTGACGACCAACGGCGTGTCGATCCAGCTGCGCAACTGGACCAAGCTCACGCGGGTGCACGTGGCGGCGACGCGGTTCCTGCCCGACGCCGGGCTCTTCGCCGGGCTCGGCGGTTTCGCGCGGTTTGGCCCGGCGTGGTCGGTGCCGGACCATTTGCCGAACCTGTACTCGGCCGGCCGCGGGATCGGCGACGAGTACCGCTACATCCTCGAGCGGCGCTACGCGGCGAAGTTCCCCGGGAACATGCTGCCGCGGCCGCCGCTGTTGCTGAACCCGTGGGAGAAACGGTCGACCGATGCCGGGACGGTGGCGAGCCTCGGCATGGAGGGCGCCCCGCCGACGGGGGGCGCGATGGCCGGCATGCCGATGCCGGCCGACATGATGATGGCGGCGAAGCGCGCCGAGATGGCGCCGGCGGCGGGCACGAGCATCGATTTCCTCGCCGAGGCCGCGCCGGTGGCCTTCAACCTCGTGCCCGACACCAACGGCGTGGTGCGGGTGCCGCCGTCGGGCCTGGGGGACCGCCAGCACGTGCAGGTCTACGCGGAGGATCCGTTCGACGCCGTGTGGGAAACCTTCGCGCTGGGCGAGCGCCCGACGCGCTTCCGCGACCTCCGGCTCGCCCGGAATCTCGATCCCGGACAAGCGTCCACCGAGACCAAGGACGTCGTGGTGTTGGACAAGGGCGGCACCGTGACCCTGCCCGACGTGCAGACGGGCGAGTTGGAGTCGTACGACACGCTGGCGTCGGTGTACTCGCTGTTCCGCACGCTGAATCCCGACGCCGACCTGGCGCGGTTCGAGTGGGTGACGCGTTGGCCTTCGTTGAAGGACGCGGACAAGCGCGCGAAGTACGGCGAGTTCGCCTGCCACGAGCTCAACCTGTTCCTGAGCCGGAAGGACCCGGGGTTTTTCGCGGACGTGGTGCGGCCGTATCTGGGCAACAAGAAGGACCGGACCTTCCTCGACGAATACCTGCTGGAGACCGACCTGCGGCGCTATCTCGAGCCGTGGGCGTACGCGCGGTTGAACGTGGTCGAACGCGCCCTGCTGGCGCGCCGGTTGCCGGGCGAGGCGGCGAACGCGGCGCGACACCTGCGCGAACTCTGGGAACTGTTGCCCGCGAATCCCGACGGGGACGAACGGTTGTTCGAGACGGCCCTGCGGGGCCGAGCGCTGGAGACCGCCTGGGGCCCGGACGGGAAGTCCGACGCGAGCCGGATCCGCGAACTCCGGGAGAACCTCGGGGACATTCCGGCGACGCCGGGCGACGCCGGTGAGGTCACCAACCAACCGCGGCCCAAGGCCGTGTCCGCGCTCACCGGACGCTCCGGGCGCCTGCTGCGATCCGCCAACGGCGCTCTCGACCGCGCGGCGCCGGGACCGAAGTTGGCGGGTCGTCGTGGGCCGGCCGGGGACAAGGCCGGCGCGGCGCGGGCCGCGGGACCGGCCGACGAAAGCATCGTTGCCCCCGGTGATGGCTACTACGCGGACCTCGATGCCGACGGCGCGTCCCAAAGACGCGCGGCGGCAGCGGCCTCCGCCTACTACCGTCTCCTGGGTCCCACCAAGGAATGGGCGGAGAACAATTACCACCATCTGCCGCTCGACGCGCAGGGGCCGGAATTGGTCGCGATCAACGCGTTTTGGCGCGACTACGCGGCGTGGGACGGCAAACCGCCGTTCCTGTCGGTCCACGTCGCCGAAGCCCACCGCAACTTCACCGAGATGCTGCTCGCCCTCGCCGTGCTGGACCTGCCGTTCGAGGCGGCGCCGCGGGTTGCCAAGAGCGAGGGGAACGCCCTCGCGCTGACGGTGGGCGGCCCCACGCTGGTGTTCCGCAAACAATTCCGTGCCGCGGAGCGCCCGGCCAACGAGGCCGGCCCGGCCCTGCTGGTGAGCGAGGGCTTTTTCCGCAACGGCGATCGCTACCGCGAGGAGGGCAACGAGAAGTTCGACAAGTTCGTCACCGAGGAATTCCTGGCCGGGGTCGTCTACGGCGCCCACGTCGTCGTCGGCAATCCCGGGTCGTCGCCGGTGAAGGTGGACCTGCTGACCCAGGTGCCGCGCGGTGCGCTGCCGGTGCTGGGCAGCAAGGCCACCCAGAGCCGCCGCCTGCGGCTCGAGCCCTACGCGACCCAGCAGTTCGACTATCACTTCTATTTCCCGGCGACCGCGGCCGACGACGCGTCGTTCGCCCATTTCCCGAGCGGGGCGACCGTCGCCGGCAAGGCCGCGGGTTCCGCGAAGACGATGGCGTTCCGCGTGGTGCGCCGCCTGTCCAAGGTCGACACCGGTTCGTGGGACTACGTCTCCCAACAGGGCACCGACGACGGCGTGTTCGCGTTTCTCGCGGGGAACAATCTCGCCCGGCTCGATCTCGAGCGCGTGGCGTGGCGCGCCCGGGGAAACGCCGGTTTCTTCCGCCGGTTGGTCGCCTTTCTCGGCGAACACCACGTGTGGAGCGAGCCGATCCACCGCTACGGCGTGCTGCACAACGACCCCGCGGCGATCCGCGAGTGGTTGCGCCACCAGGATGGCTTCCTCTCCCAATGCGGCGATTGGCTGGACACGAGGCTGGTCACGATCGATCCCGTCGAGCGCCGCGCCTACGAGCACCTCGAGTACTCGCCGTTGGTCAACCCGCGCGCCCATCGGATCGGCGCCGAACCCCGGATCGCGAACCCGGTGTTGCGCGCCCAGTACCAGCGGTTGCTCGGCATCCTTGCCCACCGGCCGTCCCTCGACGGCCCGGACCAACTGGCGGTGGTGTACCACCTGTTCCTCCAGGACCGCGTGGAAGAGGCGTTGGCCCGGTTCCATGCGATCCGGGCGGGCGACGTCCAGACGCGGCTCCAGCACGATTACCTGCGGTGCTACGCGGCGTTCTACGAGGAGAAGCCCGCCGAGGCGCGCGCGATCGCGGCGCGGTATGCCAACCATCCCGTGGACCGGTGGCGGGCGTTGTTCGGCGAGGTCGTCGCGCAGTTGGACGAGGCCGAGGGCAAGGCCGTCGCGCGCCCCGGCGACCCAACCGACCGCGAGAAGCGGCAGGCGGAACTGGCGGCATCCGAGCCGACCTTCGACCTGTCGGTGGAGAACCGGACCGTGGCCCTGACCTGGCGCAACCTGCGGGAGGTGACGGTGAACTATTACCTCATGGACCCGGAGTTCCTGTTCAGCAGCAGCCCGTTCGTGACCCGCGATGCGGATCGGTTCGGGATCATCCAGCCGACGCTGTCGGCGGTGCAGCCATTGCCGGCCGGCAAGGACACGCTCGAAATCCCGCTGCCGGCGCGCTTCGCCAAGGCCAACGTGCTGGTCGAGGTCCTCGGTGCCGGCCAACGCAAGGCCCGGGCCTACCATGCGAGCACCTTCAAGCTGACGGTGGCCCAAAACTACGGCCGGCTCGAGGTGCGCGACCGGACGACCGACAGGCCGGTCCCGAAGGCGTACGTGAAAGTCTACGCGCGGTTGGGCGACGGCGGCGTGCGTTTCCTGAAGGACGGCTACACCGACCTCCGCGGGAAATTCGACTATGCCAGCGTCAACAGCGGCGAGGCAGCGGTGCCGTCGCCCGTGCCATTGGGTGCGGGACGGGGCGAGACCGGTGGGATCGATCACCCGACCCTGCGTCCCGACGAGGTGGGGCGGGTCGAAAAGCTGGCCATCCTGGTGCTGAGCGACACCCACGGCGCCGCGGTCCGCGAAGTCGACGCCCCGAGGCGATAGTACTCGTGGCCGCCGGCCCGCGGGGCAGCCTTCGCGGCACGGCGACCACGCCCTTCGGGGTGGGACACCGCGCGTGCGGCCGGGTGGCAACGCGGACGGCAGGGCGCTGCGCGTGCCCGGATCGAGATGCGCCTTGCCAGTCTCCGCGTGCGAAAACCATCCTCGAACCGCGTGAACAGGAACCTGAAGGTCGCCATGGAGGAATTGGTCCGCTGCGTCCGGCGGCCGTCCCGCATCCGCCGGTTGTGGGATCCCAACGCCCGCAAAATGCTGCGCCTGCGACTCGCGGGCGTCGGGGATTCCTTCGTCGAGGAACGGACCGCAAACGGCGTCTTCCGACGGCACTATCCCACCTACGAGGCCTATGTCCTGCACCAACGGTCGAAACTGGAAATGATGCAGTCGGGAAGCGGCTTCGGTCTCGATGGGACCGATCTCGGGCTGTACGACGTCTCCTTTCGCGCCGATCTCCGCGATCGGTTGCAGGCGATCGGAATCGCCGGCCGCGGCGACGGCGTTCTCTGTCTGGCCGCCCGGATTGGAACCGAGGTCAAAGCCTTTCTGGACTGCGGCTGCTTCGCCGTCGGGGTGGATCTCAATCCCGGTCCGGGAAGTTCCCACGTGTTGCAGGGGGATTTCCACTCCCTGGTCTTCGCGGATGCCAGCATCGACGTCGTGTATTGCAACTCGATCGACCACGCCTTCGACCTGCAGGCCCTTTTCCTCGAGGTCCACCGGGTCCTGAAACCCGGCGGCACCTTCGTCGCCGAGGTTCAGTTGGGAAGCCGGGAAACGGACCGCAACAATACCGGCGGCTGGGAGAGCCTTTCCTGGGAGTCCGTCGACCTGGTTCTGGAGCGTTTGGCGGCGGCCGGTTTCCGGTTGGATCGCTCCGTCGATTTCGCGCGGCCTTGGCCGGGTCGCTGTCTGGTTCTGAAGAAGATGGCGTCCGCATCGACGCCGCCCGCGGCTTGATCCCGGCGCGCGACCGGTCAGCCTCCGTCCCGATGCTCCGGTCGATGCGCCACCTTGCCGTCCTGCTGCTCGCCGCCACCGCGGCGACCGGCAGCCTGCACGCGCATCCGTTCCTCCAGAACTCGTGGTGGGTCGTCGCCGAGACCAACCGCCTCGTCATGCGCGTCTCGGCCACGCTCCGCGAGGTCGCGGTCGCCCAGGGACTCGATCCCGCCAAGGCACCGTTCCCGTTGCCGACGATCCAGAACGCCGTCTCGAACCACGCCGCCTACGTGGCCGGCCACGTCGCCATCGTGGCCGATGGTTCGCCCTTGAAGGGCGAGGTGCTCGACCACGAGTTGATCGTCGATTCCGACCCGGCCGCCGAGGTGCCCGATGCGGCCCAATACCTCGACCGGACCCACGCGGTTTTCGATCTCGAGTTTCCATTCCCGCCCGGCCGTCGTCCCCGGGAAATTCGTTTGGGCCAGGCCACGCTGCGCGAACATCGCTACGCCCCCGGCGTGCCGTGGGACGTCACCTACACCCTGACCGTCAAGGATGCGGGACGGCGGGACATCGCCCGCGGCGTCGTGCGCACCGATCTCCCGTTCACGGTCGAACTCGAGGGGGCCACCGACGCGCCCGTCGCGTCGGCGGTCCCGGGGCATGCGGCGCCGCCGCCGCCGGAGGCAAGGGTCGGGACGGCGTCCGCCGAGTTCGCCAGTTTCCTGCGGCACGGACTGCACCACGTGCTCACGGGCTACGACCACCTGCTGTTCCTGTGCGCGCTCGCGCTGGCAGCCGCGCGCTGGCGCGACCTGTTCCGGATCGTCGCGCTGTTCACCCTCGCGCACTCGATCACCGTCACCGTGTCGGCCTTGGGTTGGGTCCGGTTGCCCTCGTGGATCATCGAACCCCTGATCTCCGGCAGCATCGTGTGCGTGGCCCTGGAGAACGTCCTGGCCCCGCAACGCGCCGGCGGCAGGGCCCGCTGGTTCGTGGCGTTCGGTTTCGGATTGGTCCACGGGCTTGGGTTCGCCGGCGGACTCAGGGAATCGTTGGCCGACCAACCCACCGCCCACCTCGCGGTGGTCATCGTCGCCTTCTGTGCCGGGGTCGAACTGGGCCATCTGGCCGTCGGCGGTCCCCTGTTCGGGATTCTGCACGCGGTGCGGCGCGTGGCGCGGGAGGACGCGTTGCCGCGGATCCGGCGCTGGGGATCGCTCGCGGTGGCCGTGGGCGGCGCCTACTTCCTGTGGGCCGCCCTGCGGCAGATCTAGCCGGCAAACGCACGCCCAACGGATCCCCGGCAACATGTCTTCCCCGACTCCCATTCCCGTGCTCGGCCGCGTGGTCTCCATCCACCTGCATCCCGCCGTGGGCGGGGCCCCGATGGTGTCCGTCGCCGAAGTCGAGGCCGTGGCCCTGCGGGGACTCGCCGGCGACCGTCGCTATCACGGCCGCAAGAGTCGATCCACCGGCCTGCCCACCAGGCGTCAGGTGACGTTGGTCGGGCGGGAGATGTTGGCCCGGCACGCCCGGACGCTGGGTATCGACCGCATCCACCCGGGCCACGCCCGGTCGAACCTCGAGACGGAGGGCATCGATCTCGCCGCGTGGGTCGGGAAGCGGCTGAGGGTGGGCGCCGCCCTGTTGGAATTCGTCGAGTGCCGGACGCCGTGCGCGAAGATGGACGCGGTGCGGCCGGGTTTGCGGCTCCTGATGGCGGCGCCGGGACATGGAGTGCTGGCGCGGGTGGTGGAATCCGGCGCCATCCGGGTGGGCGACGCGATCGTGCCCGGGGAACCTCCCGGCGGGGACCGGGCGGCCTGAATCGTGCCGGCCGCACCGGCGCGTCAGGCCGCGGCCGCGGTCCCGCGTTTCGCGAACGCCGCGACCATGCTCTCGAAAATGTACCGGCCGTCCGCGCTGCCGAGGATGTCCTCGCTCGCCCGGTCCGGGTGTGGCATCAGGCCGGCGACGTTGAACCGGTCGTTGGCGATGCCGGCGATGTTGAGCAGGGAACCGTTCGGGTTCGCGGCATCGGTGGTGGCGCCGGTGGCGTCGCAGTACTGCCAGAGGATCTGGCGGTTGGCCTGCAGGCGCTGGAGCGTGGGTTCGTCCGCGAAATAGCAGCCCTCGCCGTGGGCGATCGGGATGCGCAGGACCCGGTCCTCCGGGGTCGCCGAGGTGAACGGCGTCGCGCGGTTCGCGGTCTTCAGGAACACCTGCTCGCAGTGGAATTGCAGGTCGCGGTTGCGGATCAAGGCGCCGGGCAGCAACCCGGCCTCGCAGAGGATCTGGAATCCGTTGCAGATGCCGAGCACGAGCCCCCCGTTGTCGGCGAACTGTTTCACGGCCTGCATCACCGGGCTGAACCGGGCGATCGCGCCGCAGCGCAGGTAATCGCCGTAGCTGAAACCGCCGGGGACGATCACCGCATCCGCGGCACCGAGCGTGGTGTCCTTGTGCCAGACGAGTCCGGACGAGTGGCCCAGGACGCGGACGGCGTGGACGCAATCCTGGTCGCAATTGCTGGCGGGGAACTGGAGGACGGCGAAATGCATGGCGTGGAAACCGGTTGCGGTACGGACTACTCCGCGATCTCGAGCCGGTAATCCTCGATCACCGGGTTGCTCAGGAAACGGTGGCACGCCTCGTCGAGCGCCTTGCGCGCCGCGGCGGCATCCGTGCCGGGGCTGAGGTCGATCTCGATGTACTTGCCCACGTGCACGCCGGCCACCCCTTGGTAGCCCATGTGCTCGAGGGCGTTCTGGACGATTTTCCCCTGCGGATCGAGGACGGCTTTTTTCGGCGTGATGACGATCTTGGCTTTCATCGGTGGGCGGGCGAGAGCCCGGAAATTGCGGGCGGACTGTGGGGAACAGCGCCCGGCACGGAAAGCGGTTTTTTGCGGGCGTTCCATGGCCGGGCGTCCCGTGGCCGCCGCCGCGGGGAGGCGGCCACGGCGGGCGGTCACTGGTATTTCCGCAGGTACTTGAGCGCCACTTCCAGATCCCGCGGCCACGGGGCCTCGATGTCGATGTGGGCGCCCGTCACCGGGTGCTTCACCCGCAGCTTCCAGGCGTGCAGCGCCATCCGCGGCGTCAACGGGCGCTCGGGCTCGTCGCCCTTCGGACGGTAATTCGTCTTGAGTTGGCTCAGATACAGCCGTTGCCCGTCGCCGTACACCGGATCGCCGAGGATCGGCAGGCCCGCGCTCAGCAGGTGGACCCGGATCTGGTGCGTGCGTCCGGTCAACGGATGGCACTCGATCAGGCTCACCCCGCCGAACGTCTCCAGCACGCGGAACCGGGTCAGCGACTTCTTGCCGTCCTTCGACCACCGCATTCGGCCCGGTTGCCGGTCGTCCGCCTTCAACTTGAGGTCCACCTCGAACTCCTTTTCCGCGGGGGTTCCCTTCGACAACGCCACGTAGACCTTCGCCGGCTTCTCGCTCCCGAATTGGTCGGCCAACCCGACCAGCGCGGTCCGGTCCTTCGCGAGCAGGAGCACCCCGCTGGTCTCGAAATCGAGCCGGTGGGCGTTGCTGAGATAGGTCAGCCCGCGCGCGACCGCCCAGGGACGTCCGGTCTCGATCCCCCCGTGGAGGAGTTTCATGAGGTTCGGACGGTCCGGATCGTAGCGATCGGGCGAGGTCAGGAGCCCTGCCGGCTTGTCGATGGCGAGCAGATGCGCGTCCTCGTACACGACGGGGATCTCCCAGAATCCGTTGTGCGCGGGCGCGGACAGCTTGATGGGAGGCAAACCGGCGGGGCGATGGGCGATGGCGGTATCCGAGGACACGCGCTCACCGTACGGGGGCAGCGGCGATTGGTCCACAACACTGGGCCGCGGGTATCGTGAGGCACGGAATCCGGACGTGACTGGCATGGCCGCGCGGAAACCTCCCGCCGCGGTCCCCTGCGCGAAGCACCGTCGGAGCGCGGGGGGTAGGAGCGTCAGCGACGCCCACTCCGCTTTGCGACAGGGGCCATCGTCCAGCGTGGTCGCGTCTGGTTTCACAGCGGTGTCGCGGCCTTCCGAAGGCCTTGCCACCGCAGTCCGAAAGCGCTGCGCGCGGGAGACAGGCCTCGGCGGTTCCCCGCGCGGAGCGCCGTGGGAGTGCGGGGGGTAGGAGCGTCAGCGACGCCCACCCCGCTTTGCGACCAGGCCCAACGTCCACCTTGATCGCGCCCGGTTTCAGAGCGGTGTCGCGGCCTTCCGAAGGCCTTGCCATCGCAGTCCGAAGGCGCTGCGCCCCTTCCCCACACCGCCGGTTGCGGGCCGGACGTGGGTGGGTCAGCCTCACCGCACTTTCATGAACCGTTCCCGGCATTTCCTTTCCCCGCCTTCGCTGGCCCGTTGGCGAGGGCTGTGGGCGGCGTTGATCCCGTGCCTTGCGGCTGCCTCCGCATTGGTCGCGGCCGGGCCCGCCGGTTTCCTCGCCGGCTCGTCGCGCGTCGACATCTCGCCCACCAATGCCGTCCGGCTCATGGGATATGCCGGCCGCGCCAACCTTCCGGGCGCGACCAACGTGGTCCAACCCATCCATGCCCGCGCCCTCGCCCTGACCCGCGACGATCGGACCACGGTGCTGGTCACCCTCGACAATTGCATCCTTCCCGGCGCGTTGAGCGACGAGATCCGGTCGCGGATCGTCCGGAGCCGCGGGCTGGCGCCGGGCAACATCGCCTTCGCCGTCACCCATACCCACAGCGCGCCCTGCCTGACCGGCGCGGCCCCCAACATTTTCGCCGCGGACATCCCGCCGGCGGACCAGGCCGCCATCGACCTCTACACGCGGTTCTTCGTCGGCCGCGTGGAAAGCGCGGTGCTGCAGGCTTTGGACCACCGGGTCCCGGCGCGCATCGCGTGGGGGCAGGGGCGGGTGACGTTCGCCGCGAACCGCCGCACGGCGGGTGGTCCGGTGGACCACGACTTCCCCATCCTGCGCGTGGTGAACGCCGACGGAACCCTGCAGGCGGTCCTCGCGAATTACGCGTGCCATTGCACGACCCTTGGCGACGTCAACGCCGTCCACGGGGATTGGGCCGGGTCCGCCGCCCTCGAACTCGAGTCGAAACATCCGGGAACGGTGGCGTTGATGGCCATCGGCTGCGGGGCGGACGCGAATCCGGCGCCGCGGGGAACGATGCAACTGGCGGACGCGCACGGGCACGAGATCGCGGTGGAAGCCGAGCGTTTGCTGGCGTTGCCGTTGGCGGAAATCACCAACGCGCCGACGGCGAACTCGCGGACGATCGCGCTGCCCTACCGGCCGCACTTCACGCGGGCCGAGCTGGAAGCGCGTTCGAGGATGTCGGGCATCGTGGGACACCACGCGCGCCGTTGGCTGGCGCGGATGGAACGCGACGGGGCGCCGTCGCCGACGCTGCCCTATCCGGTCCAGACCTGGGCATTCGGCGACCAGTTCGCGATGGTCTTCCTCGGGGGCGAGGTGGTGGTGGACTACGCGCTGCGGTTGAAGCGCGAGCTCGACCCGGCGCGGTTGTGGGTCAACGGCTACGCGAACGACGTCCCGTGCTACATCCCGTCGCGCCGCATCCTTTCCGAGGGCGGCTACGAGGCCGAGTCCTCGCTGTGGTACTACGACCGTCCGCAACGCCTCGCGCCCGAGACCGAGGATCTCATCGTCGGGACCGTGAAGGACCTGCTTCCCGCGGCGTACCGCGCGAAGCCCCGCCAGGAAGAACTGCCGCCGCCCCGCGACCCGGCGCGCGCCGTCGAGGCCTTCCACGTGCCCGAGGGCCTCGCCGTCGATCTCGTGGCCGGCGACGGACTCGTCCAGTCGCCGGTGGCGATCGATTTCGGTCCGGACGGCAGGCTGTGGGTGGCGGAGATGTTCGACTATCCGTCGGGGGCGGAAGGGGGCGGTCGGCTGAAGGTGCTGGAAGACACCGACGGCGACGGGCGCTACGACCGGGCGACGGTGGTGGCGCGCGGGTTGCCGTTCCCGACCGGGCTGATGCAATGGCGCGACGGGGTGTTGGTGTGTTCGGCTCCGGACGTGTTGTGGTTCCCCGGGGTCGCGACGGTGCCGCCGCCGGCGGCGCCCGAACCGCGGAAGCTCCTCTCGGGCTTTGCCACCCACAATTACCAAGCCCGGGTGAACGGGCTGCGATGGGGGTTCGATGGCTGGATCCACGGGGCGGGCGGCCTGTTCGGCGGGCGCATCACCTCGACGCGGACGGGCGCGACGGTGGACGCGAACGGGCGCGATTTCCGGTGGCGACCGGACACGGGGGCATTCGAGGCGGAGTCGGGCGTGAGCCAGCAGGGGCGGGTACGGGACGATTTCGGGGAATGGTTCGGCAACGACAACGGGAGCCTGCTCTGGCATTTCCCGCTGGCGGCACGGCATTCGCGGCGGAATCCGGGCGCGCCGGCGGCGCCGACCCGGGTGGGCGTGAACCGGGACGGCGGCCGCGTGTACCCGACGAGCCACACGCTGCAACGGTTCAACGATCCGGGATCCGCCAACCAGTTGACCAGTGCCTGCGGTCCCGAGATTTACCGGGACTCGGCGTTGGGCGCCGCGTACGCCGGCAACGCCTTTGTCTGCGAACCCGTGCACAACCTGGTGCGCCGGGCCGTGCTCGCCCCCGACGGCGCCACCTTCGCCGCCCGGCGCGCGCCGGGCGAGGCGAGCTCGGAGTTCCTCTCGAGCAGCGACAATTGGTTCCGCCCGGTCGAGGTCCGCACCGGCCCCGACGGCGCCCTCTGGATCGTCGACATGTACCGCTTCGTGGTGGAGCACCCGCGCTGGATCCAGCCGGAACGACTCGCCGAACTCGACGTCCGCGCGGGCGCCAACCGGGGACGCATCTACCGCGTGCATCCCGCGTCGGAACGCCGGCCGTCCCCGTGGCGGCTCGACGGGCTCGATGCCATGGGGTTGGCCCGGCGGATGGATGCGTCCAACGGCGTGGTGCGCGACCTCGCGCACCGACTGCTTCTGGAGCGGCGCGACGAGGCCCGGGCCACGGCGGTCCTCGCCGAGATCCGGCGCGTGGCCGGCGAGTCCGGTCCCGCCCAGCGCGCGCAGGCACTGGCGTTGTTGCGCGATCTGGACGTGCCCGACGAGACGGCGGCGGTCGCCGCGTTGGGGGCCAAGGAACCCCGGTTGCGACGGTTCGCCGCCTCGCTCTTCGAGCGTCACGCGGACGGCGCGCCGCCCCCGGCGCGATTGCTCGCCCTCGCCGACGACCCGGATGCCGGCGTCCGGTTCCAACTGGCGTTGACCCTCGGCACCTACCCGCAACCCGAGGCCGCGACGGCGCTCGCGAAAGTCGCCGCCGGCAGCGCCGGCGATCCCTGGATCCGCCACGCCGTGCTGTGCTCGTGCCTCGCGGCTCCGGAGTCGTTCTGGGCCGGTTTGGTCCGCTCGGCCTCGCCCGCGGTCGTCGCGGAATACCGCGACCCCTTCCTCGCGTCGGTCGTCGGCGCCGGCTTGTTGGCCCCGGTCTCGCGGTTGCTGGCCGATGCCGTCCCGGCCCC
>Ga0114969_10002675_pt1 | contig 14576 bp, 11 predicted proteins | sample M_130807_MF_Meta_FD_87316 | JGI IMG/M metagenome (GOLD analysis project Ga0114969, IMG submission 87316) | Freshwater microbial communities from Lake Montjoie, Canada to study carbon cycling - M_130807_MF_MetaG | ecosystem: Environmental > Aquatic > Freshwater > Lake | place: Lake Montjoie...
TCGCCAAAAGCATTATCTACGCGTTTTACGAATGGCCAGAATTTGTTTTCTGCAATCCACGGAGCAGGGTATGCCGCGTCTTTACGACTATAAGAATGATGCCATTCATCAGCAGTAACTTCAGAAGCAGTATGTGGAGCGTTTACCAATACATTATCCAATTTATCAGCACGTCCTACTTCAATAGCACGAATCTCTTCACGTACTGCAATCATTACATCTACAAAGCGATCTAACTCATGCAATGATTCACTTTCTGTTGGCTCAATCATTAATGTTCCTGCTACTGGAAAAGCAACAGTTGGCGCATGATATCCATAATCCATTAATCGTTTTGCGATGTCTGTAACTTCGATTCCTGCAGTTTGTTTAAAAGCTCTGCAATCCAAAATCATTTCATGCGCAACGTGTCCATTTTTTCCTTTGTATAAAATTGGATAATGACTTTCCAATCTTGCTTTCATATAATTAGCGTTAAGTATTGCATACATTGTTGAAGCTTTAACACCTTCCTTGCCTAGCATGCGGATATAACCATAGCTAATTAATAAGATACTTGCACTTCCCCACGGAGCTGCACTTACAGCGGTACCAGTTCGTTCACTTCCAATATTGATTATAGGATGATTAGAAAGATATGGTGCTAGATGAGCAGCAACTCCAATTGGTCCCATTCCTGGGCCACCTCCGCCATGCGGAATAGCAAAAGTTTTATGCAAATTAAGATGGCAAACATCAGCACCAATCATCCCAGGACTTGTTAACCCAACTTGTGCATTCATATTAGCACCATCCATATAAACTTGTCCGCCATTTTCATGAACAATTGTAGTAAGTTCACGAATTCCCTCTTCAAAAACACCATGCGTACTTGGATAGGTTACCATAAGAGCAGCAAGAACATCTTTATTCTTTACAGCTTTTTCACGAAGATCATTAATATCAACATTTCCATTTTCATCGCACTTAACAACAACTACATGCCAACCAGCCATAACAGCACTAGCTGGATTTGTACCATGTGCTGACTGAGGAATTAAAACAATATTTCGATGCCCCTGTCCTTTAGCATGTAAGTATCCGTGAATAGCCATCAATCCTGCATACTCACCTTGTGCTCCTGAATTTGGTTGAAGTGAAACCGCATCGAAACCTGTTATTTTACATAAATAATCTTCGAGTTCTTTTATTATTTGAAGATATCCTTTGGTTTGTTCAGTTGGCGCGAACGGATGAATACTACTCCATAATGGCCAACTTAAAGGCATCATTTCAGCGGTTGCATTTAATTTCATTGTACAAGATCCCAAAGCAATCATCGAATGATTTAATGATAAATCACGATTCTCTAACTTTTTTATGTAACGTAACATTTCTGTTTCACTACGATGAGCATTAAAAACGGGATGTGTAAAAATTGAAGATTTACGAGCTAAATTAAAACCTACATTAATTGCAGGGACAACTGACAAATCAATACCATTGCGTTTATATGATTGTCCAGTAGCTTGCGCAAAAATTTGCAGAATCTCCGTTACATCATCATGCAATGTAGTTTCATCTAACGCTATTACGATATGGTTATCTTTTGTGTAACGGAAATTAATTGCAGCTTTATCAGCAGAAGCATGAATAACTTCTTGCTTGTCTCCAACAAATACTTTTATGGTATCAAAGAAATCGTTGTAAACAATTTTATAACCTAACTTATTTAATCCATCTGCTAAAGTTGAAGCTCGCAAATGAATTGTTTCAGCAATAGCTTTCAATCCTTCAGGGCCATGATAAACTACATACATTGATGCCATTACAGCAAGTAAAACTTGAGCAGTACAAATATTAGAAGTAGCCTTATCACGCTTGATATGTTGCTCACGTGTTTGTAGCGCCATCCTCAAAGCCGTTTTTCCCGAAATATCAACACTAACTCCAATAATACGACCAGGAATATCGCGCTTATAGATTTCACGAGTAGCAAAAAATGCAGCGTGTGGTCCACCAAAACCTAGTGAAACACCGAAGCGTTGCGAATTTCCAACTACAACATCTGCGCCCCATTCGCCAGGAGGAGTTAACAATACTAACGACATAATATCAGCTGCAACAACAACACGAATATCATGTGAATGACAATTATCAACTAATTTTTTATAATCACAAATTTCACCATCAATACCTGGATATTGCAAAATAATTCCAAAAAAAGTAGCATCCGCAGAAAAAGAAAGAGGATCACCAATCACAAGTTCAATTCCTAACGGAGCAGATCGAGTACGAAGTATATCGACAGTTTGTGGATAACAATTATTGGCAACAAAAAACTTTACTGCATTATTTTTTTGAGATTCTTTACTTCTAGAGTGAAAAAGCATAGTCATCCCTTCTGAAGCAGCAGTTCCTTCATCTAATAACGAAGCATTTGCAAGTTCCATCCCAGTTAAGTCGCAAACCAAGGTTTGAAAGTTCAAGAGTGCTTCCATTCTCCCTTGAGCAATTTCTGCCTGATAAGGAGTATAGGCAGTATACCAACCTGGGTTTTCCATTATATTTCGTTGAATTACCCCAGGAGTAAACGTATTGCTATATCCAAGACCGATGTAAGAGCGATAAATTTTATTTTGAGCAGCAATTCGACGTAACTTATGCAGATAACTTGCTTCATCCAATGCAGAAGGAAGGTCAAGATCTGCCTTTAGTCGGATATCAGACGGAATCGTTTCACTTAAAAGCTGTTCGATGGATTCTACACCAATAACTTTGAGCATTTCTGCTGTTTCGAGCTTGTCAGGACCGATATGACGGTCAGAGAATTTATTATGAAGCATATAAAATAAAATAAGGATACAAAGTTACAGATTAGTAGTGCTTAATCCGAGGTTTTGTTCATTATTTGAATAATTGTTAATAGTATTTATCCAAATTTTTCTTCAACAAAAAATCGTTAAGAACAAGTATAACAAAGAAATAAGAATTTTGATAAATGATCATTGCAAAATTGGGTTTCATTTTAAAAAAATCCTTAGTTTTGAAGGATGAAGAACAACGTCGCCAGATTAGGTTTAATTATATTTATTTTAATGAATCTAGTTGCTTTTAAATCTATGGCGCAAGTGAAAATTCAGCTCATAAATGGGAATGTTATTGATGCTCAGAGCTATGCAATTGGGGATTTATGGCTAACCTATAAAAAACCAGGTACTAACATAAATAGAAGCAAAAAGATCGATCGTTACGATGTTTTCTCAGTTGCCAAGGCCGATGAAACTGAAGAGGTGGTTTATCAAGCCGATAGTCTTGATTTTTCAATTGCCGAAGCACGTGAATATATTAAAGGGGAACAAGCCGCTCATTTATATTACAAGAAACCCGTTAATACTGTTGGAGCCATCGCAATTGGTGTTGGTTCAAGTGCGTTATCTTTTTATGGACTGCCTATCCCAATGATTTATAGTATAATAGTTGGGCGGTTTAATCCGAAGAAAATTCAGGTACCTGATACTTTTGACCAACAACTAGCAAATACAGATCCCTTCCGCATGGGATATCAAAAGTCTGCAAGGAACATGAAGATTCAGCAAAGTTTGAAATGGGGATATATCAGTCTTAGTGTAAGTATTGCTGCTATTCTCATTTACGAAAACAATAAATAAGTATCTTTTATTTTTTATAGTCTAAAGATGTTTTTTGTTGTGTCATTAAAAAAATCTTCAGACTGAAATAAATTTGCAAAATGTTGCCCTTTTTAATCAAAATTAAAGATCAATATTAAGGCTGATGAACAGAAATAAATTTCGTTTTTTCCATCATCTGACACTTGCATTTACAACACTACTTTATTCTTCAGATACTTCAATACGACTTTTAAATTGTTGGCCATCGTGGCAAATATTATTCTTTTTAGGCATAAGTACTTTACTAGCGTATACAATAGCAAACCAAAGACCTATTATTAATTTTTATCCAACAAAACTTAAATTTCAGTCAACTGTAAATAAACCGAAATTTTATTTTTTATTGGTAGCTGTAGTTATTGCGTTATCACTTCTCACCTATAAAATAATTATTGTTGCTTTTATTTTAGGATCATTAACTTCACTTTATTTTGTACAATGGGTAATTAATGGAAAAACAATAAGTGGAATACGTTCAATTCCCCTAATTAAAAATATTTTGCTGGCAATAGTTTGGTCGGCTACTACTGTTTGGTTTACGTCAAATTCCTTTGAATTTTCTGAATCAATATTTTATTTATTTATAACAAGATTTGTTTATGTTTTTGCAATCTGTTTAGCCGTTGACTTACGTGATATTGCAGTAGATCGAGACCAAAACACAACCACATTACCAATATTATTTGGGTATAAAAAAATTAAGATACTTTGTTATATACTTTTAGTATTATTTTTGGCGTTAATATTATTTAAACCAGAATCAATAAAAATTCCATTTCAAAAATATTATCATGATTACATATTATGCTTCTCTTCAATTTTAACAATTGCGAGTTTAACTTTGCTTAAAGAAAAGGATAGTTATTTTCGCCAAACGATCCTCTTAGATGGCAATATGTTTCTTCAAGCTTTTCTATTAGTGATTTAAAAAAATAATTTATTATCCAACTATACTAATAAATCATAAAATAACACGTAATCCTTCCATAAAAAAATGTTGAATAATATTAATTGTGGCAATAATTGTTTCAACAAGATTACTTTTGCTGTAATGCGAGGTTACTTAATTATAGTATTATTGTTTATCACCTATTCTCTAAAGGCAGAAACACCAGTAAAAAGGGTTCTGCTGGCACCCTATTTCCTTATTGACTCTTATTATTCCTTTATCGGCAATAAAAGTGCTGATGTATGGGGATTCAAAGTGGGTATATCTTGGGAAGAAAAATGGCGTTTTGCTATCGGATACAATAAAATAAAATCAGATATTATTGAAGAAATACTACTTCCAGAATCGGAGTGGAATAACACAAATGAAAAAGATCATATTGTAAAAGCTCAATTATACCTACGCTATTACCCTGTTATGGCAGAATATATTTTTTATGATAAAAATGAATGGCAATTTAGTGCTCCCTTAAGTTTGGGTTATGGAAGGTCGTATTTTCAATACTTTGACAAATCAAATAATACACAATCAATTTACAATCACGGAGTTTTAGTACTTGATGCCGGTTTAAATGCTCAATATAAAATTATTAAATGGGTTGGAATTGGAGCTGGAATAGGAGTTCGCTTAATGCCCATTAAAAATCCAGAAGTTGATACAAATTTCAATTCCCCCATTTTCTCTTTAAGAATTAAGTTTTTCTTAGGTGAAATAGCTAAAGATTTATTCCCAAACAGTAAATATATTAAAGAATATAGCCATTGATGCAAACTATTTCTTTAAGTAAGAGTTATTAGATGATAGCATTCCTTAGGCTTAACTATCTTTGCCACCAATGAATAAAATTAGTTTCGACGAAATTTATATGGAACTTGCCGTTAATTTGGCTAAAAAATCGCATTGTGTTAAAGCACAAGTAGGAGCGGTTCTTTCTAAGGATACAAGAATAGTATCACTCGGGTACAACGGGCCACCGGCAGGCACACACAATTGCGATATTGAATGGCCTGAAACAGGTTGCCCTCGAGATCGTAAAGGCGGATGTTCTTTAGCGTTACATGCTGAAGCAAATGCAATATTATATGCAGCTAAAAATCAAATTACTTTAGAAGGTGCAACATTATACATTACTTTATCGCCGTGTTTACCCTGTGCAAGAATTATATATACTACCGGAATAAAACGAGTAGTATATAAAGATTCTTATGCATCGTATAAAGGAATAAGTGTTGAAGAAGGTGTTGATTTTTTACAACGTTTCGGTGTTGAAGTAATCCATTATTTAAGTGAAGACGCAAAAAAATATGAGTAATCCAATATCAGAAAAAAAAATAATTTTACCATTAATTTTCGGACTCATACTTGCTTCTGGAATTTTTATTGGCAGCAAAATAGTTCCAGCACCTAAAGCAAATAGTTTCAATAAAATTTCTGACGTACTTGATTATGTACAACAAGAATATGTTGATACTATTAATCGTTCGCAATTGGTGAATAGTACAATTACAAAAATGTTGGAGCAACTTGATCCGCATTCTGCTTATATTCCTGCTGATGAATTAGCCTCGGCGAATGAACCATTAGAAGGAAATTTTGAAGGAGTGGGAATTGAATTTCATTTACAGCAAGATACAATCATGGTTGTATCCGCAATATCAGGTGGTCCGAGCGAAAGAGCTGGAATTATTCCAAGTGACAGAATAATAAAAGTAGATGGAAAAAAAATGACAGGCCAAGAAATTACTAACGAGAAAGTTTTTAAAGCACTTCGCGGTAAAGGAGGAACTATTGTAACCATAACTATTTTTAGAAGAAATTCTAGTAAGCCACTTGATTTCAAAATTACACGTGGTAAAATTCCTATTTACAGCATAGACACTTATTACATGGCTGACCCTAAAACAGGATACATGAAAATAAGTCGTTTCGCCGCAACAACGTATGATGAGTTTATGGATGCCATGAAAAAACTTAAGAGCAAGGGAATGCAAAACCTTATTCTTGATTTAAGAGGTAATCCAGGAGGGTTTTTAGATGCAGCTACAAAAATTTCGGATGAGTTTTTAGATGATAATAAAATGATCGTTTATACCGAGGGAAAATCTCGACCACGATCAAGCTGTAAAGCAGAACAATTAGGAATCTTCGAAAAAGGAAAGTTGATTGTATTAGTGGATGAAGGATCCGCATCAGCTTCTGAGATCGTATCTGGTGCTGTACAAGATTGGGACCGTGCAACAATAGTTGGAAGAAGAACTTTTGGAAAAGGATTAGTACAAGAACAAACGGTTCTTCCCGATGGCTCAGCAATTCGCCTTACCATAGCACGTTATTATACACCTACAGGACGTTCAATTCAAAAACCCTACAAAAATGGATATGATGCATATGAAGAGGAAGTAATGGATCGCTATAAACATGGAGAATTTACAAATAAGGATAGTATTCACCTCGATGATAGTTTGAAGTATCATACACCTGGAGGAAAAACAGTTTACGGCGGCGGCGGCATCATGCCAGATATTTTTGTTCCTCTTGATACGACGTATGAAAGCGACTATCTAAATAAATTATTTGCTATGGGATTAGTAAATCAATTCGCATATAATTATGTGGATAAGCATCGTGATTATTTGAAATCCTTCTCCAACATTTCTGAATTTCAAAAATCATTTGATATAGATGAGAATATCCTGAATGACTTTATTGCTTTTTCAGTAAAAGAAGGAATTGCAAAAGATGAGAAAGGATTGAAAAAATCAACTCCATTTTTATGTAATCAATTGAAGGCATATATAGCTCGCTTAGTTTGGCAAAACGAAGGATTATATCCAATACTTCATGAAATGGATAATACCTATAAAAAAGCATTGAAGCTTATTAATAAACCTTCATGAGCAAACAAGAACGAACATTATTCTGGTTCGTTATTATCCTGATTGCATTATCACGGATTCCTTTTTTATTTTATGGTTATGGCTCTGAAGAAGATGCTTGGGCACTACCCTTGGTTGCAGAACGAATAGCAACCACAGGAAATTATGAAGTTTCAAGGTTGCCCGGTCATCCTTTTCAAGAAATTGCTTACTCTTTGATATGGAATTCAGGTTCGGTTTATTATAATCTAATAACATTAATAATTAGTACAAGTGGGATAGCTTGCTTTATGCTTTTTCTTAAAAAATTAAACCTACAGACGTGGCTATGGGTAGGTATTGGCATAGCGGCTACGCCAATTTTTTATATTAATTCAACGAATGATCTTGATTATACATGGGCGTTAGGATTTATTTTAATTTCATTTTATTTAGCAATAAAAAACAAACCATTACTTGCTGGATTATTTATTGCTTGTGCCATAGGTTGCAGAATTACTTCTGGTGCGATGCTATTGCCGCTGATGATAATTTTATGGCACTGCACATTACCTGATTCTAGATTTAAAAATTTAAATCGATTAGTAATAAGCTCTATAGTTTTCTCGGCTCTAATTTTTGTACCTGTATTTAATATTTATGGATTTAGCTTTTTTACTTACTATGAACACTTCCCCATTCCTGGATTTTTTAAGAATTTTTACAAAGGTACAATTGCTGTTTGGGGTATTATAGGATTGGCAACTCTTATTATGGCTTTTACGTGGGCTTTATTTAAACGAAAAATATTTCAGGAGGTCACCTTTGAAAACAAAAATCTAAGTAAAGAATTTCTCCTTGTTTGTTTAGTGACAATTGCATTATACGTAATTTCATTTTTACGAATGCCACTTAAAGCAGCATTTATGATTCCTATTATTCCATTTGTGATAGCAGGTTTGTCGTTAATTATACCTTTTAGATTTTTAAAAGTATTTGTAATTTTATTAATTGTTTCAACTTTTAGTTTCGGAATAAACTTGTCGGATCCATTGCGTGGCTCGAAAGAAAGTAAACATTCTATTCAAAAAAATATAGGTGGACAAAAAATTGTTGTTGATCCATTTGTAGGATTATTGATGGCAGATATTACAAAGCGACAACAACGTACAGCGTATTCAAATAATGTTTTAAGTAAGACTAAATTTATAAAAAATCCAACCTATATTATTGCAGGATGGTGGCTTGCCGACCTATTAGTTTTGCAAAGAGAAAATGAAAATAAAATGGTGAATTTTGGATATTATACCGATGAACCTGACTTATTGAAATATAAAAAAGAAGGGAAAAAACTATTTTATCTTCCTGAACAAGATAGTTTTAACGATCTAAGATTTCGTAAAACTTTTACTCATCGATATGCTGATTCGTTTTTACTTGATTCATTAGTCAATTATTAAATCTTAATATGAAACAACTTTTTGTTTCCACGATTCAGGAACTGGAATTGTTTGATTAGTTTCATAATTGAAACAAACTTGTACAGATTTTCCTTCTGCTGCTGGGATTTCTTCCCCATTTATTATACGAACAATTTTATAGGCTACATCAAAACTTTTAACTCCAAATTTAACAACGGATGAATAAACCCAAACTTCATCGGTTAAAAGTATTGGTGTTAAATAATCGATCTCCATGTGGGCTAAAATAATTCCCTGTTTATTCCAATTAATATCTTCATTAATTACTTCTTTAAAATAGTTCATCCTTGCCAATTCAAAATAGGTAAAATGGTTGGCATTATTTACATGTCCCATGGCATCGACATCTTTAAATCTAATTTGGATACGTGTTTTGTGTTTATACATAGGTAATTGGGTCTATAATAATGCATAAAGATCAATATTATATTTGAGTCCTTCATTTTACATTTTTTCAACTTAAAGATTCAAAAAACGTATTGAGCATTGAAAATAACTATTATGGAGGCCTTACTACTACTAATTTAACTCATTTCTTATCTTCGCATAAATTCTATCTAATGAAAAGGGCATCCTTTAATCGAATTGGTTCAATAATATTATTTTTTTTACTTACCAGCCTTATTTTAAGCTGTTTAGGGAGTATTGATGGCAAAGGTCCTATTATTAGTGAGAGTCGTGAAATTGGGCAATTCACTGAAATTACATTAGATATACCGGCAAATATTACACTTGTAATCTCAGATTCAGCTGGATGCGTTATGTCAGCCCAAAAGAATATCATTGATAATATTGAAATAAAACGAAATGGCAACAAATTACGTATTAAGTCAAAAAGTAATTATCGTTGCAATAAACCTGTTGAAATTACGATTGCCACACCGGAATTAGAAAATATAACCATCAATGGATCTGGAGACATCAATGTTTTAAACTCTGTAAAAGGCAATAGTTTGAAATTAAACATAAATGGATCTGGAAACATTACACTCAATGCTAATGTTGAAGATTTAGTTTCAAAAATTAATGGTACTGGCGATATAAATTTAATAGGAAAATCTAGCTCGCATAAAATTGACATTAATGGTTCTGGAAATATAAAGGCTGCGGATTTAGAAACTGAAAAATGCAAAATTAATCTAAAGGGATCAGGGGATGCCGCAATTAATGTAAATACAAAACTTGATGTAAGATTAATTGGAAGTGGCGATGTAACTTATAAAGGATCTCCAACTATTAATGTTGATATAACAGGGAGTGGAAGTGTAACAAAAATAAATTAATATAATAAAACATGAATTTCAGAAAACAATTCTTTACGTTAATTTGCATATTATTATCACTAACAGCTAATTCGCAAAACAAAGAAATCCCGAAAAACAAAGTTACTATGATAGGCGATACTGTTTATAAAAACAACATCCCACAATTCAATGTAAAATCAAAAGTAATGTCAAACAAATTAGGTGCACAAATGTATGCCTTTTATTCATTTGATAAAAAAACACAAGCCATTCTTACAATGACTTTAGTAAATGATACAATTCGATTTACAGGACGTTTCCCATCCTTATCATTAATATATGACTGCCTATATCCGAAAATTGAATTTATTACTTTATTAGAAAGTTATATAAACAATAAAATAATAGTTGATGGAAAAGCGGATCAAAAAGGATTAGAAGCATATTGTAAAGAGAGAAATATCCTGCTTCGAGAAATTCCAATAAGAAAAGTTGCTAGGCCAGGCCAAGATGCTAAAAAAGATAGCATAATGACTGCCCGCGCATTGGAGCGTCAAGCAAAGCAGTTTAAATTTAATATGCTAAATAAAGGCAAAAAAGAAGTAAATGTATTTCTTGGAGATACATCAGCAACAAACAATAGAACTAATAAACCAGATGCTATTCCATTCCGCCAAGGAAGGTATGAGATGATAAATGCTGGCGAAACAAAAGAACTTATTGGATTTGAAGGTGAATATGTTTGCATTACCGATAGTCTTCATAAAATTTACGATTTACGTTTACTGAAAAAAGACCTTAAAACTCTTACTGTAAAAGGAAATCTAAAAAAATTCGAATAAGCAGTAAATTATGAAACTGCTGTTTTTGACTTCACGATTTCCATTTCCTCTTGAAAAAGGTGATAAATTACGAGCCTTTCATTTAATTAAAACATTAAGTGAACAAGCGGATATTTATTTATTTACAATTAATAACCAAATACCCGACGAGGAATGGATTAATGAGTTAAGACCTTATTGCAAGGAAATTGCTGTTTCAGTAATTCGGAGAAGGGATTCTGTAAAGTCAATGGCAAAGATTCTTAATAAAAATAGTATGCCATTTCAGGTAGCTTATTTTTGGCAAGAAGAGGCAATGCAAGAACTAGATGCATTTTCACAGAAGCATCAACCAGATGCAGTATTTTGTCATTTAATACGAATGGCTGAATATGCTAAACGATTAAATATTCATCCTTCTATTTTAGATTATATGGATACTTTTTCGATGGGAATGAAACGGATGGTTTCTACTGCGGAACTATACCTCAAATTTCCAATTCGAATTGAAGAAAAACGATTGTCAATATATGAAAATGATTGTTTCAAATATTTTGACCACCACCTAATTATTTCAAAGCAAGATCGTGATTGTATTCCGCACCCTCAACATAAAACGATTGAAGTTGTTGCAAACGGTGTAGATTTTGAATATTATCAGCCTTTGCAACTAGAAAAAAAATATGATTTATTGTTCATCGGCAATATGTCATATAAGCCAAATATTGATAGCGTAAAATTTGCTGCAGAAAAAATATTGCCTGCATTGCACAAACTAAATCCAACAGCAACACTAATGATTGCTGGTGTTAGCCCTACCGCTGCCGTAAGGGAACTAAAGAATAAATTTGTTGAAGTTAGTGGATGGATTGAAGATCCACGCACTCTTTTTAGTGAAGCAAGAATTATGGTTGCACCGATGTTGATTAGTATAGGATTGCAAAATAAAATTCTGCAGGCAATGGCGATGAAGTTGCCTTGTGTAATTTCATCGCTAGCAAATAATGCAATTGGCGCACCTGTTAATGATTGTGTTTTAGTTGCCGACAATGCAGATGATTATGCCACTAAAATAAATATGCTTTTAAATGATAAAGATCTTCGATCACGGATCGCTGAAAATGCATATCGTTTTGTTTCCGAAAATTTTAATTGGAAAAAAAATACCAAAGAAATAATTCCATTTTTTGAAAGAGAGATAGAAAAAATAAATAGTGAGATTCACTAAAAATTATTACTATTCAATAGTTTCTTTAAGCTGAATTATTTCCTTTTGAAAAGCTTCGACGACTTCATTTATTACTTCTTTCAATTTAGTTAAATCATTTTTCAATTGTTCAGGAGTTCTTTTCCTGTCACGATATTCTTCTATATTACGAATGACTTCTCTTAAACTTAAAATTCCTACGCTATGTAAAGTTGGCTTTATCTTGTGGGCAAGAGTGCTTATTGCATCCATTTCATTATTATCAAAATGAGATTGCATTTTGATAATAATGAAAGGTATTGTATCAATAAATATTCCTAGCATTTTTATTAGAAACTCATGATTATTTCGCGTATCACTTTTAAGAAGTGATAGATTATATAAATTCTCTAATGACAATTCAGGAAATTTGCGCAAGGGAAAACGTGGCCCTTTTAATACTTGATTAATTTTCCCTCCAGCCTTCAATTGGCTAAAGATTTTTTTATATAATACTTCTTCCTGAAATGGCTTGACTAAACAATCAGTCATACCCTCCGCTAAAAATTTCTTATGTGATTGCCGTGTGGTATTCGCAGTTAAGGCGATAATCGGAATTTTCGACTTCTCACTATCTTCCATCGCTCTAATAATTTTTGTTGCTTCTACACCATTCATTTCTGGCATTTGAATATCCATTAAAATGATGTCATAATTATTTCTCTCTAAAAGAGCAACCGCCTCTTTACCATTTGAAGCAACATCTATTTTAAAGCCCCAATCCTGTAACATCGCTTCAGTAATAAATTGATTTACGCGATTATCTTCAGCAACTAGAATACGGAAATTCTCAAACTCGCCTGGCGAAATTCTTTCAATTACTTTTACTTTAGGTACGCTTAAAGCCTTATTATAGGATATGCTAAATGCGAAAACACTTCCCTTGCCTAGCTCGCTCTTTACCCATATCTTCCCTCCTTGCATTTCAACTAAATTTTTTGAAATAGTTAATCCAAGACCAGTACCTTCCTTCGAATTAAACTTATTTCCTTCTATTTGTGTAAACCGTTCAAATATTTTCTCAAGTTCATTTGCTGCAATGCCAATTCCAGTATCTTTAACAGAAAACTCTATTGTTACATTTTCACCTTGCTCTTCAACAACTCTATGCGTCAATAGAACTTCACCTTGCTGCGTAAATTTAATAGCATTACTTAATAAATTTAAAAGTATTTGATTTAACCGAAAAGGATCACCAATAACATGTGGCAAAGTAGACATCCCAACAATGTGTCTAATAAATAAATCCTTTTCTTCAGCCTTATATAATTGTGTTTGAACAACTGTATCTGCAACTTGCGAAGGGTCAAAAACAATTTTTTCAAATGACAAATTACCAGATTCAATCTTTGCGGTATCAAGGATATCATTAATAATGAGTAATAAATTATCAGCAGTCTTCGACAAAATATCTAAATAGTTTCGTTGAGTAGTTGACAAGTCTGTTTTATTAAGCAGACGAGCCATACCTATAACACCGTTAATAGGGGTTCTTAACTCATGCGTTACATTTGCAAGAAAATGTTCTTGTGCTTTTACTGATTCATCGGCCTGCTTATTTGCTTGGACAAGATCGTATTCATGTTTTTTTCTAGCTGTAACATCGATAATACTCCCTACTATTTTAACGCATTTATTGTTATCATCTAAAATTGGCTTGGTAATACTATCTAGAAATTTAATGCCAGTGGGAAGCAATAACCGTAGTTCCATTCGGAATTCCTTTCCTGAAACTTTACTTTCCGCTACTCCTACTTTTAATTTTAATGCATCTTCGCTATGTATATTTGAATATATTTCGTCAATAGTTGATAATCCTATTATTTCATTACGCTCCCAGATAGCATACATCCCCGACGACCAATATGTTTCACCTGATTCGTAATTTACTTCCCAATTTCCCGACTTTGTAATTTCCTGTACAGCAATTAATCTCAAATTGTTTTCTCGTTCCTTTTCTGCAACCAACCATTTCACAGTAATATCTGTAGAAATCCCCAACACGTTTACAGTTCCATTTGAATCGATTAAAGGAACTTTAATCGTGTCGAACCAAATTTTTGTTCCATCTTGCTTTGTAAATGGTTCAATTATATTTACGGGCTTTAAAGAACTTAATACTTTTTGATCAATAATAGAATATGCATCGGTTTCTCTTTTAGCTGTATGAACTTCCTCATTTGATCTATTTATTAGTGATTCTATATTTGTATTAAATAAATTTGCCATCGCTTGATTAACTAACTGAAAGCGACCTTCACCATCTTTTACATATATTAAATTAGGGCTAGTATTTAATACTTTATTAA
>Ga0114969_10002676_pt1 | contig 14568 bp, 12 predicted proteins | sample M_130807_MF_Meta_FD_87316 | JGI IMG/M metagenome (GOLD analysis project Ga0114969, IMG submission 87316) | Freshwater microbial communities from Lake Montjoie, Canada to study carbon cycling - M_130807_MF_MetaG | ecosystem: Environmental > Aquatic > Freshwater > Lake | place: Lake Montjoie...
ATTAGCCTTTGTGAGGTCTGCTGTATAGAAATCAGCATCTCGAATGTCAGCGTTTGTAAAATCAGTGCCCATTAATTCTGCATCAATAAACTTTACATATCTGAGGTTGGCTCCAGATAGATCAGCGCCAGCGAGTTTCGCATTAGATAGATCAGCGTAAGATAAATCTGCGCCAGCGAGTTTTGCACCGGGTTCAATTTCATATCCGTTTACCTCCACCGCAACAAACTAACCGACCACAAATACACACGTCGCGAAGACGACTAATACATAAATAGAGGGGTGGGGTGGCTCGGCAGACCCCCAGTTGAGAGTTTTAGGGCCTGCTCAATTCATGTTGTGACCTTTTGTTGTGACCCCAACACTGAAGTGGTTCACCGGATTCGGTTAAACCGTTATAAACATTGGTGCGCTCGGACGGACTTGAACCGCCAACCCTCTGATCCGAAGTCAGATCCCTTTCTTTTTGAGTACTTTGCGCAGAACAGACTTGTTTTTGTCAACATCAAAATATCTAGTCGCGTTTGGTTTTTCTTTTTCATAGGGGTCTTCCAGTGGCTGATCGAATGTCTCAATCTTGAGGATGACGTCCTTATTCTCTGGAGTCAGAACAGTTTCTGCTGACTTGACGAACGCCGCTATGGCCTCTTCTGTGGTTGCACTATCAAAGCACATTGAAAAAGTGATTCGACGTGCAGCTCGTCCGGTTGTTGGAGTGGGAATATCGGGAACTGGGGTAGGGGTTTCGTGGTAGGGAACCCATGATTCTTCTGCAAGCTCCAAAGCTGCTTCACGAACGGCTCCGATGACAGTAGTTCTGCATTCATCGTCCATGCTTCTCAGCAAACTCACGATGGTGAAGTTGAGGAGGGCCATGAGTTGGGCATGAAGTAGATCGTCCGTGTCGCCGTCTTCGTCGGCTGCAAGGTTGACCGTGCGCAACATCATCTCAAGACGTGCTCCGCTTTCATCAAAGTCGCACTCTCTAAGAATCTGAAATAATTCCTGGTCCATCCCTTCGGCACCGAGTTGCTCATCCTCTGGATTGCCTTCGTCTGGGGATGCAAAGAAGCTATCTTCAGCAAAGGCATACCGAATTTCGAGGTGCGTGAGAAATTCAAACTTCGAATCCTCATCAAATGCCTTGAGCACGGTGGAAATTACGAAGACCTGCCCAACCAATAGTCCCAGTGCGTTGTCTTCGGTGAGTAGTGGCCCGTCGCAGTACAGAAGGTTTGAAACTGCTGAGCAGAATTCAATTTCCGCATTGGGACTTGAGGTGTCCACTGCGTCCACGAGCTCAACCAACTGTAAAAGTTTGTTGTTCATGTCTGTGCAGTCCGTCAAGCCATCTGGCGGCGTATCCTCGGGCATGTTGCGTGAAAAGTTGATGTCGTCTTCGTCGAAATACATTGTGGGTGCTACCTTTCAGGCCGCTTGTTGATTGTTGATGTATTGCTCAAGTCGGATTACCTTGTTGCAGGCAAGCTCAAGAGCGGGGTGAAGTGCACGGCTATATGCGATGCAAGTAACAACTAATCCTCGATTCTGGAGGCGTCGCACGACTGACGTAAAAATTCCATCGCCAGAGCCAATGATGACTTCGTTGATAGGCGCAGAAAGTGACGTGATCGAAGCTGATGGAATGTTGTCAAGGTGGTCAATGAGTGCCAGATCTGCGCCGTTGTGACCCCCGCGACACAAGGTTTGTCCATGGAGGATCTTGGAGACCTCGCCGACCGCGAAGGCATTATGAGTGCCCCCGCCCGTGACTACGAGGTCATCTGGCTCTAAGTGAAGAATGTCCTGGAGGAGGTAGGCGATTCCGATTCCGGCATCGGCCGAAACAGCTGCCTGGCCAGCCAGGTTCTCGAGGTCGAAGGCGCAATAACGCCTTGTGGATATGGGCTTTTTCGTGTTATGGGCTTGCTGGTTGTTTGTCATAAAGCCAGCATAGCGGATCTTGTCAACTTCCGTGCGACATATTTTGCCATGAATTGTAGTTCTTGTGTAAGTTTTGAGTAATGGTATTGCATATGGTATAATAAACATATACTTACTGTAAACTTACACAGGTGAAGGTTTACGCTATAGATATAGTCATAGATATACCTATGACTAAGCACATGTTGTCCAAGTCGCTAGATCAATTGAAAGTTGAATCATGAAAAAGCAAATAAAGAAGAAATTGTCTGCGAAGGATTTGGCGAACGAAATCATCGGAAGTCGCTTCCCCTTGATGTCCGCATCATCACATTTAGCCCTTGATATTCGAGAGGACTTCTTACTTACCGAAAAAGCCTTCGGCGAGAAGTATCGACGTGGCAAACAAGCTCGATTAGAGGAATTACAAAACGTTGAAAATCGGCTAGCTGTGGAGCATCTGTCATCGGAAATTGAACACATGCGTCCCATAACCGACTTACTTTCCATGTTCTCCGGCTCATCTGCAACACTTTTGGACGCTGCAACTGGAGTTCCGGTAGATGAAAAGAAGGCTGAAATCAGCTATGCCCTGGCCACAATAAGACTGCAGCGTTCATTAGAGCTAGCTGATTACTCATTAAGTAATGTCCAAAACATTCTGAAGCAACTTGATCTTGATGATTTAGGGGTTAGCATTTTTCGCGAGCTGATTTGCGGAATAGTTCTAGATGAGTCTGCACTCGCAATTGGCGCTCGTCACAAAGTGAGCCGTCAAACAGTCTCTGAACGCCGTACTCGACTTATCACAAAGGTCTTAAATCTCAGAGAAAATAGTCAAGTGATGTCACTACAAACATTTATGTTTAGTCGAATCCAAAATGAAAAGGGAATTCAAGGGTTTAGTTTGCTTGATCCGGTTGTAGCCATATCTCGCGTTCCGAATAGGAGCGAATTCCCAAATGTGGTTGATGTTGTCTTATTAGGTTTATGGCTATCTTCGGCCGATTCCACAAATGGGACGCCAAAGGGATTAACAGCGACCGTAGGAGACAGACTCGTTCGACGATAGGTATAGCGTGGAGTAACGGCAGTCGGAGGGAAACAAATGGATGAGGCGCTTGAAGCATTACGTGCTCTCACAAATAACCCCGATGCCGTATTTCGCGAGGGCCAACGTGAGGCCATTGATGTAATAGTTAAAGATAAAGCGCGAGTGATTGTCGTACAGCGAACTGGTTGGGGCAAGAGTGCTTTGTACTTCGTTGCGACGGAACTCTTACGCAGGCAAGGTATGGGACCATCCTTGATTGTTTCTCCGCTACTTGCATTGATGAATAACCAGATCGATGCTGCACGACGGATGGGTTTACGTGCGTACACAATCAACTCTGCTAATGATCTTAAAGTTGCTGAACTTGTCTCTTTGCTCAATTCGGATGAAGTAGATGTTCTACTGATTTCTCCTGAGCGCCTCGCAAATCCTGAGTTTATGAATATGGTCATGCCCTTAGTCGGCCGGCGACCTGGCTTGATCGTGATAGATGAAGTTCATTGCATTTCGGACTGGGGGCATGACTTTCGACCTGATTATCGTCGAATTGGCCAAGTTATTGGACGGCTTCCTGTAGGTATTCCGGTGCTCGGTACGACTGCTACTGCAAATGACAAAGTGATTGCAGACGTTTCGTCCCAGTTGGGCGAGGGGCTACCAGTTTTTAGAGGACCGCTGAGACGTGAGGGTCTAGCACTGAGTGTCTTGGACCTTCCAGATCGAGCTACACGTTTGGTTTGGATTGATAAAAATTTGGAGAAACTTCCTGGAACGGGAATCGTTTATTGCCTCACTCAACGCGATGTAGATCTCGTCGCTGCTTATCTTGAACATCGGGGGCATCGAGTGGCACGGTATCGATCGGGTGGTGATATCAATCAGGAAGAAAAAGATGAGTCACTAGAGAAACTGCTCAAAAACGATGTAAAGGCAGTTGTTGCATCAACAGCTTTAGGGATGGGTTACGACAAGCCGGATGTCGGGTTTGTTATTCATTACCAATCAACCGATTCTCTCGTTGGCTATTACCAACAAGTTGGTCGTGCGGGCCGAGCACTGGAATCATCAATTGGCATCATGATGCGCGGGGAAGAGGACAAAGACATCCATAACTATTTTATGAGGGGTTCTTTCCCCAAGCCAGAAATAGTTGATCAGATTCTGGTTGCGTTTGAGAATGCCAATGGACCACTGTCAACAATTGCGATTGAAAAGCTAGTAAATCTAAGATCGGGGTCCATAGAGCGCGCATTGAAGCAGCTGCATGTAGAGGGAATAGTTGATCGGCTTAAGCCGAAGACGTTCGCACGAACGCTCAAGAAGTGGGTCTATCCAACGGATCGAGTAGAGCAAACTATGGCATCAAAGCGTCGTGGAGCCGAAGAAGTCGGAGAGTATTTTGCGACAACGGAATGTCGTATGCGATTTATAGTTAATCACCTCAATGACGTTGATTTGACTGAGTGTGGAATTTGCGACAACTGCACTGGAAACATGGTGAATGCAGAATTCTCTTCAGCTGAAGTTGCCAATGCACAGAACTATCTACGACATGGTTACCTAAAAATTGAACCACGGAAGAAAAACTGGGACAATACGTTTATTGTTGCAACACAACAACTTATGGAAGGAAAGTCATTGAGTAAGTGGAAAGACGGTGGTTTTGGCGACCTTGTTGTACGAGGCAAACAGATTGATCATCAATTCGCAGATGAACTTGTTGATGCTGTTGCTGCAATGATCTCTGATTGGTCGATTTCTGAGCGACCAACGTGGATCACATGTGTTCCATCAACAAAGAGTGGTGATCTTGTTCCACACTTTGCTCGGCGTCTTGCCACAAAGATAGGGATTCCTTTTCATGCTGCTGTCACTAAGGTCAGATCAACAGCAGCACAAAAAGGAATGGAAAACTCTGCGCATCAGGGAGCAAATGTGAGTGGTGCCTTCAAGATTGTCGGCGACCTGCCTTCAGGTCCAGTTTTTCTTGTAGACGATTTGGTCGATTCGCGATGGACATTGACCGAAGTTGGTCATATTTTGCGACAGCACGGAAGTGGAAATGTGTATCCAGTAGCGTTGGCATCTACTCAATCGGGAGATTCCTAAGTAATGAACAATGGTTCCCTTGCGGTGTTGCTGCTCACCAATCGATTAGTTGACGTAGACGAAAAGCCATTGACTGCTCGAGAAATTTGGAGCCTTTATGCCAGAATCCCACAAATAGGCCAGGTGCTGGACTGCACTGCAGCAGCCTTGGTGAGCGAACACGGTCTAGACGCTGCCGAAGTTGAACGAATCAAGAAATTATGTGATGCCGCAACCGCGTTTACCTTTGAGCTGGAGCGCTTAGAAGAGTCCGGAATCAGGGTCTTGTCATTTCTGGATGATGGTTTTCCAAAGCGTGTGACGGATGCGTTGGGAACTAAATCATCTGCATTCTTGCTTGTCGCTGGAAACATCAATCTTTTTGATAAACCTGGGCGTGGAATCGTTGGGTCGCGTAACGCAAGTGAGGAAATTGTTTCAGTGGCGCAATCGGCAGCTAATGCAGCTGTCAAGCAAGGTGGTGTAGTGGTGAGTGGTCTCGCAAAGGGAGTTGATCGCGTTGCCATGTCGGCAGCGTTAGAAGTAGACGGTGAAGTCATCGGTGTGCCAACAGAGGGCATTCGGCGAATTGCCAAAGCAAACGACATTCGAAACCTGGTGCACGAAGGAAGAATATGTTTGGTTAGCCCTTATGCGCCAGATGTTGGATTCTCTGTTGGACTTGCCATGGGTCGTAATCGATTTGTGTATGCATTATCTGAATCCACGCTTGTTGTGGCGTCCGATTTGGAAAAGGGTGGCACTTGGGCTGGCGCGGACGAAGCGCTAAAGGGAGACTTCGCTCAGGTTGATGTTTGGACTGGCGAGGGAGCAACAAAGGGGAACGTCGCGCTCGTTGCGAAAGGTGCACGACCTGTACCTTCGCGTGATGAATTCTGGTTGTCGGGATTTATTCCAGCTCCAGCGGTTTTTGATACCGATCCTGAGCAGCTCAAACTTTTTTAACCAACCTCGTTGGGCGGTCTGGGTAACTCAGAATTCAAGTGGACTATCACTTTCAAGATCGCCTCCCTCGAAATCCATGTTGATGTATTCGGTTCGGCAAGTAGCACACACCGCCCAGTCGTCATCCATAAACCCAACAGGTTGCCCGCAATAGTCGCAGGGAGTTCCTTCTTCCATCACGTCAAAGCTCATGATCCAAGTATCTTCCACGGGTATTGCACTGTTTCCCGTAACCACCCATGAGGTACCGGGATAATGAGGCCAATTCTCCGTGAGAATTAGGGCTCTGAGTTCAGGGCGGTGAAGGATTTTCTTGGTAATTGACTAATCGAGAGTGTGTAGAATCTCATAAACTTTGAAAGTTTAGGGGCTGCTATGGAGTGGGGATTTAAAGAACTGTCGAAAGACGAACCAAGAAATTTAGGTCGTAATAATTTTGCTATTGATAGGAAAATTCATAATCTCGTTCGTGAAGCAATTCAGAACGTGCGCGACCAGGGAATTCACGAAAATGACAAGGTTCGCGTATCTTTCAAACTCATTGACTTAGCCGAAACCGAACTTGAGCAATTCCAAAAAGACATCGGATGGAATAATGGTCTTCACGAACATCTTCAAGTGATTGCCAACGGTCGTATGGTGCATGAGCAGGAATTGATTAAACGTAATCTTGCGAAAGCCCAAAAAGGGTCGATGCGAGTTTTGATCATTTCTGACTCAAACACGAAGGGATTGACCGGGCCCGAGTTTGGAATTGAGGGAAATTTTTGCAAATTATGTCGAAATGAAATGATTCCCTCTGAAGGAGTGTCGAACGCTAGAAATGGTGGCGCTTTCGGGGTGGGTAAGTCGGCCTACTGGAATTTCAGCGGTATTCGAACAGTTATTTTCTCTTCAATCTACAAAGAGCCAGGTGTGGAGCAGTCAAAATCTCGAGTGTTTGGTCGCACCTATCTACCTGACCACAATATCGATCCGACTTCGGCTTCAACGGGTGTAATTGAATCACCCGACTATTCTGGTGATGCATTTTTGTGCAAGATGATTAAAGAAAATGGTGTAGATCTTCGCTCTTCAATGACGTTTGAGGAAGCGGGCATCAATCCTGGATCACTGCTGTACCGAGATTCGGATGATTACGGTACGACAATTGCGTTGATCTTGTTCGACGAAAGAGAAGATGATCAGTCGGTGAGTGAAATCGTTGACCATTTGCATCAAGCAATTGTGGTCAATTTTTGGCCAATGATTGAAGGGAAGCTGCTTGACGCGACTGTCGAATGGCGAGTCGGGGAGGAAATCGGGAGTATTCAAATTGGTATCCCTGATGAATTTAAAGCCTATATTCGTGCTGCCACTGTCGACCAGAGTGTCGATGTATTTGCTCAGGATCCAAAAGTGAAATTGCTTGAAGAAGAGGATGTTGCACATTTCACCGTAGGAATTTCAATTCCAGCCCGCATCGTTGAGGATGAATCGAAACACAACAGTTTTGAAGGCCAATTAGCGATAGGAATAACCCGTTTATCTGACGAAGAAAGCAACAAAATTAAGGTATTCCAAGAGAGATACAAGGATGCAGGAATAACTTTGCTGAATCGTTTCGCGTACATTCGTAGCGCGCGAATGGTTGTTGATTACAGCGAGTTAGTCGAAGGGAGTTGCAATAATCACGTTGGAGTAATTCGTACCGGCACGTATCGTCAAGCTGATCGAAGTGCTATTTCTGAAGAAGACAAAATGGTGGAACAGTTTCTTCGTGATAGTGAGCCACCCATGCATAACAATTGGAGTTTCTGGGAAAAGATTTCATCTAATTACAAGCGTGGTGGAAAAAGTTCGGTAGTAAACGCATTTACGTTGGTCGGTGCGAATGCACGTAAATTACTTAAACCAGTTCTGCAAGGAGTAAATGAGCGTCCCAAAGGTCTTGCGGATAAATTGCGTATTCCTAAAGGCAATGATGAAGGTCCTGGTCCCACACCACGTGGCGTTCAGGTTAGATCGCAGATGGTCCATGTGAGGTTCGATGTAGGTGCGAAGAAGGTGTTTTGTCAGGTTCGAATCAAGCGAACGGGACAGCTTTCGAGTGATGTGGGAGGTAAGCCATGGACCACAGTTGCAGGTATACGTGCAATTGGGGAGTCTGGTGACGAGAAGTTGCATCTACTCGGAGCGCAACTTTCCGAAACTGAAGGAGTTGCGGAACCAAAGGGAAGTGTAGAAAAAGTGCAGCAGTATGAGGTCACTATGCCTAATCACATCAACGAGTACTCAGTAGATTTTGTGGTTTCGCTAGTGAATGTTTCAGCAGCGGTTCTGGAGAGAATTCGTATTGTCCAGTTTGCTGACTATTCGAAACCCGACAATAAGGTGCCCGTGACCGCAGTTGATGTGGCTAATTAGGAGAATAAGTAATGACACGCTACGGACATACTCCATATTTGCAGGCAATTTTTAACACGACTAGATGTGTTTACGGTTCAAAATCATTTTCTCAAACTGATTGGGAGATCGTTGAAGTTGATGGGAATAATGAAGTTGGCTCTGACGATCTTGGTGTTTATTACGAGGCGATAAACGATCAAGGATTTGTTCGAGTGAAGATCGTTGTTGAGTCCACTGGGCAAATGGGAATCGAGGATTACCTGGCCAGGAACGAGTCCAATGAGATCTTTTCGGCTGGATTAGTTGCTTTGGGAACAACCAGTCGTATTCGTCGGTATCACAATGGTCAAATAGTTTTCAATTCATCCGAAAATCTACTGAAATTCAATTCAGAATTAACCCTATTAGTAGGTGATTTAATGGGGACAGTGCAGCTTGAACCAGTAGTAATTGCGAAAATTGACTTAGTGGATCCCTCGAATGGGCTTAAAGTTTTGCCAGGAACTGTGCTTGCGACAAGTGGTTCGGTGGTTCTTAAAAACAAACCATTGGAAAACAAATTTGGTGACTTATTCCGTTATGAATGGATCGAATTTGCAGGCAATGAGAACTATAAAAAAGAGGAGCTATTTGATATTGATTTTGAGTCCGTGCCGCCTCGAATCCTTTTGAACAAAAGTATTCAAAACTTCCATTTTGTTATGGACAAAGAGGATAACGAAAGAGGAGTACAACCCAAGTCAGTTCGTGCGCGTCGATCTCTGGATACGGAGATCTCGGCGTCAGTTCTCCACGCATGCGGTGCTTCAGTGATATCAAAAATTAGGTCAAAGGCGGCTGTCATGAGAGAGGACGACCCCGAAGCTGATGAGTTTGGGGATATTTTTGACTCGTTGACCTCAAATGAACAGTCATTTATTAACGGATTTCGAACGTTGTTTTCCATGGATATCGAGCTTGATAGCAACTCTCAATTTTGTGATCAGATTTCAAAAGCCAGCGAATCGGCAATTGGTGAACATTTGGCAAGTCGGATGTTGCGAAATATTCAGCGTTTTGTGGGTCGAGAGAATGGAGTATTAGATTTGTTGGACTTAGCGGGGTTCCCACGTGATTAGCGTCTGTCTATCGAAAAACTTGATGTCAAGTGCAGACGATGTTGTTAGTAATCTGCGAGGCGGAGTGTTTCTCGCTTCTGCTATTGAACTTACTGATGGTAAAACCATCAGTATTCCATCGCTAAGGGAGTTTGGTAATTTTGCGGTGCAGGCGATGAAAATTGAAGATACTGATTCAGTTCGTACATCTGATATCAAACTTGCTAAGGAAATACATCAATCATTTGAGCCAATCCGCGAGAATTGCCCCTGGGTATTGAATTCAAAGGGATTTTGGGAGTGGCTGGCATTTAGTGAACTTAAGGAATATGCGCTTGCTCGATGGTGCGGTGGGAGTGACTGGCTGGATAACTCTGAGATACCTCGACCAAAGGATTCTGCTCTGGATCGTTTCTTGATGTCACCAGACAGCGTTCACTCACAAAGCAGACATGTAATTCGCCGGCTTTACATTTATGCCGACTGCTCTTTTTCATACGACGGAACTTACGACCACGTTCCGGTGATTCTTGCAGATGACCTCGATATCCCAGGTGCCGTATTCGAGAGAAAACTGGGTCTATCTCCAATTCTTGCAGTTTCATTGTGTAAGGCCGCAAAAAATCTCAATGCGGTCGAAAAGACTGATGAAACAAAAGCTATCCCTGCCCGCCTTAAACGAAGGAAGTTTTTCAAGCAGGTCAATTTACTTGTTTCAAGTGTTGCAATGGAGTTCTTATCTGATGATCAAATTGACGTGTATCTGAATGACCTTGTTGATGAAATTAACATAGGTGGTTAGTTACAGATTGATTCTATGAAAATCGGTCAGATAATTTGATATCCAGCATTGCCTTCACTTGATTTGGTCTTCAGAATTCAATCGGTTAACCGTGTTATACAGTTAGGTTAATATCAAATCATCAATATTTGATTCCCATAAGCACTGGGTAGGAAGCGCGATTAAATGTCATTGCCAGTTAAGCAGTTCAACTTCATAGATCTATTTGCTGGCATTGGAGGAATGCGTCTTGCTTTCGAATCAGCCGGGGGCAGGTGTGTTCTGACCTGTGAAATTGATGAAAATGCCATGGAAACATATAAAGCCAATTTTTCTCCAACGCACCCCCATGAGTATGTACTGGATATCAAAGATGTCCAAAAGCTTCCACCATACGAAGTTTTAGTTGCTGGGTTTCCATGTCAGCCGTACAGCATCGCTGGATTACGAAAAGGACTGAATGATGAGCGTGGGCAGGTTTTTCTTGAAATCGTCAGAATATTGAAAGAATCAAAACCTAAAGCTTTTTTGCTAGAGAACGTGAAGGGAATGCGCTCGCACGACGGCGGACGAACTTTTTCTTTTATGCTCGAAGAACTCGCTAAATGTGGATATTACTTGTGTGATGAAACATTGAATAGCGCAGTCCATTCAAACGTTCCTCAAAATAGAGAGCGTGTTTTTGTCGTGGGATTTCGGGATGAAACGGCGGCTAACCGTTTTGAGTTTCCAAAACCGATTCGACTTACTAAAACAATTAAATCTTGTATAAACAAGTCGGTAAGGGATCAGAAATACTTCTACGACTCACGTTTCGGTTGTTTCGCCGATATAGCCAAGGTGGTGACTTCCTCTGACACCGTATATCAGTGGCGTCGAAAGTATGTTCGAGAGAATAAAAGTAATGTTTGCCCAGCCTTGACGGCAAATATGGGCTCCGGGGGACACAATGTTCCTCTGATTCGAGTTGAATCTGGAATTCGAAAACTTACTCCCCGGGAATGTGCGCTATTCCAGGGTTTTCCAACTGACTTTGTTCTTCCCAATCTTGCTGATAGTAAGTTGTACCACCAGTTTGGTAATAGTGTGACCGTTCCACTAATTGAAAGAATTGCTATAGCAATGACTGTGGCGATGAAGTGAATCACAAACTAGACATCGATCGTTATACCCGCTTGTTGCAGGCTGTTGCTTCGATGTCGCGGTTGTACAGCGATAACACAATTCCGTACGTAGATTCTCGCTTTGTTGAAAAGCTATTCATTGAGACAACTGGAGCTAAAGACCTAAGCCGTATAGACAAGTCGTTTGATGCGCTCTTAGCCCCCGACGTGGGAGTGGGTATCAAAACATTTCTTTCGGCATCAGGGAATTCGAAACGTGAAAAAGTGGCAGAGTTTACAAAGCTTGCTAGCAACGGCGAGTTCGACGGATTGTCGCCTGAAGAACTCGCATTGAAGGTTGCAATTTTCCGAAACAATAGGGTTTTATCGGATGCAAACGAGCTCGCAATAAATATTGAGAAATCTATTTATCATTGTTTAGTACGGACTGGTAACGGCGCAGTCGTTCATGAGGAGCCATACGCTCTTGTCGAAATAGAAAATTTGCGACCTACAGATCGTTCCGGCAGAATTTTAAAGAAGTGGCAAGCAATTGGCAAAAGCGTGTTTTTCTCTGATGGAGTTTCTAATTACAACTTTAATGGCTCAAAGAATGTTCTATTTAAAGAATTTAAATTCGAGAGTGACACTGAATTTATTGAATTACCGATTTTCGTAGATATTTTTGACAGAATTACAAAATGGTACGATGGTGCTGATACTCAAGCAATCAATGTTTCTGATGAATTAGGAAATGAATTGTTGACTATGGAAACTCCAGGACACGGAAGACCGGGTGTTGATTTCGTTATTCTGCCGCTGTATTCAGTGAAAACCGGAATGAAAGAAGTAGCTGAAAAGTCAGGAATTAACCAGTGGAATGCCGGAGGCCGTCAGAGGAAATTTGGCGAGGCGTATATACCAATTCCAATAGAGGTACACAGACTTTGTCCTGGATTCTTTCCCAGTCGAGATACAAAATTTCGAATGCTTCTCCCTAATAGCTCGACTTCAGTGCAAGGCAAGATTTGCCAGCAAGGCGGGAAAGCCCTTATGTCAGATCCCAACACATTGCTTGGCAACTGGATAATGAAGGTTTTACGTCCTAGTCTCAGTGACATAGATTTTTTGAGGAATCCTTCTCAAGCAGATAAGCCTTTCAGGTACAGAGACTTGAACGCGATAGGGAAGGATTCCGTTGTTGTCAGAAAAAATATTGATAATTCAGTGACATCATTTTCTGTTGAATTTGCAGGTATAGGAGTTTACGAAGAATTCATAAGTGATCTAGCAGAGTATTAACACCAAATGATTGTGCTCACGAAAGCACCGAAGGCGGGCCGTCGGCGCCAAAAGTCATCGACGACGTAAATTCAAGTTTCAACATATGGATTACCTCAGCTAGTATCTGCGGTATGGCATCCAAATCAGATCTTCCAAGTAGCAAGAAAATGGTGTGGCCTATTATTCAAATTCTTAAGGCAGTTCCAGATTCGATGCCCAAGACAACAATAGATGGTTTGTTGGTGAACGTGTTAGAGCTAAGCGAAGTACAGGTTGCGATTCGACATGATATGTCTCGAGCTGAGTATTCCTATAGATCGGCTTGGGCATTGTCATACGGCAAGAAAGCCGGCTATTTTTCAAATCCAAAGCGTAATCATTGGGAGATTACCGATAAGGGCCGCTCGGCGAACTCCGCTTTAGATGTCGTTGTCTGATTTCCTCTTAGACGCTTTTAGTAGAGATAAAAGCATTCGTTGTTGAATCCCAATGCTCGATGAGGATCGTGGCAGTATCAGTGGGTGTGATACACAGAACGGAAAAGATATCGACGAAGTCTTTATCGACCCGAGTATTTTATGATTCGGTGATACCCGCATAGAGGGGGAGGATGCGGCTGATGAAGTGTGCAATTGCGGGAACATGTGTTGCGGAAGTGGGGAATGTAACTGCAAGATAGTTTCTGTGGCCACCTGTTTCGCCCCACAATTCACTCTTTGTTCCGAACCCACTGGAGCCAAAGGATTGAAACACGTTTTCAGCATCACCATTAACAATGGGCTTTGAAAATTGCACTTTGTTAACCATCTTTTTGGTGGATTGGTTCGGATAATTGGGTTGTTTTTTCAACTGAGCTTGCATCAATTCCATGTGGCAATTGTTATCTTCCTCACTTATGGAAATTCGGAGCGAGCGGACTGCATGACTGACACGATCGGGGTACCCAAAGCCATTACCAGTTGCAGTCCAACGAGAAACACCTTCTTCGGTGTCAGCGGTGCAAATTAAAATCTCAATGACACCGCCGTCACCATCTGTGCTGTGATAAAGCTCTGCAATGCCTCCGTTATGAGGAACTGTTGCAGCAGTTGAACCAGGCTCAAGTTGAATTTGGCCAATGTGGCGCAGCGACAGATTTCCAGAACTCCAAATTTCAATGCCTTGGGTGTTTATTAGTTTCTGTTTTTCCTTAATGCGTTCGCGTGTAATGATCCATTCAGAAGGACAAATTGAAAGTGCTTCCTCAAATTTCAATGAATTAACAAGCTCTTCAATTTTGCTTTGCAGTGACAATGCATCTGCAGCAACCGTAGGGATGGTTCCAACAGCAGCGTTGCTTAGCACTGAATCTAGAAATTCATCTGCAGACGTAAAACGCTCGTTTGGATTATCGCTTATTGCTTTGAGCGCTACTTCAATTAGGTGCTTACCGAGTTCGTTTGTCATGCTTGCTGTCGTTGCAATACCGGTGGGACTTGTAGCTAGCATTCGGATCAATAGCGATCCAACCGCAAAAAGGTCAGCTAGTGGATTTGAGACTGTTAGAGGTAGATCTTTTGGCCAATATGCGACAGACCTAGCTGGAATTATTTCACTAAATCGAGCTGCTCTCACAAGATCTATGAGAATCACACCTCGTGACGGATGAATGAATATATTTGACGGATCCAGGTGGTTGTGCGCAATTCCACTATCGCGCAATTGTCCAATTTTGGTTTGGGTATCCTCGCTTAAAGTGCCGTTTGCGGATGACAAAAGCTGAAGTATTTCTGCGACATTCGGATGTAGTGATTTGAGTGCTTCTAGGAGCTGAGCAGTGACAGTTAGTGCCTTTTGCGGATCTTGAAGAATTCCTGTATCAATCATGCTGGCAAGTGTGGGAGC
>Ga0114969_10002679_pt1 | contig 14560 bp, 15 predicted proteins | sample M_130807_MF_Meta_FD_87316 | JGI IMG/M metagenome (GOLD analysis project Ga0114969, IMG submission 87316) | Freshwater microbial communities from Lake Montjoie, Canada to study carbon cycling - M_130807_MF_MetaG | ecosystem: Environmental > Aquatic > Freshwater > Lake | place: Lake Montjoie...
ACTACTTGTTTTTGGCGCTAGCGATACTTTCGGTAATCACTTTTTGGGCAGCCTGAGCGTCTCCCCAGCCGTTAAAGCTCACACTTGCTCCGCTCCAGTTGTTTTTCCAGTCTTTGTAGTGAGTATAAAAGTGCTCAATTACTTTTGGAAAGTTCTCCCCTAGATCACTTAGGTCTTTGATATGGTCTTTGCTAACGTCACTCGCTGCAACACAAATAAGCTTTTCGTCACCTTCGCCGTCATCTATCATATACAAAACACCAATCGGTCTGGCTGGTACGACGGTGCCGTGCGGTACAGACTCGTCTATTATTAGTAAGCCGTCTAGCGGGTCACCATCGTCACAAAGAGTTTCTGGCACGTAGCCATAGTCAGTAGGGTAGCCCAAGGCTGTGCCATTTACTCTGTCTAGAAAAAGCCGGCCAGTCTCTTTGTCGTATTCATATTTATTTTTTTCGCCCTTACGAATTTCTATTACTAAGTTTACAATTTTGGGAGCATCTTCGCCGTAGCTGAGTTCTAAAAGTGACATATATATTCCTTACTTACCTTATTATTACAAAAAGTATTATAGCCGACAAAGCACTTGTCGACTAGGGGCTAGAGGCTAAACAGCCAGACGAACAATTTTGGCAAATTTTTTATAATTAAGACTTGCGCCGCCTACTAGTAGACCACTAATTCCTTCAATTTCTAGATAAGCATTGGAGTTTTCATCGTCTACGCTGCCACCATACAAGATGTCGACGGGCTCAGAAGGCTGCCTATGAAAAGTTTGCTTTAGTGTTGAGACGATAAGCTCGACCATCTCTTCTACCTGATGAGGCTTGGCATATTTGCCCGTGCCTATTGCCCAGACAGGCTCATAAGCTATAATTATGTTTTCAAGATCGCCGGCCACCACCCCGCTAAGTGCAACATTTAGCTGGTCTAAGACAGTTTGCTTGGCATGACCGTCTTGGCGTTGTATTTCATTTTCGCCAACACAAACAATGACTTTGAGACTATTTCTAAGCGCCATTTCAACTTTCTGAGATACTACCTCGTCTGTTTCAGCAAAATATTTTCGGCGCTCAGAGTGACCAACAATCACATAGCCTACCAAATCATTTATCATCTCGGCAGAAATATCACCGGTATAGGCCCCCTGCTCATACTGGCTAATGTTTTGAGCACCTAGCTTGAAGTATGGTAGAGATTTGAAATTGCTTATCTCACGGTGCATAGCAAAAAGATGCGTGGCTGGCGGGCAAATAACAATCTTTGTGCCCTTAAATCCAGCTAGCTCTTTATGTAGCCTATTTAGCAGCAGTGAGCCTTCGGCAATTGTTGTGTTCATTTTCCAATTGGCAACTATTATTTTCTGAGAGTGTGATTCCATAAGCTTGATTATACGAGAATTTAGCCTTAAGTACTATGCTTAGTTATTTTACTTCTATGAGTCGCACCGTGTCTGTGCCGCCACCCACGCTGTGATTGCGCCCAAAAGCCTGCACTACCCAGTCACCGTCTAATAAACTTTTTTTGACTTTAAGTTTTTTGATTATTCCAGAACTAATATGTTGTTTTTTTGAAACCAAATAAGACTTACCGCCCCAGACTATAGACATTTGGTTACACACCCGCTGGCTGGGGCTAGCGATAATAATTGGCATTGGCGGCCTAAGAGATGCAATAGAAAGCGCAGTGCTACCGGTCAAGGTTTCGGCTAGTATTATTTTTGCCCCCACCTGCTGAGCTAGAGTTATGGCTGCCAAGCTCACGCTTGTTTGAGCCTCATCACTGGCTATTTTTCCGCTGGTAAAAGAGTGGCCAAAAATCTTTCGGGCGTTGGTCACAAAACTTCTGGTTGGGCCAATGTCTTCACTAAACTCAACCGGCAAAACCGCACTTTTGACTCTTTTGTCTGGCACAAAGTCTATTTCTAGGCGGTTCTCTAAGAAGTATTGCTCGCTTTTTAGTATTACCCGCTTCATGAGCTCAACCGTCTGCACGGGGTACTGGCCCATTGCAGTCTCGCCAGAAAGCATCACACAGCTCACACTCAAGCTCACGGCACTAGCTATATCATTTACTTCGGCCCGGCTAGGCTGAGGGCTACTTATCATACTCTCTAGCATCTGAGTGGCCATAATAACTGGTTTTTTATGATGACGAGCGAGCATTATTATTTTTCTGCCTATTAGTGGCACGTCTTCGTTGCTTGTCTCTATAGCGAGATCACCACGGGCAATCATTACAGCGTCACTGACTGCAATAATCTCTTCAAGATTATGAGTAGCGACTTGGGTCTCTATCTTGGCAATCACTTTGGCGGGGCTTTTGTGCTTTTGTAAGAGTTCTTTGAGGTGCACTATATCACTCGCCGTTTGTACAAAGCTCAAGGCTACATAGTCAACGTCATTTGTATAAGTAAACTCTAGGTCTTTCATGTCTTTTGGCGTCATTATAGATTTAGAATCAAAAACCGTGTCTGGTAAATTAATGCCATGATTGCTAAGTACCTTGCCAGAGTTTTGAATCTCTACTACTACCTTGCCAGTGGTGGTAGACAAGATCTTGGCCTTGATTGTGCCGTCACGCAGAAAAAGTCTATCGCCTTTTTTTACAATGCTTGAGAAATCAAATTGAATGTGCAGTTGATCTGCCTTGCAGTCTTTGTGGTAGCAAAGCTCAACTTTTTGACCAGCCTTAAGCTCTACGCCACCTTGAGGCAAGCTGCCTAGCCTAATCTTTGGGCCCTGCAAATCTTGAATAATAGCCACTGAGCGATCGAGCTTTTTGGCGGCTTTTCGGGCCTTAGCTATTATTTCTTTGTGCCAGGCGTGAGAGCCATGACTAAAATTTAGTCGTACACCATTCACGCCGGCAGCCAAAAGCTGCTCTAGCTTCTCTTCGCTAGCTGGGCCAATAGTCGCTATTATCTTTGTTTTCTTAAATTTCGAAGAATCAATGCTCATGCTTACTACTATACTTTACAGAGCTACACTTGTGCTAGGTGTTTTATTATTTATCCCCTTCTACAACTGTAGCAACTTTTATCTCTTGGTTGGTGCCATTAGAGGCATACACGCCACCAGTAGTGGTGCGGACCACTCTGACTTCTAGACTCTCTTGGGTATTATCTGATTCGGCCGGAATTTCTTTGGCATTTTGAGAGTTTATGTACATCACCCTGCCTTTTTTATCGACAAATTTTAGCCAGTCATCATTGTGAGGGTTTTCTTGGTCGGCAACAATTTCTGGGCGAACAATAATTTCACCTTCTAGATTAGCGCCATCTATTAAGTTATTCTGACCTTCGCTTTCTATTCTGGCTGGGCCAGAACGAATATTTTCACCAGTCACTTTGTAGGCGCGGTTGCTTACTACTTTCTTATCTCCTGGGGCAAAGCCAGGCTCTTCAATAACAATTGGTTCTTCTGTAGCGCCTTCTTTGACTGGTGCTGGCCGACTATCATAGTCCGATTTTACACTGGCCCCAATGCCTATTATTGCAAGAGCCGCAACTGCCTTCGCAACATCGCGCAGCGAAATGTAGTTTTGGGTTTTATACTTAGCGCCTTCTCTTCTGCCGGCATCATTAAGTGTCAGTCTGTCATAATTATTTCTGTCTTGGCCACCAGCATGTGCGCCAGTACTAAATTCGCTTCCCATAAGTCACTCTCCTTAGTTAATTTCTTAAGCTTACTATAGCCGATACTCTATTCTATCGCAAGAGAAGTGCAAGCAATATTTTGTAATATGTACTCAGAAAATAGCTGCTCACCAAAAAATAATTAGCAAAAAGCTTGTGCATACATAATAAGTAGGTAAGATAGATGGTATATATTAACCATAAAAGGAATAAAACTCACAATGGCCGTCAAAAAACCAACAAAAAAGACCCCAGCCAAAAGCCGAACTGGCAGTAGCAAATCTAAACTTAATTCTCTACCCAAGGTCAACAAGTGGCTGGCGCTGCTGTTTGTAGCCGTTATTGCAGGTGTAGGCGCGTACATTATCTTTAGAGCCAATGCCGCCACAAACAACTGTCAGGCGGTAGATGCCGTACAAATATGCGACGTAGACATGGCGCTGGGCAATGACGTAACTGTCTTGAGTACTACAGGCTGGGCAGATAGCCTAGGTAAAGCAGGTTTTTGGTATTTTGGTGCTGTATTTAGAGCCCCTACCTCAGCCTACGCTGGCGCTGTGCCAATTAGTGCTGTTTCTAATGATAGCGCCACCTACAGAGACTACATGACTGTTGCTCAAAAATCTCTCAAAGACTCTGCTTTTCCTGGCAAAACAAAAAACGAAGGTGTCGCCTTCTACGCTTGGGAGAACCCTGGCCAGCCAGACACAGTACCGGTGTATAGAATAACTCAAGGTGGTAGCACCACTAAGACCTTCTACTCTACAGACCTTGGTACTATTAACAGACTACTAGCAGAAGACCAAAATAACCCCGATGGCTGGAAAAAAGACCAGTTTGCAGGCAGTAGCTTTATTGCCTTCTACGCCTACCCACCAAACTATGCCGTGGCCAAACAGCCCAACCCTTATGACTGTACTGTACTGGCCAACTACGTCTCAGACAGATGTAGCGGGTCGCGGGCCGCTCTAGATACAGCTGTTGCAGCTGGCAATGTACCAGTAGGTAATGGCTGCCCAGCTACCCTAGAAATATATAGAAAAGCTCCATTTGCTAGCCAGTTTGACCAAGCCTGCCAAGACAAGTGGAATACCTATATGAACGACTGTAGTGTACAAGAAAACTTTCTCTCAGACCGCTGTAAGGTAGAGCGACAGGCCTTTGTAGATGCCGAAGCTGAGCAAGCTCGCCAACGGGCTGCTGCGGCGGCGGCCCAGCGTCGCAGGAGTGGTACTGGTGGTACTGGTGGTACTGGTGGTACTGGTGGTACTGGTGGTACTGGAGACGTCACGCCAGATACAGCAGTAGCAACGACTACTACACCCACGGGTGGTGGTGGTCGTGGTCGTCGTGGTGGTAGTACCAGTGATGGTGGTTTGAGCAATAATCCTATTGTCAGGACTCTGAATAACGTGGTAAGTACTGGTGCTAGATTTACATTTGCAGTCCCACTTTTGTCGACAAGACTGTTTTTAAATGCTAGTGTAGGTGATCGCACTATTGGCAATAGATTAGGCGGTGCTGCCGCGGCTTCCGGTAGGGCAATCGGTGATGCTGCGGGCGCTGTGGGTAGGGGGATCGGTGGCGCTGTGGGCGCTGTGGGTAGGGGGATCGGTGCTCCCCGTTTCGGTTCCCGTACTGTTTGGTAGGAATTAAGTAATATATAATAACAGGAGTAATCATGAAGAACAAAATAGTAATAATAATAGGTGCTGTAACAATTTTAATCTTATCAGTAATAGGTGGCTGGTTTGCGAGAGTACAGTATGACACTATGAATATGAATAATGCCAAAAAAACCGCTCAGCTGTTCATAGAAACATTGGTCAACAATAAGCCAGCAGAAGCATATAAATTTCTCTCCGCTGATGCCAAGAAAGAAGCTAGTTTAGAAGAATTTACCAAAACTTTTAAGGGTGCTGCTATATCAAACCCCAACTATTTAAACACCCAAGTTTCAGTCTACGAAGACGGTACCTACCTAGTGTTTAGATCCGTCGGTGGCTACACTGCAAAAGCTAATGGCTCTAATGAAACTGCCTACAATGTTGGCTTAGTGAGAGAAGGCGGTGACTACAAGGTAACAGCAGCGTCGGCCCAGTAGCTGTTTCGCATTCTGCCATAACTCTACTGGTATCAAACAGGCACTATATAGATAAGTATTGACAAAAATACATATATGTAATATAATACGTGATACTTGCATTGAACCATGTACCTTAGGAGGGCAATGAATAAATGTCTATATGCTTGTTTTGCAATAGTAACTAGCCTAATCTTTGCCCCTGCCTGCGCGCTATCAGCTGGCGACAATGCCAGCTATTCCGCACAGGCCAGTGCGCTAACTGATGCTGCTTTACCGCCAGCGCTACAGACCACTACATACCCCTGGGCGAACGTGCCCTACCCCTCTAGTGATTTAGACTACTGGGGCATGTATCAGCGTGAGTGCGTGAGCTATACCGCCTGGAAAGTATCTAGCGACGGCAAGTATATGCCAAACTGGATAAACAGAGGTGATGCTAAGAAATGGCCAGAAAATGCTCGCCTAGAAGGCATAGCTGTCGACAGCCAACCTGTAGAAGGTAGTATAGCTATCGATATGCAGGGCGAGTATGGCCATGCTATGTACGTTGAAGAAGTTAACGGCTCAGTTGTGACAATTAGTGAATACAATGGCACAGTGCCGGGTGGCTATTCAGCCCATGCCGTTACGGCCATAGGCCTATATTTTATACACTTCTAGCCTATCGCCCTTTCTGAACAGAGAGGGCGATTTTTAATTCAATACAAAAAGCCCAAGACTTGCTTGAGCTTGCTGTATGGTGACCCCAAGGAGAATCGAACTCCTGTTGCCAGGATGAAAACCTGGTGTCCTAGCCGCTAGACGATGGGGCCAATGTAGCTTTTTACTTGAAGAATCATACCATATTGAGCTCTCTAGTTCAAGCCCGCTTAGCCCTTGCTACTTGGTGCCCTGTGGCCCTATAATTGGTACATGAACAAACTCCTCACGCTTGAGTCGCTAGATCTAAAAAATAAAAAGGTTTTCTTACGAGTAGACTACAACGTAGTGGCAGATGGCAAAATAATAGATGAATTTAGAGTAAAAGCCAGCCTACCCACCATACAGTATTTGCTAGACCAAAACTGCTCAATAATACTAGCCAGCCACAACGGCCGGCCGGGCGGCAAAGTGGTAGAAAGCATGAGCCTAAGGCCAGTAGCCCGCCTTCTGCCCCGTCTTCTCAACAGAGACGTTACTTTTCTAGATGATTGCGTAGGCGAGGCCGTAGAGGCCGAGGCGAGCTACCTAAGGCCTGGCGACATAATGCTACTAGAAAATCTTCGTTTTCATGCCGGCGAAGAAGACAACAACCCAGATTTTGCAAAAAAACTAGCTGGTCTAGCAAATGTCTATGTAGATGACGCCTTTGCGGTTATTCATAGAGCTAATGCCAGCCTTGTTGGAGTAGCCAAGATCTTGCCTCACTGTGCCGGCAGGCTAGTACAAAAAGAATACGAGACTTTTGAAATGCTAAAGCAAAAGCCGCCCCGCCCCTATACCGCTGTAATTGGTGGTGCCAAAATAAGCGACAAGATAGAAGTACTAGATGAGCTTCTCAAGCACGTAGATGCTTTGCTTATTGGTGGCGCCATGGCCAACACATTTTTGGCAGCTACGGGTGTAAATATGCGCAGTAGTAAGCTAGAAAAATCTAGCACTAGTGATGCCCTCAAAATAATAAAAAAGGCCGCAGCTAAAAAAATAAAACTTCTCTTGCCTACAGACCTAGTAGTAGCTAAGGCCATAAACGCCCAGCAAAAAGGCAAGGTTGTAGCTGCGGGTGAGCTACAGCCTGGTGATATGGCTCTAGATATAGGCCCAGACACCATGAAGGCTTTTGATCAAGTGGTGGCCCAGAGTAAGACGGTTTTCTGGAACGGCACCCTTGGTATGGCCGAGCTACCAGCTTTTGCCAAGGCCAGTAGCAGTATGGCCCACGCCATGATAAGTAGTGACGCCCAGACTATTGTGGGTGGCGGCGATACAGCCGCCTATGTAGACAGCGTAGAGCTCAACACTCATTTTAGCTTTGTAAGTACCGGCGGTGGCGCCAGCCTAGAGCTGCTAGCTGGCAAGAAACTGCCAGGCATTGCTGTACTACTCAAAAAATAGCTTTTTTAACTCAAGTAGATAAATTAATTTCTACTTTTTTTTGTTTTGAAGAGTTACTTTTTCACCAATCTTTTTGCTAGCCTCTTCTGTACTTTTAGGCACCCCACTGAGCGGTAGCTTGAAGCCAAATGTACTACCTCTGCCCTCTTGGCTCTCAAAAATCACGCTACCGGCTTGGTCTGTAACAACTCGCTTGACCATATATAGCCCCAGGCCGGTGCCGTCTGGGCGCACTTGTCGAGCATTCTGAGCTCTAAACATCTTAGTAAATAACTTAGACTGCTGAGCTGCAGGCACACCAATACCGTTGTCTTTTACCTCAAATACAGCACATTTACCCACTACATCAAGACTCACTAATACTTCTCCACCCTCTGGCTTAGAATAATGTATGGCGTTGTCTACTAGATTCATAACTACTTGGCGAGTCTTAGTTTCGTCTAGTCGTATCAAAGGTATTTTAGACTTTGGTGCAGAATATGTAATTTTTATATTTTTGGTTTTGGCCATCACTTCTAGCTGTTTTAGTTCTTGCTCAACAAGGTCACCAATATCAACAGGCTCTACTTCTAAGAAAAATCTATTGGCGTCCATTCGGCTAACATTTAGCAGGTCGTCTATAAGACGGGCCATTCTATTAGCACCGTCTAGTGTGAGGCTGACGGTGTCTTTCTGTTGCTTGGTTAGCTTGCCAAAATCACCTTCTTCTAGCATGCTGGCGTAGCCCTTTACGGTGGTTAAAGGTGTGCGCAGCTGGTGCGAGGCCATTGAAATAAATTCATCTTTGGCTTGGTCTAGCTCTCTTAGCTGGCTGTTGGCAGTGTTGAGCTGGGCAGTACGCTGACGAACTTTTTCAGAAAGTGTCTCTGTAAAAAGTTGAATTTCTTTGTAGCTCAGGGCGTTGGCCATGGCAACACTGACTTCGTTGGCAATAGACTTGAGTACCGCCAAATCTTGAGAGCCAAACACTTCACCGTTCTTTTTTTCACCCAAAAGCATATAGCCTATAAACTTCTCACTAGTGCGCAGCGGAATACTAAGGCTAAAGCCAAACTCTTTTAAGATATCTCTGCGTTCACCAGGCTTAAGATTTTCAACAATTAGTGTAACTCTACCAAGCTTTTGTAAATCTTTGTGACTTATTTCTTTTTGGCTGTTTTTGAGAGGTATTTTTTCATAAAACACTCTGTCTTTGCTAAATACTACAATCTCAGAAATATTGATTTTCATTTGAGTAGTTATTTCACTTAGTACACGAGTACTTAGCTTGTCTAGGTCTATCTCGCTAGACAAAATATCACCAATTTGATTGGTCAGCTTCTGTGGGTCGTATTGGCTACGAAAAAAAAGCCTACTGGTTATTTTTTCAAAAAATCTTACCAAGGGATTAAATGCAAAGGCTAGCAAAACAGCTATAAGTGTATAAGAAAGCCTAATGGTTGTCTGAGAAGCGTCTGCTGGCAATATCACAGCCACTATCTGAAAGCTAACTAGCCCAAATACTGCTGCAATAATAAAAATAGACGAGGCAAAAGCCAGTGATCTGGTAACTATAAATCTTATGTCCATGAGCTGGTGGCGAAGTATTGAGTAAGCTATCATGGCCACCAAAAGTAAAATAAATATTGGCCCAAATGACGAAAGTGAAGTGATTCCCAGCGCTGGCAAAATAGCATTAAAAATAAAGCCAGGAACAGCAATAAGAACTGTACCCATCAAGATGTACCTGATTTGGTCTTTTCTTTGCCCTGTAGAACTACGCTGAGCTTTTATAAACAATACCACTCCCCAGATAGTGTAAATTGGCAGATAGGCAATCACAAAAATATACAGCCAGCCGGTCTGTATCTGCTGGGCATAGGCATTAGAAGAGACTACATTAGCGGCTGTAGGGCTAAACAAAATAATAATAAAAGCTGGAATAAACAATATTAGTCTTAGTACGCGACTCAGCTGCTTGTCGCTAGTGAAGGTCATACTAAATAGCAAGAAATAGTATATTAGTAGTGCTGCACCAACAATAGCAGCCCTCGACCAAAAAAGTGCCAAGCTGGGCTCTGCAGAAATATTGGCCATTAGATTGGTTATAGCCCAAAGTGATAACGAAGAAGTGAAGTAAAAAAAGTTTCTGTTAGAAGGCTTCTGAGGGTTATTGGTATACACCAAAATACCTAGAAAAAATGTTAGCACTGTGGTGATAAGTAATGAAAGGTTAGTAAGCATAACACTTATATTTTAGCAAAAAATAACACTTTAAACGTAATTAACCCCCGGCGTAATGCCGGGGGTTAATGATTATTTTTCTAGCCAAACGTATGTGCTTGGCTCTTTCTGGCTCTTGAAGCCCTTAGACTCAATTGCAAAATAAGCTTGGTAGCCGAGTTTGTTCATCTCTACAACTGCTACCTTATCACCCATTTGCTCTATCAGCACTGGCAGCCACTCACTGTTACGCGAGTAGCAGTCAAATGCTGCAATACCGTTGTTTTTAACAACAAAGCTAATCAGCTCGGCCAGCAAAAGCTCGCTGTAATGCAAGCCTTGAAGACCTGGGTCTACAAGCAATGCGCCAAAATAGTAGATGGTACCTTGCTTGTAATGAGCTGGGTACTTCATCTCAAAAAACTCTGGTGAAATCCAGTCTATCGCTCTAAGATCTACGGCCACAAGAGCCATAGCTACAGCCATGTCGTCTTCCCAGAGCACAAATTTGAGCATGCGCTCATCTGACATTTCTTCTCTAAACTCACTTTCGTGCATGTACTGTCTGCACGGCGAAGCGGTTCTGAGATCTGCAAATGCGGTGTTGTACATTAGCCAGAATTTGTCTTCTAGCTCAATATCCACTTGGGTTTCTCTAGTGATTTTCATAGCTCTCCCTTCATTGCAGCACAGCTTTTGCTATGCCGTAGATGACTCCACTAGCTATCCATAGCCAAATACCTATTTGCAGCTTCTTGGGAAGCGTACCGTACACTAACGGGTACAAGTATGGCAAGGCCCAAGCTAGACGATTGATAATAACGCCTAGGACTGCTATCAGCCAGGCGTTATTAAGTGTCCCCTGCACGGTCATAAAAATGCCAAGGTAAAATGGCAAAAAAGAAAACACATAAAGCCCAATAAATATTTCAAACTTTACGTGGTACTCCTCTACCGCCTTGCGATTGAGCTTATCTAGGCCCTTGAAGGCATGGGTGCGCGTTAGCACAAGTAACAATACTAGCACCAAGCTTACCACTACTCTTAGCCAGATCCACATTCTTAAGTAGAAAAATACCGAGTTAACTATTAAGACAGGAACCACAAAGACCATAGCCTTAACAATACTTGGCGTTTTGTACTCCAGCTGCTCACTCACACTCTCACCTCTCTCTGGCTCAAGATATGCTCCTTTTATGTAAGGTGCTTTTTACCTATCTGGTAAACTGGGGGTATTATACTACAAAAACCGAAAATATGTTATAATATCGTAATGAAAATAAATATTGTAAAAGGTAGCGGCACAGGCCCTACCGAACTCTCGGCTTTTGATTCAGCCCTAATAGATGCTGGCATTGGCAACCAAAACTTAATATATCTTAGCTCCGTAATACCGCCAGGTAGTGAGATTGTGTTTACTCAGCCTGGCTTTGAGCCAAAAGATTTTGGTAGCAAGCTATACGTTGTGATATCAGAAGACCGTACTTCTACACCAGGTCAAGAAATATGGGTAGGCATTGGCTGGGTACAAGAAGCCAGCACTCAAAAGGGCCTATTTGTAGAGCACCATAGCAATACAAAAAAAGATCTTGAGGATATGATCACTAGCTCTCTTACTCATATGACGAGTGCCAGACCTGCTGAAAACTGGGGAAAAATACAAATGGCCACAAAAGGCGTAAGCTGCAAAGATAAGCCCGTTAGTGTGCTTGTTTCGGCGGTTTATAAAACTGTAGGCTGGTAAAGCGAACTACCTACTGAAATAAAATACTTCAAAAAGTCATCATTTTATTTTCTTGGTTACACTTAGCTTTATTATTTCTTCAATGCTGTCGTCTTTAGAAGACTTGTTAATCTTGGTATGCCCGCATTTTAAGCAAGTATGCTTGAGCGTGTAGTTGCTGCCGTTTACTTTTTCAATACTTGGCTTCATCATTGCACAGCATTCGCTGGCCCTATCGCCCGGGCTATTATCAACATGCTTTGACCATAGGCAGTCTGGGCAATGATTTGTATAGCCGCTACCCTTGACCTTTTTTGAGCAGTTTTGGCAGTCAAAATCTTCTACTACTTTTGTAAAGTTTTTATTCATTTATATTATTATACAGTCTTATCTACTTAGTCATAGTGGAAATAAAAAACCACCTAACTCTATAAGCTAAGTGGTATTGGTATTGCTAGAGGGCAATGTCGTCGAATTTGGTCGAGAGCATTGTCCTGAGCTGATCTTCAGAAAGATTGATATGGTTTCCCCAGTCGTCTCTAATGATAAACTTTTTTGCTTCTGCAGCAAGTGGGTCTACAAAAAGAGTTGGGCAACAATCGTCAGTATGACACTTGAATACGTGCTTCAGCACTGGTGTGCGAGGTGTACGAGATGTAGTCTGGGCCTTCATTTTTTTCCTTTTATGCTAGGTGCGAGTAGCTATCTTACACCAAAACAGACTTTATATCAAGAGTTTTGCCTAAAATAATACAGGTTTCTTGTTATAAAATCTATAGATATTATCAAAATTTAGCTAGTAGGCTTTGGCCAAAATAGTTTTGTCTGGCGAATCAAATGGGTAGCATCTTACAGTTATGCCATGATCTTTTTTGAGTAAATCTTCTAGCCTGTTATCTACAGTGAAATCTACTAAGGCAAATTTACCCGCCTTGACGGCCGCAATAGCCTCTTCTTCTGTAGAACATTCAACTGTGTTAGTTTTTTGTCTTTGCTGAGCTTTTGTAAATAGCCTGTCTTGCATTTGCTCTAGCTCTAGAGTTAGAGCCTTGCTGACTTCAGAAATAGAAATAGTTTTTTTCTCACCAGTATCTCGCAATACAAAAATAACTTGGCCAGCTTCTAGGTCTCTTGGCCCAATCTCTATTCTTACAGGCACTCCTCTTTTTTCATAAGCGTAAAATTTCTCACCGGGGCTGATGTCACGATCATCTACCAAAACAACTTCTGCTATTTGGTCTGCTAGAGTAGCGGCCATTTCTTTTACTTCTGCATTGTCGCCGCCCACAGTCGTGATAACAGCTTTTAGTGGGGCTATTTTTGGAGGCAATACTAAGCCCTTGTCGTCACTGTGGCTCATTATCAAGCCGCCAATAGAGCGGGTACTCATACCCCAGCTAGTCTGCCAAACAGGCTTCACGCTGCCATCTTCTGCAGAATATTTTACATCAAAGGCTTTAGAGAATGTATCGCCAAGATTATGCGAGGTAGCAAACTGCAAAGCCTTGCCGTCTTGCATCATTGGCTCAAGAGTATAAGTTTTGTTGGCACCAGCAAATCTCTCGCGCTCACTTTTCTCGCCGGCAACCACAGCAATAGCCATAATTGATTCAGCCACTTCGCGATATATCTCAAGAGCCTGGCGAGCCATAGCATCTGCTTCACTCATATCTACATGCGCAGTATGGCCTTCTTGCCATAAAAACTCTGTGCTACGCAAAAAAAGCCTAGGGCGCATTTCCCAGCGAACAATATTGGCCCACTGGTTTACCATAAGTGGTAAATCTCTATAGCTCTGAATCCATTTTGAAAAGCTATCATAAATAATTGTTTCTGAGGTAGGTCGCACTACTAGCTTTTCTTCTAGCTCCTTGCCACCAGCGTGAGTAACAACAGCCACTTCTGGCGCGAAGCCTTCTATATGACTCGCTTCTTTATGCAGCAAGCCTTCTGGAATAAAAAGTGGAAAATACATATTTGGCACACCGAGATCTTTTATTCTTGAGTCTAGCTCGGCCTTTATGGATTCCCATATTGCATAGCCATATGGCTTGATTATCATACTGCCTTTAGCCGGGCCATTTTCTGCCAAATCTGAGGCTGATATTACATCTTGATACCACTGAGGAAAATCAGATTCGCGGGTAGTAATTGTTTTTTTGCTATTGCCAGTATTGCGCAATAAATACTCAAATTCTTTTGCTCTCATTGTTATTTACCTATCTTTTTTATTGCTGTTTCTAGATCTAAACTCTCTTGCTCACCACTTTGCATATTTTTTAAGACTAACATTTTTGTTTCGGTTTCTTGCTCACCAATAATAACTGTATAAGGCACACCTAGGCGGTCGGCGTATTTTAGCTGCTTGTCTAGCTTACTACCGTCTAGCTCCACCTGGGTAGCAATTTCCAAAGCTCTTAGCTGGCTGGCAATATTTAAGGCCCAGTCACGAGAGCCGCCACCAAAATTGGCAATAAAAACTTTAGCTGGAGCCTTGGCTTTTTCTATAAGATTAGCCTCTAAAACAACTGCAAAAAGTCTACTTAAGCCTATCGAAACCCCTACGCCTGGCAAGTGAGTCTTGGTGTAATAATCGGCTAGGTTGTCATATCTACCGCCAGAAAGAACTGAGCCAAAGTCTGGGTAGTCGTTCAAAATAGTTTCGTAGACTGTACCGGTATAGTAGTCTAGGCCGCGAACCACCTTGAGATCTAGCTTATAGACATTTTCTGCTACGCCCAGTGCAGACACTTGGCTAAGTAGCTCTGTCATCTCGCCTAGACCCATCTCAAACTGTTGGTTTTTTATGTTTAAGCCC
>Ga0114969_10002680_pt1 | contig 14557 bp, 15 predicted proteins | sample M_130807_MF_Meta_FD_87316 | JGI IMG/M metagenome (GOLD analysis project Ga0114969, IMG submission 87316) | Freshwater microbial communities from Lake Montjoie, Canada to study carbon cycling - M_130807_MF_MetaG | ecosystem: Environmental > Aquatic > Freshwater > Lake | place: Lake Montjoie...
ATTAATTTTTTTTCAAAAAATACGCTACAGGATATCACCTTAAGCATTAATTTTTTTTCAAAAAATACGCTACAGGATATCACCTTAAGCATTAATTTTTTTTCAAAAAATACGCTACAGGATATCACCTTAAGCATTAATTTTTTTTTAAAAAATACGCTACAGGATATCACCTTAAGCATTAATTTTTTTTCAAAAAATGCGCTACAGCATCATGTTATGAAGAGGAAAAGTTTTTTTCTAGTGATGTAAGTTTTGAAAAATACTTGCATGCCTCTTGCAATCCACAGATACTACATTTAGGATTTCTTGCTACACAGGTATACCTGCCATGCAATATTAGCCAATGATGTGCAACATGAATTTGTTCTTTGGGGATCCATTTTATTAATTGCATTTCAGTTTGCAAAGGTGTTTTTGCATTGCTTGTTAATCCAATTCTTGCGGATACGCGAAACACATGGGTATCAACCGCCATATTGGGTTGATGGTCAATGACGGAGGTGATGACGTTCGCCGTTTTTCTGCCTACACCCGGAAGCAGGATTAATTTTGCTACATCTAATGGGATTTGGCTATCAAATTTTTCCTTCAACATTTTTGCTGTACCAATGATATGTTTTGTTTTATTGTTTGGATAGCTAATGCTTCGAATGAGTTGAAATACCTCTTCTTCTGTTGCATTTGCCAATGATTCTATATCAGGATATTTTTCAAAGAGGGCAGGAGTGGTTAGGTTCACGCGCTTGTCTGTACATTGCGCAGAAAGTATGACTGCCACTAAAAGTTGAAATGGATTGTCGTAAATTAATTCCGTTTCAGCATCGATGAAATGTGACGAAAAATAATCCAACACAAATCGAAACCTTTCTTTTTTATTCATCGGGTAAAAATAGGGTGAAACGCTTATTCTAAAAATTTGAATTATAAATGGATTTCTCTATTAAATTTGCCACGATCACATGAAAGCTTATTTAATTTTATTGTATTGTTTATTGCTCGCTGGTATTTGCCATGCGCAAGATATGGTAAATAAAGATGTGGATACTAAAGCCAATGAATTAAGTAAAACGGCAAATGCTTATCTGCAAAAATCAGATTTTTCGAATGCGATTATGGTGTATCAACGGTTGGTGAATTTGGAGCCAAACAATATTGTGCATAGAAGAAATTTGGCTTATGTGTATATGAAGAAAGGCGATTTATTGAATGCGGAAAGTGTGATTATGCCATTATTAAAAGTAGAAACAGCTGATGAAGAAACTTTTCAAATAGCTGCTCGGATTTTAAGTGGCATGAAAAAAAATGAGGAGGCAATCAAAGCCATTACTAAAGGAATATATAAATTTCCGAATGCAGGAATTTTATATGCCGACAAAGGAGACCTTTTGACTGATGCGCAAAAATACAAAGAGGCTACCGCGGTTTGGGAAAAGGGGATAGAACATGATGCACGATTTTATTTGAATTATTATAATTTAGCCAAAGTCTACTTCTTCACTAAGAATTATTTGTGGGTCATTTTGTATGGAGAAACTTTTGTGAACATGGAAAGCTTTAGTCCTAAGACAATGGAAATTAAAAAAAATATTTTTGAAAGTTATAAGCTATTGATGACAAATTTGAATAGTCTAGCCTTGGATGGGAAACCACATTTTGAAAACCCTTGTTCCTTTGAAGAGTCCTATTTGTCTATATTGTATCGTTATCGTCAGTTAGTGAATAATGGAATTAATATGGAGAATTTAATTATGTTGCGGACTCGTTTCTTATTGGAATGGAATAAATTATATGCGAAGCAATTTCCGTTTGAATTGATTGATCAGCAACAGTTATATGCGAAGAAGGGTTATTATACTTGTTATAATCAATGGTTATTTGTTTCGATAGAAAACACAAGGCAGTACACTGCATGGGCTCAAAATAATGAAGAGAAAATGAATCAGTTTGATGCTTTCTTTCGAATGAATAAACTAGTTCCTCGCAACAATCAATATTATCAACACAACAATTAATTTCTACATTCTATGATAAGCAAACCGAGCAGATTATTTGATTTACTACATGGGTATGTAGATCGTCAGGCGAGTAAAGAAATGTTGTTTGCCAAAATAGGTAAACAATGGCAAGGCATAGCATCATCTCAAGTGTTAGAACAAAGTTTACAACTAGCTGCCTCCTTTAGAAGAATGGGAATGAGCGGTCATGACATGTCTATTGAGAAGCAGGATAAAATTGGCATCATTGCCAACAATCGACCGGAATGGATTATTACAGATTTTGCGGTACAGCAAGTAGGAGCAGTTTTAGTACCAATATATCCTTCTATCACAGATAAAGAATGGCAATACATTATCAATGAATCACAGATTTCTATTTTGTTTATTTCGGATAAATTCATTTATCGCAAATTACAACCAATTCTAGAACATACGCCAACCTTAAAACATGTGTTTTGTTTTGATGAAGTAAATGGCATTGAGCATTGGTCTACCTTATTGAAAGCCTACACGGATGGTGAATTACAAGAAATAGAACAAATAAAATCTACTATTCAAAAGGAACATTTAGCAACCATTATCTATACTTCAGGTACAACAGGGAATCCAAAAGGTGTGATGCTTTCACACCACAATGTATTGAGCAATGTGTTGAGTTGTATGGAGGCGTTTGGTTTTTGTGGAAGTGATGAATCTACGCTTTCGTTTCTACCGTTGAATCATATTTTTGAACGTACCGTGATGTATGTGTACATCAATAAGGGAGTCGCCATTTATTTTGCAGAAGGGATGGAAACTATCGGTAATGATTTGCGAGATGTGAAGCCGGTTGTGTTTACTACGGTTCCTAGATTGTTAGAAAAAGTGTATGAGAAAATTGATGCGAAAGGAAGTGAATTGGTAGGATTTAAACGAAGTATTTTTGATTGGTCTGTACGTTTAGCTATACGATATGAAGTCGGAAAACCTAAATCTATTTTTTATACTTGTCAATTAAAAATTGCAGATAAATTAGTGTATTCTAAATGGAGAGAAGCTGTTGGCGGAAAGATTAAAGCAATCGTTACTGGATCGGCTGCTTGTCAAGTGAAATTGTTGCGACTTTTTACAGCAGCCAAAATTATTGTGATGGAAGGCTATGGACTTACAGAAACTTCGCCTGTGATTTCTGTGAATAGATTTGAAGAAGCCAATCGAAGATTTGGAACAGTAGGTACTGTCATTAAAGATGTAGAAGTGAAGCTAGCAGAGGATGGCGAAATAATTTGCAGAGGTCCTAATGTTATGATGGGCTATTATAAACATCCAGAGTTGAACGATGAGGTCATAAAAGATGGATGGTTTCATACGGGTGATATCGGTACTTTTGTTGATGATAAATTTTTGAAAATTACAGACCGTAAAAAAGAAATTTTTAAAATATCTGGTGGGAAATATGTTGCACCTTTACCCATTGAAAACATCATGAAGGAATCGCCATTTATAGAACAAATCATGGTGGTAGGAAGTAATGAAAAATTTACTGGTGCTATTATTGTGCCTGCATTTGAAAAAGTAAAAGAGCATTTTGCCAAAATGAATGTAACCATTGATAAGGATTTAGACATGGCATTGGATAAAGATATTTTGAAATTGTTTCGATCTGAATTGGATAGATTTAATAAATTATTTGCAGCGCATGAGCAAGTGAAAAAATTTCAATTGACACCAGAAGAGTGGACAATCAATGGAGGGGAATTAACCGCAACGATGAAATTGCGCAGAAAAAAAATAGCAGAAAAATATGCGCATTTGATTGAAAAAATATATGCATAATACGGCCCCATAGTTTAATGGATAGAACGGAAGTTTCCTAAACTTCTGATCCAAGTTCGATTCTTGGTGGGGCTACACAACGAGATAATCTCGAAATACTTTCGGGATTATCTTTTTTTCATTTCATCATTCATAAATTTTTCTTCGAAGCGTTCTGCCTTTTTCGACTTCTTTGATTTGTTTTTCAAGAATTAATTTCTGTTCATCAGAATCTTTATGATTTTTTGAATAGATATGTTCCATATATTTTGTAATGATACCATTCATGCTTTCATTTATGCTTACTGAATATTTCTCTAATTCCTTTTTAAATTCTACATGCACAGTTTCAGAATGCATATTTATTTTGCAACCAATTGTGCCACATTTGTAGTAATACTTTTGATTTTTAGTTGCTGTATATCCTCTCATATAGTTTCCACATTTTTTACATTTCAAAAAATGCTTTAATGATATTTCGTCATTTTCGAAGTGTTATACTTAATGTACAATTTTTGCATTGCCATTGCTTTTTACCTTTCAGCTAATAATGATTTTCGGTCTTGCATTTTTTGCAGGCAATTACCTCTCGTTTTCGTTGTAATCGACAGTGTTCTTCACAGTCTGATATCGTTGAAAATTCATTCATGAAATTTAAAATAATCCTTGTAACTTTATTTTTTACCTCAAATGTCAAACGGCATTTCTTAACGTGTTTACGTTGTGGTGTAAAAACGGAGAATCAAAAAAATTATTACCCCCCTAAAAAGAATTTAAAATTTTATGCAGTCAATTCTAAATTTATTCCCTTCCTTCAGCAACGCATTAATTGATGCCGTTGATACTAATGGCACTATTAAAACCTTTAAAGAAGGTGAAGTGTTAATGCGTTCAGGACAATATATAAAACATACCATACTCGTAATAAAAGGCAAAATAAAGATATACCGAGAGGGCGAAGATGGAGGTGAGTTTTTTATGTATTCCTTACAGCCTGGGCAAGCTTGTGCTATCAGTATGATATGTGCCACCAAAAATGAAACAAGTCAAATAACGGCAAAGGTAGATGAAGATGCAGAATTGGTTATGGTTCCTCTAGCTCTTATGGACAAATGGATGATGGAACACAAAAGTTGGTACGAATTTGTAGTAGATACCTATCGCAATAGATTTGAAGAGGTGCTAATTGTAATTGATAATATTGCCTTTAGAGCCATGGATGAACGTTTAAAATTTTATTTGCAAAAACAACAAGCATCTTGCAATTGTGATGATATAAAATTATCGCATCAACAAATTGCGAATGATTTAAATACAAGCCGTGAGGTAATATCTAGATTACTTAAAAAAATGGAACAACGTGGGTTGATAATATTGCATAGAAGCCACATTAATATAATAAAATAATGCCTGTGTGATAAATGTTACAGTTATTAAAATATAGATAGTGCAGCTTTGCAGTCTAAAACTTAAGAATGGAATTTATAGGTTATTTGGCCGCATCGCTTATTGGTATTTCGCTTGGTTTAATAGGTGGAGGCGGTAGTATTCTTACGGTGCCTATTTTAGTTTATTTATTTGTGTTAAAACCCGAGCAAGCTACAAGCTATTCTTTATTTATTGTTGGTACCACTGCATTGGTGGGCTCAATTAGGCATTACAAAATGGGCAACTTACAACTAAAATCTGCTTTGTATTTTGCCATCCCGTCTGTGGTTTCTTTACTATTTATTCGTAAAATAATATTGCCTAAAATACCTACAACACTTTTTACAGTTGCAAATTTTGAGGTTACAAAAAACATTTTCATCATGGTTGTATTTGCATTGCTTATGGTATTTGCATCTGTATCAATGATAAGAAAAACTAAAGAGAATATTGCTCCTACACGAATAAATTATTTTCGACTTTCCATGATAGGTTTTTTAGTAGGATTGGTAACAGGGTTTTTGGGAGCAGGTGGGGGTTTTTTAATAATTCCTGCTTTAGTTTTTTTCGCAGGCTTACCTATGAAGCAAGCAGTAGGCACATCGTTACTCATTATTTTTACAAATTCAATTATTGGGTTTGCTGGCGATGTTATAAATGGGATTTTACTTAATTGTCAATTATTATTTACACTAACAGCAATTGCAGTTGTAGGAATTTTTATTGGTACCGCTTTATCAAAAAAAATTGATGGCGCAAAACTTAAACCCGCCTTTGGTTGGTTTGTGTTATTAATGGGTATTTATATTATTGCAAAAGAAATTTTCTTTAAGTAACACTTGTCACAAACTTTTAAAACAATCAATTTTAATTTTACACTTTAAAACATAAACAATGCAAATAGAACAAATTTATACAGGATGTTTAGCACAAGGTGCTTACTACATTACAAGTAATGGCCAAGCTGCCATTATAGATCCACTTCGTGAAACAAAGCCTTACTTAGAAAGACTACAAAGAGATGGTGTAACTTTAAAGTACATTTTCGAAACCCATTTCCACGCCGATTTTGTGAGTGGACATTTAGACCTGAGTAAAGCTACGAATGCACCTATTGTGTATGGCCCCAATGCACATCCTGTATTTGATTTCATTAGTGCTACCGATGGGCAAATATTTGAAATAGGCGATATTAAAATAAAAGTTTTGCACACACCAGGCCACACAATGGAAAGCGCTTGCTATTTATTGATTGATGAAAACGGAGTAGAACATGCTTTGTTTAGTGGTGATACCTTATTTATTGGAGATGTGGGCCGCCCCGACCTTGCTCAAAAAGCGGCTTCTATGACCCAAGACCAATTAGCCGCAATATTGTACAATTCATTGCGTATAAAAATTATGACTTTGCCCGATGATGTTATTGTGTACCCGGCACATGGTGCAGGCAGTGCTTGTGGTAAAAATATGAGTAAAGAAACTACCTCTACTATTGGTATTCAAAAAGAACTAAACTATGCTTTAAGAGCCAGCATGACCGAGAGTGAATTCGTAACAGAAGTTACAGATGGTTTGTTACCACCACCAGCATATTTTGGTGCAAATGTAGCTATGAATAAAAATGGGTATGAGAGTTTTGATACTGTATATAACAATGGTATGAAAGCATTAAGTGTAGAAGAGTTCGAACTAGTAGCAGAAAGTACAGGTGCATTAATTTTAGATACTCGTAACAACAGTGAATTTTATAAAGGATACGTGCCACAATCTATAAACATTGGTATTGAAGGTGATTTTGCACCCTGGGTAGGAGCTATGATAGGCGATGTAAAACAGCCTATTATTTTGGTTACAGAAGCTGGACAAGAAGAAGAAACGGTAACACGTCTAACAAGAGTAGGTTTTGATAATATTGTTGGTCATTTGAAAGGCGGTTTTGAAACTTGGCAAAATGCTGGCCAAGAAGTTGATAAGGTTAACAGAATTACTGCTGAGACATTTGCAACAAAAGTAAAAATTGGCGAAAATAAAGTGGTAGATATACGTAAAAACAGTGAGTATTGTGCCGAACATGTAGATGAAGCATACAGCCGTCCATTAGCAGAAATAAATGATTGGATTAAAGACATTAACCCAGAGGAACATTTCTTTTTACATTGTGCAGGTGGTTATAGAAGTATGATAGCAGCTAGTATTTTGCTAAGCCGTGGATATAGAAATTTTACAGAAATAGAAGGAGGGTTTAAAGCAATTGCAGAAACTAGCGTGCCTAAAACTGATTTCGTTTGTCAAAGTAAAATAGCATTGGCAAAATAATTAAATACTCGATTGGTTCTAGTAAAAAAGACACGTTCAAATAGATAAATAAAAAAGAAAAAAATGGAACAAACAGTAAATCAAATGCCACGAATTGGCGACCAAGCCCCCGACTTTGATGTAGTTACTACAATAGGTCAAGTAAAATTAACAGAATACAATAAAGACCATTGGGTAATACTGTTTTCACATCCTGCTGATTTTACACCTGTTTGTACTACAGAAATGACAGGCTTTGCATTAGAAAAAGATTTCTTTGCCCAACACAATAGTAAACTCATAGGCTTAAGCATTGATAGCATACATTCTCATATAGCTTGGGTAAATGCAGTACAAGAAAAAACAGGTGTGCTTTTTGAATTTCCTATCATTGCTGATTTAGATATGAAAATATCTAAACTGTATGGTATGCTACAACCCGGCGAAAGCGAAACGGCAGCTGTAAGAGCCGTGTTTATAATAGACCCAACAGGTAAAGTGCGTTTAATAATGTATTACCCTCTAAATGTTGGAAGAAATATGGAAGAAATAAAAAGGACATTAATTGCACTACAAACAAGTGATGAACATAAATGTGCAATGCCTCTAAATTGGAAGCAAGGTGATAAGGTAATTGTACCAGCACCTAAAACCATAGCTGCACTTGCAGAAAGAAAAGCAAGTAACTTAGAAATGACAGATTGGTATTTAGCCAAAAGAGAATTATAAAATAATAAACAATTAAAAAAACATAAAATGGGAATATTAGATATGCTTTTTGGAAACAAAGCAAACAACAATCAATTAGAAACAATTATTAATGGAGGTGCATTTTTAGTAGATGTACGAGAGCCCTCTGAAGTAGCAGAAGGTGGTGTAAAAGGTGCTATAAATATACCTTTAGGCAGCATACCACAAAATTTGAAAAAATTTGCAAATAAAGAACACATAGTTGTTTTTTGTAGAAGTGGCAACAGAAGTGGACAAGCAAAAACCATTTTAAATCAAAATGGAATTACAAATGTAACCAATGGGGGTACTTGGAATACTGTAAATGAACTTGTAAATAATAATAAAAAATGATAAATATGAAAGAAGAAATGCAATGCTGCATAACAGAATGCGAAAGACCATTAGATAAAACCTATTGGGACAATCAGTATAAAACCAATACCATAGGTTGGGATTTGGGAGAAGTAGCACCTCCAATAAAAATATATATTGATAATTTGCAAAATAAAAATGCAGCTATACTAATACCCGGCTGTGGCAATACGTACGAAGCAGAATATTTATTACAACAAGGGTTTAAAAATATTACAGTAATAGATATTGCTCCAACTTTAGTTGAGAATTTACAAGAAAAATTTGCTAATAATGCAAACATTAAAGTTGTGTTAGGTGATTTTTTTGAACACATAGGTAGTTACGATTACATAATTGAACAAACATTTTTTTGTGCATTACCACCAACTTTGCGTCAGCAATATGTTTACAAAATGCATCAATTATTAAATAGAAATGGTGTGTTGGTAGGGTTGCTTTTTAATAGAACATTTGATGTAAGTCCACCATTTGGAGGAAGTAAATCTGAGTATGAATTATTATTTAAAGACGCATTTCATTTCAATGCGATAGAGGATTGTAAAACTTCTGTAGCGCCAAGAGCCAATACAGAATTGTTTATTGAATTACAAAAAAATAATGATGTAGTTGTAAACCTTTACAATTTTGATGGATTTACTTGCAGTGGTTGTGTAGCTACAGTAAGCCAAAAATATTATGCAATAAGCACAGATGTGTTAAACGTAAGTGTAACCACAAATTTTAGTGAAATATTAGTAGTTAGTAAAAAAGAAATTGAATTAAAATTTTTGCAGGATGCCATTGCGTATGATGCAAAGTATAAAATTAAAAAAAAATAAAAAGAAAAAAATGAGTTTAATAGAATTTATAAATCAACCTTGGAAATGGTATGTGGCAGGCCCATTAATTGGTTTAACTGTACCTACATTATTAATAATCGGAAATAAATCTTTTGGGATAAGTTCATCGTTGCGTCATGTTTGTGCAGCTTGCCTACCAGCTAATATTCCTTTTTTTAAATACGATTGGAAAAAAGAAATTTGGAATATGGTATTTGTCATAGGAATATTTTTAGGTGGAATTATTGCTATGCAGTTATTAACAAATCCTAACCCAATTCAAGTAAATTCAAATTTGGTAAAAGAGCTTACTGGATATGGTATTACAGATATAAATGGTTTATTACCTACTCAAATATTTTCGTGGGATAGTCTATTAACATTACGAGGATTTATAATGATAGTGTTGGGCGGTTTTATGGTAGGTTTTGGTACTCGCTATGCAGGTGGTTGCACAAGTGGCCATGCTATCATGGGATTATCTACTTTACAATGGCCTTCCTTAGTCGCAACTTGTTGTTTTATGGCAGGAGGTTTTCTTATGGCAAATTTCATATTACCATTTATTCTTTCACTCTAATCATTTTAATTCAAAAATAATAATAATGAACAATCAAAACGATTTAATACTTCGAGAGAAAGATGCCATGTGCGTAAACGAAAGTGAATTGCAACACAAATGGTATCATAATTTTAAATACTTAATTGTTGGCATAGCCTTTGGAATTGTATTTGTAAAAGCAGAAATTATAAGTTGGTTTCGCATTCAAGAAATGTTTCGCTTGCAATCTTTTCATATGTACGGGATAATAGGCAGTGCAGTAATCGTAGGTATAATTTCAGTTTTTCTAATTAAAAAATTTAATGTAAAAACTATTTATGGCGAAACAATTGTATTTCACCCCAAAACATTTAGTAAAGGACAAATTTATGGAGGCTTGCTATTTGGACTAGGTTGGGCTATAACAGGAGCTTGTCCTGGTCCATTATATGCCACAATAGGTACTGGTGCAACAGTAGTGGTTGTTACGCTTTTAAGTGCTATTTTTGGGACATGGATATATGGATTGCTACGAGATAAATTACCACATTAAAATTATGTAATGGTAAAGCAAAATGAGAAACAAATAGCAGATTTAGTTAGCATTATTCAGCGATTACTTGGCGTAATCGCTTTGATGTTTATTGGTATTATACTTTTAGTGGTGGTTGCTATTTTTAAACCCGATGTAAAACATTGGTTTGTAAAATCGGATGAAGAAAAAGCTATTGAAGCAAAGAAGAAAGAAGAATTTAAAGTATGGGAAGCTGCTTATGAAAAAGAAAAAGAATCCGCTATATTTTGGACAGCAGCAAATATAAATTCGGTAATGGAGGATAGCAATACAAAAAACCAATTATTGTACGGGAAAGAATTAATAGCACATACTGCAAAATACTTTGGACCCAAAGGAATTGTATTACAAATTACCAATGGTATGAATTGCCAAAACTGCCATTTAGATGCCCCCGCAACTTTACTTTCTCAGGTTACTGGTGTTGATTATTTGTTTAGATAATTAATTGGGTGTGTGATAAATGTTACAATTATTGTTTTAAAAATAAAGCAATTTTGTATTTTAATATTTAAGATGCAACAATTCAAAATTTTTATACTAGTCGTTTCATTCATGCTAGGTTCAGTAATTACCAAAGCACAAACCCATTATAATAGTTGGTTTAAGACAACAATTGGGTATTCATTTTCTGCCAAAATAAAAGCAGAGGTAGAATATCATCATCGCAACCAAAGTGATTATAATGCAAATAACCCATTTGATAAATGTTTAATGAATGCTATACGTACAATGGTTTATTATAAAACCAATGAACATTTACAATTTGCCATTTCGCCATTTGCTTATTTTAATAATAACAAAATAATACTATCGCCTACAGATGCCAATGCTCCAAAAAATAACGAAATACGTTTTAGTGCTTTTGTAGAGACGCAACAACAAATAATAAAAAAGTTTTTTTTACAAAATCGAACAGGTATAGAGTACAGAGTTTATGAAACTCCAAATAAAAATGTAACAAGGATTAGAAATCGTATTGCATTAAGGTATGATGCTAGCTCAAAATTTTCTTTTCTATTCGCCAATGAATTATTTGTAAATGCAAGTGGTATTCCAAGTTTACACCTATTTGACCATAATAGAATTGTTGCATTAGCTACTTACAAATTAACTACAAACCTCAAATTAGAATTTGGTTATATCCACAGCAATCGTATTCCCAAAATTAGCAATGATTTAATTTTGGAAGAAAATTTTTTGTTTAATATTGGGATTACGCTACCGAAAAAAATAAAATAATTTAACCTCTAAACCTATTCACAGAAAAAATTCGGCTTTGCCTTATTCTTGCAGTATCAAAATTTTATGGTTTTGCCAAAACTTGTATAAATCTAAAAGTGTTAAATTATTTAAGTGCTGGTGTCTTGTATTGTTGGTGTTGTAAAAGTTTCTATATAGTCAAAGATAGAAAGTGCTGCTTGTTTTTTAGTATGATATTTTTGATGGTATAGGTGTTCTGTTTTCAAGCTTTTAAAAAATGATTCTGCTATGGCATTATCTCAACAATTCATACTTCGTTGGACGTTTTTATGTTTGTTTATTTCGTTTGTAAATTCTTCACAGACATATTGTATACCTCTGTCTGAATGAAAAATAATACCATCTTGATTTATAAAGTAGATCAAATGGCCATTTAGACATCTTAGTTGGAATTATGCTGATTGATTAGTTGATGGTCTACCTATTATTTTACATTGGTATACTTCAGTTATACATGTGAATAATGCAAATGATAATCGTAGAGATACAAGAGTGTAGTTTCTGCACGAAGTAAATTTACATGCTAATTTGAACACGAATAAGGAATTTAAAAAATTGATTTGCACTCTTATATATTGAATAAAAACGGGCAACAGCGTCACTGAAGAAACTAAAATTTAAAAATAAAAAAAATGAAAAACACAAAAATGATTGCCGCCATGCTTGCTTCCATGCTCATGCTCTTAACTTGTTTTGTAGCAAGTAATTCTTTTGCTCAAACCAAAAAACATTCTTCCATGATGAAAGATTGTTGTATGATGAAAGAAGGGAAAATGATGTGTATGAAAAAAGGCAAAATGATGCCGATGAAACACGATATGACCATGGAAAATGGAACTAAGTGCATGACCAATGGAGAGTGCATTATGAAAAACGGTGAAAAAATGCAAATGACCGAGGGTCAATGCATGGACATGAAAGGTAAAATGGATATGTGTGATAAGATGAATAAGAATGAAAAGCATGAAAACACAGATAAGGATATGGCGATGACCTACACTTGCCCTATGCATCCAGAAATCATAAGAAACAAACCTGGGAAATGCCCGAAATGTGGAATGAAGTTGATAGAGAAGAAATAAACTTTATCTTACTGATTATAGATGAATATTTTTAAAATGGTGTGGTGACTTTGCTCATCACACTTTTTATTTCGTAACTTGTTTTTTTATCTACTTACAGAAATATAATTGAAAACTAAATCAACAATGACACATACATATCAAATTACCGGAATGAGTTGTAACGGTTGTCGTTCAAAAGTGGAAAAGGCTTTGAACGAAGTGGTAGGGATTTCTGCCATCGTTACATTAGATCCGCCTATTGCAATCATCACTATGGAGAAACATATTCCATTAGGAGATTTGCAACATGCCTTAAATACTATAGGCAATTATAAAATTGAAATGGATAATCAAGTTCATTCTTCAGATAAAAAAATAGGTACAGAAGAAAATAAATCAGCTTTGTCACCTAATCCTACAAAATCAGAATCAGATTCAATTGTCAAAAATAGTAGAGGGAAATATTATTGCCCTATGCATTGTGAAGGAGATAAAGTGTATACTAAGGCTGGTAATTGTCCAGTGTGTGGCATGCATTTAGAAAAAGTCCCTGAATTGTCCTTGAATTCGATTTCTTACACTTGTCCAATGCATCCAGAAATAATGAAGGATGCACCTGGCACTTGCCCAATTTGTGGAATGAACTTAGTTCCAACAGAACCTACGGATGGGGAAGAAAATAAAGTATATAAAGAGCTGGTACAAAAAATGAAAGTTGCTTTAATTTTTACCGTTCCGATATTTTTCATCGCCATGTTGGAAATGATGCCAGACAATCCTCTTCAAAAAATAATGGGAATTATATGGTGGAATTGCTTACAATTCATTCTAACTTTACCGGTCGTTTTTTATGCTTGTTGGATGTTTTTTGTTCGTGCTTTTAAATCCATCATTACATGGAATCTCAACATGTTTACTCTCATCGGAATCGGGACTGGCGTATCCTTTGTGTTTAGTTTAATTGGAATGGTTTTTCCCGCCATTTTTCCTAATGAATTCAAAACAGAAAGCGGCACTGTATTTCTCTATTTTGAAGCAACAACCGTAATTTTAACCCTAGTTTTATTGGGTCAATTATTGGAAGCAAGAGCGCATAGTCGAACAAGCGGAGCTATTAAGGAGTTATTAAAACTTGCCCCAACAGAGGCTACATTGGTGATGGATGGAGAGGATAAAGTAATTTCTATTCACGATATAAAGAGAGGAGATTTATTACGAGTTAAACCTGGTGATAAAATTCCGGTGGATGGTAAAATAAGCAATGGCGAAAGCAGTATAGATGAATCCATGATTACTGGCGAGCCGATTCCTGTCGATAAAAAAATGGGTGATGCAGTAATAGCCGGAACAATCAATGGCAACAAATCATTTGTTATGATAGCCGAAAAAGTAGGTTCAGAAACTTTGCTATCTCAAATTGTTCAGATGGTAAATAATGCTAGTCGCTCTCGAGCACCCATTCAAAAATTAGCAGACAGTATCGCCAAATATTTTGTGCCAATTGTTGTCCTTATATCTATCACTACATTTTTTGTTTGGGCGAAATTTGGCCCTGAGCCAACACTTGTGTATGGTTTTATAAACGCAATTGCTGTATTAATCATTGCCTGTCCTTGTGCTTTGGGATTGGCTACTCCTATGTCGGTTATGGTGGGAGTAGGCAAAGGAGCGCA
>Ga0114969_10002682_pt1 | contig 14545 bp, 13 predicted proteins | sample M_130807_MF_Meta_FD_87316 | JGI IMG/M metagenome (GOLD analysis project Ga0114969, IMG submission 87316) | Freshwater microbial communities from Lake Montjoie, Canada to study carbon cycling - M_130807_MF_MetaG | ecosystem: Environmental > Aquatic > Freshwater > Lake | place: Lake Montjoie...
AAATCAACTGTTACAGGTGTTGAGATGTTCCGTAAAATTCTTGACGATGGTGAAGCCGGCGATAATGTTGGTTTGCTTCTTCGTGGAGTTGAAAAGGATGACATCCGTCGTGGTATGGTTGTTTGCGCTCCTGGTTCTATTACTCCTCACACTGATTTCAAATGTGAAGTTTATGTTCTTTCAAAAGAAGAAGGTGGTCGTCATACTCCATTCTTTAATAAGTATCGTCCCCAGTTCTATATGAGAACTACTGATGTTACTGGAGAATGCGAATTACCGGCAGGAATTGAAATGGTTATGCCTGGTGATAATGTGTCTATCGTTGTTAAACTTATTACTCCGGTAGCTATGGAAAAAGGTCTTCGTTTCGCAATACGCGAAGGAGGTCGTACCGTAGGTGCAGGTCAAGTGACTGAGGTAATTAAATAATAATAAATTGAAGTTTAAATTTTCGGGTTTAAAGTTCGAAGTTCAACAAAGCTTCCTACTTTAAACCCGAAGGTTTTAATGGGAGAGTTGAAATTCACTGAAAAGTTTATTCGAAAAGAAGCTCATTAAAATTTACATTTGAACTCAAATACGGGTGTAGCTCAATTGGTAGAGTAGCGGTCTCCAAAACCGTTGGCTGGGAGTTCGAGTCTCTCCACCCGTGCAAACTTAAACAACATGAATAAGGTAAGTTTATACATCAAAGAATCCTATGCTGAGTTAATGACCAAAGTGTCTTGGCCAACCTGGGATGAGTTAACTAACAGTGCAATTGTAGTAGCTATCGCAGCACTGATAATGGCATTACTTGTTTTTGGAATGGATAAAAGTGCGAGCCTCATTCTGGGAACTTTCTATAAAGCATTTTAAATGATAACCATGACCGAAGAGAAGAAATGGTATGTTATGCGCGTTATAAGTGGTAAAGAGCGCAAAACAAAGGAATACATCGAGGGAGAAATCAATCGTTCCAAATGGGGCGAAATTATTTCTCAGGTGTTGGTTCCAATGGAGAAGATTTATAAAATTAAAGACGGAAAAAAAATTATTAAAGAAAGGAATTTTTTTCCGGGATATATTTTATTGGAAGCTGATGAAACCCGTTTAACCGGTGAGATGCTTCAAACAATAAAAAATATTACAGGAGTAATAAATTTCCTTACAGGAAATAATAATAAACCTCAAGCACTTCGAAAATCTGAAGTAAACAGAATTTTAGGTAAGGTGGATGAAATGCTCGGAGTTGGCGAAACAACTGCTGAACCATTTTTGGTTGGAGAAACAGTGAAAATTATTGACGGACCTTTTAACGACTTTATGGGATTGGTGGAAGAAGTGAATGAAGAGAAAAAGAAACTGAAAGTGAATGTGAAAATATTCGGGCGTAAAACTCCTGTTGAATTAAATTATGTGCAAGTAGAAAAACAAGTCTGATTGTAAAGTTTGATTCGTCAGCTGAATTCCGAAAGGAGCTTCCTTCAGATGACTTGGCAGTTTCAAGCAATAATCAGAAATCATTAAATCATAAATCTAAAATCTCAAATCAGAAAATGGCAAAAGAAATTGAAACATATGTGAAGTTGCAGGTGAAAGGCGGACAGGCAAATCCTGCTCCTCCAATTGGCCCGGCACTTGGTGCGAAGGGGGTTAACATCATGGAGTTCTGTAAGCAGTTCAACGCTCGAACACAGGACAAAATGGGGAAAGTTCTTCCTATTGTGTTGACAGTATACAAAGACAAAAGTTTTGACTTTGTAATTAAAACTCCACCAGCTGCAGTTCAGTTGCTCGAAGCAGCAAAAATTGAAAGCGGAAGTAAAGAATCGAACCGTAATAAAGTTGGAACTGTTAGTTGGACACAGGTTGAAGCAATAGCTAAAGATAAAATGCCAGACTTGAATTGCTTTACTATTGAGTCAGCCATGAAAATGGTTGCTGGTACAGCAAGAAGTATGGGAGTTGTTGTGGAAGGTAAAGCTCCTTGGGCTTAAGCATTTCAGCTTTTCAAATTTTAAGTTCAAAGCCTCGGTATAATTGCCGGGGCTTTGTTGTATTTCATAAAAAATAATTTTAGTATTAAATTGATAAAATGTTAGACGAAGAAATTACAGAAGAGGTAACTGAAGAAGCTGAAGATGGATTGTATGAACATCATCGGATAGTGGTTGATAAAGGACAAACTCCTCTTCGTATTGACAAATTTTTATTTAACAGGATTGTAAAAGTGAGTCGTAGCAGAATTCAACGAGCTGCTGATAGTGGGGGCGTATTGGTTAATGGGGATTCAGTAAATTCAAATTATAGAGTTCGGCCTGATGATATAATTACTATCATGATGCCTGAGCCAAAAACAGAATATGATGTAATTGCCGAAAATATTCCATTGAATTTTATTTATGAGGATGAAGATATAGCTATCGTAAATAAGTCTCCGGGTTTGGTAGTTCATCCCGGTGTTGGAAATTCTTCCGGCACATTAGTAAACGGGCTGCTTTATCATTTTAACCAATTGCCTGCAGTTTCAGGTAATGAGGTTCGTCCAGGGTTGGTGCATAGAATTGACAAAGACACAAGCGGACTGTTGGTAGTAGCAAAAAATGAATATGCATTAAACTTTCTGGCTAAACAATTTGCTGATCATACAATTGATAGAAAATACATTGCTCTAGTTTGGGGAGATGTTAAAGAAGATGAGGGAACTGTAACGGGACATATTGGTCGAAATTTGAAGGACCGCAAGAAGATGGATATTTTTCCGGAAGGTGATCATGGGAAAGACGCTATTACTCATTATAAAGTGTTAGAGCGTTTTCATTATACCACTTTAATAGAATGTAAATTGGAGACTGGACGAACCCATCAGATTCGTGTGCATATGAAATCAATCGGACACCCATTGTTTTATGATGAAACTTATGGCGGAAATAAAATTGTGAAAGGAACTATATATAAAAAATACAAACAGTTTGTTGACAATTGTTTTGAAGCATGTCCGCGTCAGGCATTGCATGCAGCATCATTGGGTTTCATTCATCCTACTACATTGAAACATATTTTTTTCGAATCTGATTTGCCTGATGATATGAAGGACCTTGTGAATCGCTGGCGGAAATATTTTGTGGCGGTGAGTGCGAGGGAGTAATTTGAATACGAATTGTTAAAAATTCCCATTATTTTAAGATTGGTTGAATAGAGTTTCATAACATACTTTTGAATAAAAAAACATGGATTCAAATAAAACCGCTCAATACATGGCAAACAAGATTCTTCAAAGTTATTGCTTAACTATGGCAATGCTCGAAGACTATTGTAAACAAACAGCGCATACAACAAGAGAACACCCTGAAAGTATAAAGAAAAGAATAATGGTATCAGGAGAAAAAATGAAAGTGAAATTAATGGAGGAAATTGCCGCTTTAAAGGGATAGATTTTTTTATTGACTCATATAGAACTTAAGTTTTATCCTATGAATTTTTATTAAATGGTCTATTAGTAAAATAAACAACTAAAAGAGTTAGATATTAGTATCAGACAATTAAATTGGCAATGCTTTCCACTCAGTTATTGCGACTTATATTTGAGCATTATTCTTTTAATTTTTAATGAAACAGAATTTTCTTTTTTCTTTATTTTTTTTCTTTAGTCTGCGAATTTTCGCGCAGGAGCAGCGATGCAATTCTTATGAATATCAGCAATACTTAAAAGCAACAGTTCCTGGGTATGCTGAAATGATTGAGCAATCAGAAATTTATTTACAAGATTATATCAAGACACACAAAAACAAAAGTGGCAGATCTATAATTACAATTCCGGTTGTTGTTCATCTGTTGTATCATCCGGATAGTACCAATCAGCAATTAAGCGACTGGCAAATCACATCACAGATAGATGCGCTTAACGAAGACTATAGAAGATTTAATGCAGATAAATTTAAAACACCATCACTCTTCGATTCAATTGCTGCTGATTGCGAAATAGAATTTTGTTTGGCAAAACGCGACCCGAACGGAAATGCAACAAATGGAATAAGACGAATTGTAACATCAGAAAGTTTGTTTGTTGATTTTTCAAGCCCTAAACAAACTACAGCCGGTGGAGACGATCCTTGGCCATTTACTGAATACCTGAATATTTGGGTGTGCGGACTTCAATATCCTTTACTTGGTTTTGCAACTTTTCCCTCAAATTCTATCAATCCGGCGGACGATGGTGTGGTTATCCACTATAAAGCATTCGGAAGAATTAATTGTTTTTCAAAAAAATACTACGAAGGTCGAACCGCAACTCATGAAGTAGGACATTGGCTAAACCTCGTTCATATTTGGGGAGATACACCCGGGTGCAGTCCGGATGATAATGTTGACGATACACCCGTTCAGGCTGAAGAGCATTATAAATGCGATGGATTTCCATATCCAAGTTGTAGTAACACCAGTGATATGTTTATGAACTACATGGATTACACGCTTGATAGTTGTATGAATATTTTCACTTTTGGCCAAAGAAAAAGGATGTTTGATTCATATACTGCATTTCGTAAAAGTCTTGATACCTCAGATGGATGGAAACCATTACCACCAACTTATGCATGGGATATTGGAGTTACAAAAATTTTATATCCCGATGATTTTATTTATGGTGAAACCATGCAACCTGTAGTTACCATTAAAAATTTCGGAATTCAATCCATAACATCAGCTGATATAATTTATACAAAAAACTGGAGGAGTTCTCAAAATACTTATTCCTGGACTGGGGATCTTGGTCCAAACGAAAGCACTGATATCACACTTCCTGAAATTGCAGATAGTTCGTGGTATAATTTGTTTTGTGCCTGGACTAAAAATCCAAACGGATTTCAGGATGTCGATACAACTAACGATTTTAAAACAAGAAGTTACATTGTAAGTTTTGATTATCCTCCGATTAATGATTTATTAATATACCCAAACCCTACAGGAAGTTTAATTGTTCTTGATTTTGGTGAAGTGGTTGAATTAAAAGGAACAGTTGGTATTTATAATGTTCTCGGGCAGATGGAACAGGCGAATATGCAAGCTCTTTCGATTTCAAAATTCCAAATTGATTTAAGTAATTTCCCTTCAGCATTATATTTCATTGAGTTGAATGTAAATGGAGAAAGAGTGGTTAAAAAAGTTATTGTTCAACACGAATTGTAAATAAATATTCTGGTTACTACCATCATGACAAATGAACTAACAGCAAATTCAGAGTCAATTCAATTTATACTGAATGATGATTCATTGAATTCTGAATTAAAAAGAATAGGAGAAAAAGTTTTAAACTCTGAAAGAATAACTACTGACGAAGGTTTGTATTTATATGAAAATGGTAACTTAGGATTTCTTGGTTCACTCGCCAATTTTATTCGGGAAAAGAAAAATGGTGATGCTGTTTTTTTTAATCGTAATTTTCATATTGAGCCAACCAACAAATGTGTTTTTGCCTGCAACTTTTGTTCATACTCACGATTGATTCAGCAGGAAAATGAATCATGGGAATTATCGCATGAACAAATGATGGATATTGTTCGAAAGTATGATGGTGATCCAGTTACAGAAGTACATATTGTCGGTGGTGTTCATCCGAAAATGAATCTTGATTTTTTCTGCAATCTCATCAGGGAAATAAAAAAGCATCGTTCCGATTTGCATGTGAAAGCATTTACTGCAGTAGAATTGGAATACATGTTTCGCAAAGCTAAAGTGAGTATTGTTGAGGGAATGCAGAAACTGAAGGATGCCGGAATGGATTCAATGCCAGGAGGTGGTGCTGAAATTTTTGATGAGGAAATAAGAAGTAAAATCTGCAACGATAAAGCTTCATCAAATGAATGGCTCACAATTCACGAAACTGCTCATAAACTTGGAATCCCTTCAAACGCAACAATGTTGTATGGTCATATTGAAAATTATGCTCATAGAATTGACCATATGAATCGCTTGCGTGAAATGCAGGATAGAACCAATGGCTTCAATACCTTCATTCCTCTCAAATTCAGAAATGGTGATAATGAAATGAGTAATGTAAAAGAATCAACCATTGTTGAAGACATGAAATGTTATGCCATGTCAAGAATTTTTCTTGATAACTTTAATCACATAAAGGCATACTGGCCAATGATTGGAAGAACCAATGCTCAGTTATTATTGAACTTTGGCGTGGATGATATTGATGGTACAATTGATGACACAACAAAAATTTACTCAATGGCAGGAGCAGAGGAGCAAAATCCAACCATGAACACGAGAGAATTGGTTGATTTAATTTTGGCCGTAAATCGGAGACCAATAGAAAGAGACACTTTATATAAACCTATTCGTGATTTTATTTTAAATCCTTTTGAAAAGGAAAAAAATGAAAAAACATATCTGAATTAATTTGTTTTAAGTAAGAATACACACCAATTGAAAGAAATATTTTTAATACGCCACGGCGAAACTGATTATAATAAAAAGGGAATTGTTCAGGGCCGTGGGGTTAACCCTTCGTTAAATGAAAAAGGAATGTCACAAGCTGATTCTTTCTTTCAAAAATATCAAAACGAACCATTTGAAATTGTTTACACTTCCACTTTAAAGAGAGCGATTGAGTCAGTTCAATCATTTATTGATAAAAAAATTCCACATGAAATATATTCAGAACTTGACGAAATCGGGTGGGGAGATTTTGAAGGAAGGGAGGTTGATGATTATTTCAGAAGTGAGTTCAAAAGAATAATCGGTGAATGGCAATCAGGAAATCTCGAAGAAAAAACAATTAATGGAGAGAGCCCGTTGGAATTGCAGCAAAAACATTTTCAGTTTATTAATATTTTAAATTCCCGTCCCGAAAAAAAAATACTAATGTGTATGCATGGAAGAGCCATGCGTATTTTATTATGTACTCTTTTAAATAAGTCGTTGAGCGAAATGGATAATTTTCCTCATTACAATCTATCACTATATCGATTGGTATATGATGGAAAGGAATTCAAACTAACCACTTTCAACGACTTATCCCATTTGCATGTCGAAGTATAAGATTGCCTCAGTTGCATATTTAAATTCGAAACCGTTTTTATACGGACTAAATAATTTTCCATTCAAATCTGATATTGAATTTACAGTTGATACTCCTGCAAACATTTCTGTGAAATTATTGAATGGCGAAGTTGATTTGGCTTTAGTACCTGTTGCAGTTTTATCTCAACTGAAACATTATTATTTATTAGATGGATGTTGTATCGGGGCTAAAGGACCTGTGCAATCGGTTTGTTTATTTTCAGAAAAGCCAATTGAAAATTGCAATAGAATATTATTGGACTATCAATCCCGGACTTCTGTTATGCTTATTAAAATTCTGATAAGTAAACACTGGAAGTTAAATCCTGAATTTGTATCGACTGAGGCTGGTTATGAAAAGGAAATCAAAAATGAAACAGCGGGATTAGTAATCGGAGACAGAGCACTTGAATTGAAAAGCAAATTTAAATTAGTATACGATTTAGGTGAAGAATGGATGAAGTTCACGGGTTTGCCTTTTGTTTTTGCTGTATGGGTAAGTTTGAATGAAATTCCTGATGAAATAAAATCAGAATTGACCAAAGCCTTTCAATTAGGTATTAACTCAATAGATAAAGTAATTGCTGAGGAGGAAAAAAAGTTTATAGGAATTGATGTCGGAAATTATCTCACCAATGGTATAGATTATATATTAAATGACGAAAAATTAAAAGCAATGAAGTTGTTTCTGAATTATATAATTGAAATTGAAGAAACTGTTGTTTAAATCCTTTTTTCGCTCAGAATAATTTTTCAACCAAATTCGAAATTCAATAAATTTAGTTTCAGTTCAAACAATTTTAAATTTTGTTTGTTAACTCTGAATCAGATGGCTCAATACTCAATTAAGGATTTAGAAAAACTTTCAGGAATTAAGGCGCATACATTGCGAATTTGGGAGTTGCGATATGGAATAATTACTCCCAACAGAACAGATACTAATATCAGATATTACGATGATAATGATTTAAGAAGCCTTTTAAACATTGCTTTACTCAATCAACACGGTATTAAAATTTCTAAAATTAGCGGAATGACTCCTGCTGAAATTGAAAAGGAGATACTTGCTATAACAGAAACCAGTAAGGATGTAACCGGTTTTATTGAATCATTAACTATTGCAATGATTGAGGTAAATGAGCAAAAGTTTGAGAAGGTAATTAGTAACGGAGTATTAAAATTCGGATTTGAAAAAACGATGATTGAAATCATTCATCCTTTTTTAGTTCGTATAGGAGTGATGTGGCAAGTTGGAAGTATAAAGCCTGCGCAGGAACATTTTATATCAAACCTGATTAGGCAGAAATTAATTTCAGCTATTGATGGGCAGCATGTTGAAAGCGGAAATAACTCGTCAAAATTTCTATTGTACTTACCCGAAGGAGAAATGCACGAGTTATCGCTTCTGTTTTTATCATTTTTCATTCGCGCCAGGCATATGCATGTTACCTATTTAGGGCAAAGTGTTCCATTTGAAGATATTGTTTCAGTAAGCCAAACTTATGAACCTGATTATATAGTAAGCATTTTTACAACCTATCCTGCAGTAAATCATTTATCAGAATATATAAAGAAGCTTTCTTCAAGTTTAAAAAAGCAAAAGATAATTTTATCCGGGTACCGGACTCTTGATTTTAAAGAAAAGATTCCGACTAATGTTATCATGCTAAAACAAATGCAGGATATTTTGTCGTTTATACAAAGCTGCCAGATAGATGCAGCGCATAAAAACTAAATTTTTATTGTTTAAGTAATATTAATATATATTAAACAATAATAAATTTCATAAGCAGCATAGATTCTTATTAAAAAATAAATAAAATATTTTTTCATGATTCCCATGCGAATAATCAAGCTATTTTCATTGGTAAAAATTGATTCAATCATGTGTTACGGAATTTATTTGTTTAACATATATTTAAAATAAGTTAAACAAAATTTGGATTGTTGTGTTTTTATGTTTAACATTGCACCATAAATATTAAACAAAACAAACAAAACAGCATGACAACCCTACAATTTAACGAACAAGTAGTTGATTACTCAGGTAGCTTAAAACCATTTGCGTACAAGCTCACCAGAAATTCAGAAGATGCCTCTGACTTAATACAGGAAACTGTATACAAGGCTTTAATTAATGCCGATAAATTTCATAAAGGCACTAATCTAAAGGCTTGGCTATTTACAATCATGCGTAATATTTTTATTAATAATTACCGTCGTAACTCCCGACACGGTATTGTTTCGGACCCAACTGAGAACTTATCACTTCTAAATTCAATAAGAAATTCTACAACCAATAGCGGTTTAGTAAATATTCATATGGAAGAAGTTAATAAGGCACTTGAAAATTTATCAGAAGAATTTAGAATTCCTTTCTTATTGCATTACGAAGGATTTAAGTACAATGAAATTGCAGAAGAATTGCAATTGCCTCTTGGTACTGTAAAGAGCAGAATTTTCTTTGCCCGGAAAGCATTACAAAAAATGATTGACCGTTTGGTTTAATCAAGTGGAAATTATTTCAGGTTTAGTTTTTATCATTGATTAAAAATTAACCGAAATGTTTTTAGGAGCTCTTGCGCTTGCCCCAGGCCTGGCAATAATGATTTTTATTTATTGGAAGGATAAATTTGAGAAGGAGCCCAAGCGCTTATTAGCCTTAAGTTTTTTACTTGGATCATTAAGTATTATTCCTGCCATTATATTAGAAATGATATTTAGCAATTATGCTGAATCAATACCAATTTACCTTATTTCTAATGCTGTTAAAGCAGTTTTAGTAGTTGGATTAGCCGAAGAGGGTTCTAAATATTTTATGGCTCGTTATTTTTTATTTCCCAGAAGAGCATTTAATGAACCATTTGATGGAATTACCTATTGCGTTATGATTTCAATGGGTTTTGCAACTATTGAAAATGTTATGTATGTAATGGATGGTGGGGTTACAACTGCATTATTAAGAATGGTTACTGCAGTTCCTGCTCATGCAACATTCGGTATTATTATGGGATATTATTTAGGACTGAAAAAGTTTGATAATGAAAATAGTAATTATGGATTAAAGGCTTTGGGATTTGCGGCATTATTACACGGAGCATATGATTTTTTTCTTTTCATAAATTATTATCCTGGTATGGCAATTGGCGCATTATTATCTTTAAGATACGGTATTATCTTTTCAAGAAAAGCAATTAAACTGCATCAGCAGGCTTCACCATTTAATATGTAGTTAAGAAAAGTTTGTTTTTCTTTAATTAACAACGAAATATTTTACCAAGGGTAGCAACTTTTAAGAATTGAAAAGGTAAAGAGGAGCAACCCGAAAGGGCAAAACACCTTTTTTGTGAAAAATTTAATACTCAAAACTCTTGGTTTTACTTTCATTACTACTATTGTATTTGCACAGGAAGGCGGTGGCGCGAAAACCATCCTAGCAGATTCAACACAACAACAGCAAGAACCTGTTTTTTCAATATCGGTTGAATCAGCATTTACCAATTCTTATTTATGGCGAGGCATTGAATTCAATAATGGATTAATTCTTCAACCTTCAGTTAATTTAGAATATAAAGGTTTCGTTCTTAACCTCTGGAATTCAACAAGTATTTTAGAAACAAATAACAATTCAATAGCGCAGGAAATTGATTTCACTTTATCGAAAATTATTGAGCCTGGCAATTTTTATTTTGAACCGGCTCTTTTGTTATATTCCTATCCGTCGAAAAATTCTTTTAGTGCGACGGCTGAAGCATCAGTTTTTGCTGCTTTCTATAAAGGAGATTTTGGCCTTTTTATAAATCCTTCTACTGATATATTATCTAATTCGGGGGGGGCATTTTCTGAAACCGGATTTACTTACGATCATGAATCTGAAAAAATACATATCGTTACGAATTTTGCCTATGGTTTAGGTAATAGAAAATTTGTTAATTATAATATCCTTGGTGATGAGCCACAAAGTATTAATTCAAATTATCGATTAATTGATATTAACGGATATGTACAGAAAAGTTTAAACGAAACTCTTTACATTAAACCTTCATTTAATTTCTTCCATTTAATAGGAACTGCCTTTACAAACACTTTAAACACTAATCAATTGAATATTGCCATTTCAATTGGTGCCGAATTTTAAAACACTATGAAAATCCAGGTACGAATTATTTTACTTCTTACAGTTATCCTTACGAGTGCAATAGGAGTTATTTCCTATATGCGGAATTCTGAAACGGATAAAATGTCTTTGCTGTTAAAAAACAGATTGGCTGAAAAGGATAGCATTTACGACAAGATCCTCGATTTAAAATCAAACAGTTTATTCATGATTGCAAGTTTTGAATATTCAATTTGGGATGAAATGGTTGATTATACCAAACTTGCTTCAACTCCAATTTTAAACGAAGAACAAACCACTAAAAAAACAGAGTTTGAAGAAAACAGTATTGATTTTTTATTAGATCAATATAATTTTTGCGGAGTATGGGTTTATGATCTCACATTCGGTTGTTTGTTTGCTGTAAATAATTACGATGTTAATTCTAAAAGTAAAATTCCATTGTCAAGATTTGATTTGTCAAAGGCATTTATTAAGCAAAACGAAGGAAGAGGAGATCATTTTACACACTTCTTTATAAAAACCAGCGAAGGTGATTTAATGGAGATTCGCGGGGCTACTATTCACGGAACATTAGACAATGAAAGAAAAGATTCTCCTGTCGGATATTTATTTACTGCTAAACTATGGGATAAAAAATACCTAGGTGAGTTGGGTGCATTAAATATTGCTGAAATAAATATTTCTTTCGATTCAGCCAGATTCAATTTAATTTCTTCATCAAAACAGATCGACGGAAAAGGAACATTAGTAAGTTCAAGAAATTATAAAGGGTTTGATGGAAATGTAATTGCTAAAACAATAATTAAATATCCAACTCCATTCTATGCTGAGCTTGTTACCGGTACTGATAAGGCAAACTTGGTTTTTGTCGGGTTCTGTATTATTCTGTTGATTTTGGTAACTGCGGCATTTATTTCCTGGGTTCGAAATCCATTGCACCGTATTTCACAAAGTTTAAATTTTGATAATCCTAGATTCATTTCGAAACTGTCAAATTCAAATACAGAATTTGGTAAATTGGCACAACTCATAATTAACTTCTTTAAACAAAAAGAAGATTTACAAATCGAAATAAAAGCCAGGCAGGAAAATGAATTAGCTCTTCGCTATAGTGAAAAAAGATTTATTGATGTAACTGAAGCTTCAGGCGAATTTGTTTGGGAAACAAATGAAAAAGGAGAGGTGATTTTTATTTCAAACAGAATATTTGATGCAATTGGTTATAATATAGATGAATGTTTAAATGCCTCGCTTTATAGTATCATTTACGATGAAGATAAGGCTAAAATCGGTGAGGAATTTAATAAGTACATAAATAATTCTGAGTCATTTAAAGACATTGAATTTCGTGTGATACGAAAAGATTCTTCAGTCGGATTTATGCGAATAAGCGGAACTCCGGTTTTTAATGATTTGCAAAATGCTGTTGGATTCAGAGGTACTGGACAGGATGTAACTGTTCAAAAACAATTTGAAGAGGAACTTTGTCAGGCAAAAGAATTAGCAGAAACTGCCAATCTTGCTAAGAGTGAATTTTTAGCAAACATGAGTCATGAGATTCGTACTCCAATGAATGGAATCATGGGTATGACCGAACTTACTCTTGCTACCAACTGTACAGAAGAACAACGCGAATACCTTGAATTGGTAAAGACTTCAGCCGATAATTTATTAATTGTAATTAATGATATTCTGGACTTCAGTAAAATTGAAGCAGGCAAACTGGAACTCGAAGAAATTGATTTTGATCTTCGTGAAATGATGAGTAAAACAATGAAATTGCTTGCATTAAGAAAGAAGGATAAAGGCATTGAAATGATTTTGGATATTGATGAAAGTATTCCAAAAGTTATTGTCGGCGATCCTGGCCGTTTGCGTCAGGTAATTATTAATATTGTAGGTAATGCAATTAAGTTTACTGAAAAAGGTGAAATAGGATTACATGCAAAATTAAAGAGGACGGAAAATGGAAGGTCTGTTATAGATTTCACAATTTCTGATACCGGAATTGGAATCCCTCAAGACAATCTTAAATCTATTTTCGAACCATTTACGCAGGCTGATGGCTCAACTACACGAAAATTTGGCGGAACAGGTTTAGGCTTAACTATAACGCGCAAACTTATTTCACTCATGAAGGGTGATGTGTATGTAACAAGTGAAATAGGTAAAGGAAGTCAGTTTCATTTCAATTCCGAATTCGGAATCGGTCAGGCAGTAACACGGTATTTGCCGGCTGATTTTGATGTATTGCGAAAATTAAAAGTTTTAATTGTAGATGATAATTTAACTAACCGCAGAATTATGGAGGGGCAGTTAAAAAATCTGGTAGATAATATTGTTTCAGTTGATAACGGGCGAAATGCATTATTTGAATTAAGCAAAGCCTACAACGAATCAAATCCGTTTGATTTGATGTTGCTCGATGTTCAAATGCCGGGTATGGATGGATGGGAAGTTGCTCGTAAAATGAAAGAGAATCCAAACTATTCAGCAACAAAAATATTTGTTATGTCAAGTGTGGCTGACAATATTGATACAAGTGAACGACAAAAATTAAATATTACGGCATTCATGGCCAAACCTGTTACTTATCAGGAATTGCTCGATGAATTATTTAAACTGTTTGGAAAAGTTGATTACCAAAACATATCTGAAAATCACGAGGCTCAATCTGTTAAAGTTTATCACCATCAGTCATTAAATATTTTGCTTGCCGAAGATGATTTAATTAATCAGAAACTGGCAATAACTGTTCTCGAAAAAAATGGATTTAAAGTTACGCTGGCTAATAATGGGTTAGAAGTTCTTGACATGATGAAAAAGGACAAGTTCGATCTTATATTCATGGATGTTCAAATGCCACACCTGGATGGTTATGAAACCACACTAAAAATTCGCGAAAACGAGTTGGCATCAGGCGAACATATTCCGATTATTGCCATGACAGCTCATGCTATGAAAATGCACCGCGACCGTTGCTTTGAAGTTGGTATGGATAACTATGTAAGTAAGCCAATTAAAACCGACGAAGTTTTTAAAGTAATGGCAAAACTCTTTGAAGGAAAAGAAATTGCAATTACCGAGAAAACAATTAAATCAGAGAATTCCGAAGAATTTAGCTTCAAGTATTTCGATCCAAATTTCTTTGGTGAACAATGCGTTAATGATTCATTGCTTATGGGCGAATTGATTAAAATGTTTTTAAAAAGTATATATCCTCAAATGGAAACATTAGACAAAGCAATTGAAAACAAAGATTTTAATGATATTAACCGAATAACTCATAAAATGCGTGGAAGCATTTCTCCATTTGGTGCAAAATCAACGGGAGATTTATTGTATGTCCTCGAAGCTATGGGAAAAGATAAA
>Ga0114969_10002684_pt1 | contig 14543 bp, 10 predicted proteins | sample M_130807_MF_Meta_FD_87316 | JGI IMG/M metagenome (GOLD analysis project Ga0114969, IMG submission 87316) | Freshwater microbial communities from Lake Montjoie, Canada to study carbon cycling - M_130807_MF_MetaG | ecosystem: Environmental > Aquatic > Freshwater > Lake | place: Lake Montjoie...
AAATAAAATTATAAATAGATAAAAAAATAAATAAATAGATAAAAAATAGATAAAAAATAAATAAAAAAATAAACTAATATTTCTTTAAGAATAATATTATAATTATGAACTAAAAGCTACACCTCCCATACCAGACATAATTCGCAATATATTATAATTTAAACCATACACTCTTACTTGTTGTGGTCCTGTATTTGGATTAATATTTAAAAATAATTCTTTAGTATCCAGTTTAGAAAAATTACTACAGCCACTGGGTTGATGATCTTCTGGATTAACACTAAATGAATAAATATAGATAAATCCATTTGGACTTCTTGTATGTTTTTGATAAGGTTGAATTAATCTAAAATAATCAGCTTTACGAATACTAAATCTTTCTATACCATTTATATAGATTTGGGCAGTATCAAGAATATTATTTTGTGTTACATTTGGATCAACGGTATTAGAATAATTAAATAAATCATTAATTGTGAATACAGCATCCAATTGATTTACCCAAAATAATTCTTTTACTGGTAAATTAAATGTAAGTGGAACACGTTTAGTAGTTTCACCTGTAGTAATACTTTCACTACCACTATATTGTAGTTGTTCTATTAAATATCTATGTTTGGCATTCGCAAATTCTCTTTGTTCTATAGTATCTAAATAGATATAATCTATATATAAACGCACCTCACTTATATTTGTATCTGTAGTTGTGCTAATGATCCCATTTGGTTTTATATAGATAGTTGAATTTGTATAACCATTAGGAATAACTCCAACCATCGTTATTAAATAGGGATTTGCTATTGAACCTGTTTGACCACCTCCTATTGTAGCATTTGGTGCTATATAATATTGTGCTCCATCAGGAAAGACAATAATTTTACCTTGAATATCACTATTAGTAAGTGTTGGAGCATCATTATATAAATTTGTAACTGTAAGAATATTAGTATTATTACTTATACCACTATAATAAAGGTTACTACCAAAAGTATACATTTGATTTAAGGGTCTAAAATTTACTTCAAGTTCTACATCATGATATTGAAGAGCAATGAGTGGTAATGCTAAACCAATATTACGACAAAACCAAAATTGTAATGGAATATATAATGTTTGTGCTGCCGATGTTTTTTCTAAACTATAATTACGATTCAATAATTTATCAAGTCCAGCTTTTTTTGATTCACTTTGACTTAATTGGGTCCATATCTCCATCCATTCACTATATTGACGATCAATTAATTGACCCCCAATTTTTAAATCATAATATAAAACTGATGCATGACCTGTATTATTTACCCAACTAATAGTACCTACAGCATTAGGTGTATTAAAATCACCAGGACTACCTCCCCAATTAGCATCAAAAGTATAGGTAGGAAATATTTGCGGTATATCAATTTCAATAAACATTGTGTAAATTAAATCAGCATAACGAGTTATATTAAAGGTTGTTTTTTTACCCCATACAGGCTTAGCATCATAACTAATTTGGAATGCTTCCATTGAAAAATTTGTATGTCTTTTATAAATAGTTTTAAAAAATGTAATTTGTGGATTACCAATAAGATATATATCTTGTATTCCGTGTGCAACTAATTCTAATAATCCTGCTTGTGGCATTTTTAAATTATATTACGTGTTTATTATTTATAATTTTTTATAATTTTATATTATTAGATATATTTAATATAATTTTTATATTAAATCTTATATATAATATATTTATATTTTTTATTTATATTTTTTTATTATAAATTTTGATTTATATATTTTGATTAAACTATAAGATAAAAAATAAAGTTTAAAAAATAATTAGAATATTCTATATATAATATATAAGTAATCTAAGTAAATAATAATTAAATAAATTATAAAAAATATATATAAATAGATATATAAATAGATATAATACAATATAATACAAAACTATAAATCAAATGAGTGTAACAGGTACCAGTTTAAACATAAATTCTGGTAATTTATTATTTAATAATGATTCTAAATACAGTTGTATAAGTCAATCCTATAATATTAAAAGCAATTCTACCTATCTTTTAAATGCGTCAAATAATATAAATATAAATACAAGTAGTGGTAATTATGGTGTAAATGTAAATGATGGAGAATTAAGATTAACCAGTCTTGGTAATTTATCAAATGCTGTTATTATTGAGGCAACCAATACAAATGGTGGTATTTTACAAACAGCAGGTCTTGGTGGTATTCATCTTACTACAACTAATGGTGATATAGATTTACTTTCAAAAGGTGCTGATATTAATATTGGTATATCCTCTGTTGGCACTCCAGCACTAAATCAAACCCAGAATATTAATATGGAATGTTTTAATAATTATAATCTTAATTCTGGAGATATGTATTTTGTAAGTAGTGATGTTATTAGTTTTATATCACAAACAGGAGATATACAATTTGGAACAAGTTCTAATGGTAATCCGATTATTAAATTCGAAAATGGTAATCTTCTTATTAATCAAATTACAAGCAACCTTGATTATCAACTTGATGTTGCTATTACAGATTCAAGTAATAATAAAGATGGTTATAATGGTATTGTTGTTAATACTAAATTAAGTAATGTTGCCGCAGATATAACATTACAAACAAGCAATACATTAGGTGATGGCACACAATGTATATTATCGATAGGTTCATTTGGAAGTGATAATACACAAGCCATATTTAATACTTATATGGCATATCAAACAAGTAATATAGTCATAAGGGTTGACGGCAATTCTTATAATAGTAATTCTTTAGATCCAAATAATGGTAAAGATTTTATTTATTCTGATATTGGTAGAAAAATATACTGGTCTCAAACAAAAAGTCAAGACACAATCACAGGTCTTAGTTCTACGATTACAACTGTAAACGATGCTTCTAATGTTACTATTATTGGACCTTATACAGGTGAAACCTCTCGTGTTTATCTTTTAATGATTGATAGTTTAGGTACGCCAGATACTTTTAAATGGTCTAATAATGGAGGGAATACCTACCAAAAACAACTAATACCACTTACATTAAGCCCTATTACATTAGAATATGGTATATCAGTTACATTTACATCTACAACTGGTTTTTCATATAATCAACAATTTACATTTCAAACAAAAATCACAGCATTAGTTACAAATACAACATCTATACCTATTCCAGAACCATTACAAATATTACAACCCTTTTATTCTTATATTAATACGACTACCCCAAGTGATATCGTTATAAAAACAAATAATAATGAAAAAATGAGGATTACAGGAGACGGTGCAATCGGTATACAACAAAATATACCCAAAGCATCTATTGATTTAAATAGTAATTATAATAGTATAAATCACGTAAATCAAATGATTACAGGATATCAAATCAATCCCTCTATTGGATATTTGGAGTCAGGAGGCTATATTGTTGTCTGGAATAGCAATGATATAGCAGGACCATTCAATCATTTTGATGTTATAGCACAAAGATATATGGCAGATGGCTCCAGATATGGTAATAATTTTCAAGTCAATGTTACAGGACAAAATAATCAATCTTTTCCTTCTATTGCTGGACATAAATTACAAAATTCAAACCACTATTGTATTGCTTGGACGAGTAATGATAATATTACAAATCTTCATAATATTTATTGCCAAATCTATCATAATAATTTACCTATTAGAGCATTTGATATACAAATCGATTCCAGTAATAATACTATTAGTAACGCACGTGTTGCCGGTTTATACAATGGTAATTATATTATAGTATGGGATAAAGATGATGGCACCGGTAAATATAATTGTTTTGGTTGTATTATAAATGATAGTGAAACTGGAGGTATTGTTACAAGTTTTCAAATCAATCCAGCGGCGTCTTATTCACGAAAATTCCCCTTTGTAGCTGGGTTACCATCAAATGATACCTATAATCCTAATGGATTTGTTGTTGGCTATATGACAGCAATTGATAATAGTGTCGATCCCCAATATACTATCGCAATTAGAGTATTTAATTCAAGTGGAACGCCTATTAGTAATCAAATACCAATTACAAGTATTAGTGCTAATACATATTCAAATATTAGTGATGGTTTACTATCTCTATCCGAAATTAACAATAATAATGTCAATGAAATAAATGGGGGTTTTATTATGGCTTTTTACAGAAGTTATTTAGCAGATACAAGTCTTTTTAATGTTAGTAATATTATTGAAGGCTTAACCAGTGGTGCTACCGCTACGATTGCTTCTATCAATCCAGTATTATCAACAAGACAATTTACAATACAAAATACATCCAATCGCTTTTTAGTTTCAGAACAAATTAGTATTAGCTCAACAGTTCCAAATATTGGCACAATTATTGAAAAAATCGCCTCCATTACTTTTCCTACATTAACAACCGCAATCATTACACTTGATATTGGAAGTAAAAATATTGAAGCCTATCGTTTTAATTCAAATATATCTTCTGTAAATGATGCTTTATGGATAAAACAAGTAAATACATCTCCATTATACAATGACTTAGACCGTTCAACTGGCAATTCAGCTATTTTTCAATATAAACGCCCTATGTCTTATGTTACAGTAGATAATGAAGGCACGGCACTTGTGACTTGGACCACAGATAGTATTCCAAGTGTTTATTATCAATTATTAGATGTTGATACGGGTAATAAAATTGGAACACAACAAAAATTAACAACCGAATATGATGGTTTAAAACAACGTAATCAAGTAGCTACACATTTACAAAGTATAGGGGGTAATGACTATGGCTTTGTCATTGCTTGGGATAATCAAAGTTTAGATTTACAAGATACTGGTATTTTTCAACAGCTGATTGGTTATAAACATTCTTTATTAAATATAGAAGATGGTAATAGTAATTATATATTTAATCATTTAAATCAACTTGGTATAGGCACAAATTCTCCTGAAGCATCATTACATATTAAAACAAAATCGGCAGGTGGTGGTAGTGGTATTAGTGGTGGTAGTAGTAGTGACACAACTACAGCTACTATTAAACTACAAAATACATCTCAATATGTTATAACAAATCAAGATTTACAAAGTATTGAATTTATTGATGGGTCTAATAATGTATTAAATAAAATACAAAGTGTAAATTCATTAAGATATGATGATTTATATCCTCAACCTAATAATCTCATTGGATTTTATAAATTTGATGATACCGAGGGAACACAAGTCATTGACTATTCTACATTTACTACAAATAGAAGTAATATTACAAGTTATGTGAATACAAATGGTATTCTTAATAATTTTAATATTGAAACGTGCTGGGTTCCTGGTCTAATTAATAATTCATTGTTATTTAATGGACAAAATAATTATGTATTTATTGAAAATACATCAGCCAATGCTCTAAATACTGTATTAGAAACAGGTTCACATCAATTATCTTTATCCTTATGGATTAATATACCAAGTAATATAATTAATGGTTCCAGTTATGATATTATTTCAAATGGTGGTAATTTAAGTATTCCTGGAACATATTTATTAAATGTTTCAGATATTGGTAGTAATGGTAGTATGTTTTTAACATCCAATATTATTACTCATGACCCTTCTAATGTTGCTATTATTTTTAATATTGGATTACAAGGATCTACCCTATTAAATGATGCGCAATGGCATCATATAGTAGAAACTGTTAGTATTAGTAATAGTAATTGTAGTATTACAATGTATGTTGATGGTGTTTTAGAAAATACGGTAACAACACCTGGTGATATTACAGCAATACAACATGGTTCTTTCAAAACATATTTCGGTTCCAGAAATGGCAATAGTAATTACTTTCGTGGTAATATGGATGAATTGAGATTTTATAATAGTCTACTTACAGCAACTGAAATAACACAACTTTATACATATGGTAATCCAAATCTACCTTCTAAAGCATCCTTATTTTTAAGTCCAAATGATAATGTTACACATAATCAAGCTATTGTTATTGATGATGATGGTAAAATCAATAATTTAAGTAGTCGACCCTTACCTTATAGTATTTTATCAGGAGATTTAACAGCATATCAAAATAGTGTTACTATTACTGGAACACAGACACAATTTATAAATGAAATTACAATTGGAGATATTATCGTTTTAGATAATCAAGATTATACAGTGATTAGTATTATAAGTAATACCAATTTAACCTTGGATAGAAGTGGCTATAATGGTGTAGAAGCCTCAATTACATATCAATCTATTTTAAGACGACCCAGTATTTATTCTTTTTTTGATAATAGTGATTCGCTTCGTGGAAATATTGATAATTATGGTAATATGATTATTGGCGCATCAAAACCATCAACAATGTTAGAAATAAGTGGGGCTTCTGGTAATCCAAAATTAATACCAGAAATCACAATGACAAATACAACCATTGAAAATACATTATATGGAAGGAAAACGGCGCTTAATTTTAGAGGATATGATGCTATAAATGCTACTATTTCTTTAACACCATTTGTAAATTTGGGTCATATTGAAACTTCCCATTATGAAACAGGAACAGATAATAAAGCATCGATGAGATTTTTTATTAATGAAGGAACAGGAACAACTGAAACAAATATAATGTCGCTTACAACAGAAGGGGTTGGTTTTGGTGTTGTTAATTCACCCTTAACACTTCTTAACGCAAGAACTATACTTGATACAGAAGAATGTTCTTTTTTATTTCAAAGCAGTTATAAGGTTGATAGTAATACAGCAGGAGTATTTGATGAGAGAAGCAATATTTATTTTGGAGGTGGTTCAAGTATAAATGATAATACCGGCGATATTAAAAAACGGGTATTGTCAGGTATTAATGGGTCTAAAAATACCTCGTTAGATAAGCCTATTGGAAGACTTGATTTTGCTACAAATAATGATAATGAAACATATGGACTTGAAAATAGGCTCTCTATTTTAAATACGGGTAATGTAGGTATTGATATTATTAATCCAGGAAATGTATTTTCTGTGTCTCCAGAATATAGATTTTTTACAGGATTAAAATCGTTTATAGAAGCAACCTCTGTTAATGGAACACTTATTACATTGAGTAATCAATTATTTACAGGTTTAACTTTAGAACAAAAGAAAATGTTTTTTGGGGGTAGTTTAATTGTTGAGAATGAGGAAAATACCAGATGTCTTATTGATAGTGTTGATTTAACTGTTGGTATTAATGATACGTTAACTGTAAATAGTAATCTTAGTACATATGTAGGTAAAAATGTAACTATACATTATGCTGGTTTAAATGTTGAAAAAACATCGGGATTTATAGGTATTAATACAACTACTCCTGGATCTGTATTAAGTGTAGCAGGTTCATTATCATTACCTATTGACTATACAGCTACAAATATGACTTTGGATAGCACAAATTATACAGTAGTATGTAATACATTAAGTAATAATATAACCATTACTTTACCTGTAAATGTAAATAGTATGAGAGGACGTCTCTATAGATTAAAGAAAATAGGTAGTAATACTCTTTCTATTAATCCTAATGGTAGTAATATTGATGGTAGTGGAGCAAATTATACAGTTACTACATCATTTATACTGTTACAAAGTGATGGAGGTGATTGGTGGATAGTGGGATAGTGGGTGATTGGTGGATAGTGGGATAGTATTTGAAAATATAAAAAGATGAAAAAATAATAAAAATTAAATATTTTATAAACATTTTATAAAAAAATTATATTATATACTATATACTTTATGCTAAATATTTAGGACCTATATCTTGTAAATCATAATGTGTTGGTAACATAGATCTTTTTGTAACATTATTAAATAAGCGTTGTTGAGGAAATACTTGACATTTAGTATTTTCAAAGAATTTATAATAATCGTGTTGAACTCCTTTTGTAATTGTATTTAACATTTCTAAAGTCCTTTTTTCATTTGGATTTTTAGATGATTTTTGTATTTCATTTATATTTGGAACTGGAGCTTGTTTAAAATAAGTCCAATCATTGGGTTTTATACAACTTTCTTTTTGTATTTTTTGTTTAGAAAAATCATATCTTTTTTTAACATCTGTTTCGCAATTTAAATCGGTAGGTGGAGTCATATCGCAAGAAGATAGGGCTGATGGAGATGGGGATGATGGTGATGGGGTTGATGGTGATGATGAACATACACCTCTACAATCAGCATAATTACGACCTACTGGTGTATAATCAGGAACTAAAATTTTTACATTATGTTTAAGACCATCACATTTATCTAATTTAGGATCATTAGGATTTATTTTCCAATTATCATAATAACATTTATCTGTATAATAATTTATGTTTTTCAAATGACTATCAACATCAATATTTTTTGAATAACCTGCTTGTAAAAGACCTGCGGAATTAGTTAAATTTCTCATATTAAAACGATTATCACATTCATCATAAATAACATCTGAATATTTTTGTAAAATATCTCGGTTTTGTTGAACTAATTTATCATTACAAATAATTAGAGGAGGAAAATTATATAATATATCTTGATTAAAAAGTGTATCAAGTTCAGCTCTATTATTACCATCTATATTTATATTTCCATTAGCATCTGTTATAAGAAATTCAGTATTATTTTTATTTATAATTGAAGTATTTAATTTTGTATTATAAGGTTGAAATGTTGGAATGGGTTGAGACATTTGTGTAGGTTGAGAAAATTGATATGGTTGTTTTTGTTGTGAATTCATTTTATGTTTATTATTTTAATACTATATTATATTTATTTACAATTATTTACAATTAATAACTATTATTTATAAATATTTTAAATTATATTTATAAATTATTTAATTTAAAATATTTATAAATATAATTATTTTACAAATATAATTATTTATTTTAAAATAGTAAATAATATTCGGATACACATAAATATAAACTCACGAATATAAAAAGAGAAAGATATTGATATTAAAAATAGGATTGTAATTAATGATATAATTGTAATTTTAGCATTTAGTAAATTTATTTTTGTAGTTTCAATATAAATATCAGATTTATTTTCTGTTTCTGTAGTTATAGATGTAGGTATAGGTTTATCATTAAATAAAATTTCAGCTATTACAAACATACCATAAAAAATATAAATACTATAAAAAAATACTATAGTATAAAAACCATATTTCATAATATTTGAAAAACTCATTTTTTATAAATGTTGTAAATATAATTAAAATACTTTTATTAGTAATTATTATATTTATAAAATATATTATTTTATCATTATAATTATAATAAATATAAATAATGAATAATAAAATGATACATCATATTGATATGAATAAATCTTCTAACACATTACCATTTAGTTTTTGGATTAAATCTATCTTATCCTTTCGTTTTATTTCTAATTTGTCAATTATTGTTAGTATTATTGCTTATTATATGAATGCGTATGAAGTTTTTTTTATAGTTTCTCCATTAATGATTGTTAATTTTATTCTCATTACCTATATCTTATTTACTCATTTAGATGATTTTATGAAAACAATTTTAGAAGATGATTTGCCAGATAAAAAAGAGAGAGATACATATAAATTACAGTTTGTAGTTTTAGTCATTGTTTGGCATTTATTACCACTCTTTTGGTTATTCTATAGTTTAGAACAAAATAATTTAGTAACCTATTTTAGACCTAATTTTATGGGAATATATTTAAAAAGTATATTAATACCTATACTCTATTATTATTATGAAAGTAATGAAAAAATATATGGTGATTTAAATTATCCTATGTTGTTTGTCTTTTATATACTCTTATTATTAGGTGTATGTATCTATTTATATCTGGCATAGGCATGTATATTTATTTATTTCTTATTTACTTTTTATTTTATATTATTTTATATTATTTTATATTATTTTATAGTTTATCTATAATTAATTTCTTTGTTATAAATAGAAATAAAATAAAAAGTAAATAAGAAATAAATTAGTATTCCAGATATATTAATTGTAATTTTATTTAATAATGCCAAGTAAAAACAAAGTAACAAGAACTAAAAAAACTAAAAAAACTAAATATAGTAATCAATATAAAAGAACAAAAACACACAAAAATAAAAAACATAAAAAGGTAAGTAATACTAATAAAAAAAGTGATGTAAATACAAGTACTTTAACATCTATATTAGATTATAAAAAAAATAAATCATTAACAACTTTTTCAAAACCAAGTGACATAAAATCTGCTACAAGTGTTGGTGAATTTTATAATTTATTAGAAATACATGATAATATTAATAAAAATTGTATTAATAAAGTCAAATTAAAAGTGGTTGATGGTATTCAACTTAATAAAAAAGTTGGTAAAGATATTTGTAATTGTTTATTTGAAAAAAATAAAAATTTAAATATTAAAACATTAGAGGAAAAAATACAAAATAAAATACATACACCTGGTTCTTCTTGTATTTCTATTCTTGATAAATTTGTAAAAGAAGAAAAACTTAAACAAGATAAAATAAAGTCAAAGAGATCAAAAAGTTCAAAGAGTTTAAATAATTTAAACTAATTTAAACTAATTTTTAGTATATATTAATTATTATTATGAATTATGTATATATATGTGGTATATGTGTATTATGAGTCTGGATCACGACCTCCGGTGCTATCTGGATCATCATTTTCATCATTAGTATCTTCATCAGGATCTAATATTTCATCGCCTTTATATATACTTATCATTTTATTTCTTTTACTATCATTACCTTTATCTTTACTTCCAAAATATTCATTATTATTTTGATAGGTTTGATAGTTTTTATATAATTCACTTGTTTTATGATAGAGTAAAAAAATACAATATCCTGTTAAAATTATTAAAATACAACAAAAAATGACTACAGTTTCATTTTTGTATATATTATTTATAGTATTCATTTGTATTATTATATTTATATATTTAATTTATATATTTAATTATTTTTAATTAAATTATTTTTAATTAAATTATTTTTAATTAAAAATAATTTAATATATATATATATATTAAAATACAAAAATATATATATATATATATAAATAAAAATGAATAAACGACAAGAATTATATCCTACAATATCAAGAACATCTCCTGTTCTTTTTTTATATATAACACTATTAAATTGTATTGTAAATCCATCTTATAATTCATTTTATTTATTAATATGTTATTATTCTATTTTAGGTTCTAATTGGATAATTAAACATTTTTTTTTTAAACCTATATATAGATTATTAAATAAAACTTCTTTACCTATATTAGGTATTGGTTCAAGACCTCCAAAAGCATATGGATGTAGTTCTGCATTAGATGATGTAATTTCAACTACTTATGGAATGCCAAGTGGTCATAGTCAAATAGCTTGGTCTATAGCTACATATATCATTTGTAAAATTATTCAACAATGGTATGATAGTGTAAATGATAGTGATAAAAAAAATAAAGTCATTACTACATTTGGATATATATGGTTAATTTTATCTTGTATATTAGTCTTAGGTGTTGCTACATATATTTCATATAGTAGAGTTTATATTGAAGGTTGTCATACAATACAACAAGTTAGTGTTGGTGGATTAATAGGTGTAGTCTCTGGATTTCTTATTTATTATTTTGAAAAAGATGCTGTAAATTTAATGTCTAATATATATTAGACGTATTAAATAAAATGGTATCTTGTTATTATTTTTATTCTCTTTATTATTTTTATTCTTTTTATTCTTTTTTATCTTAAATTAAAATTGAATTTAATTTATTATTTTATTTAATATAAAAATAATATATATAAATAAATAAATAATATATATAAATATATATAAATATAAATAAGAAATCCAGATACTATAATAACTTTTTCATTTTATTTAAAATGCCTCCTAAAAAAATTATACTTAAAAAAAATAAAGATGTTACAGATACAACTATAGCTACTACACCTATTCTTGTTACTACTAAACCTAAATTAAATATTATTAAATCAAAAAAAACAATTGTTGAACCTATTATTGAAACTAAGGTTGAACCTATAGAAGATCAGGAAGAAGATGCAGATCCTATAGAAGATCAGAAAGAACCTATAGAAGAACAGGAAGAACCTATAGAAGATCAGGAAGAACCTATGGAAGATCAGGAAGAACCTATGGAAGAAAATTTAGAAATTATAAAAATAAAGGCAGAATCTAAACTTATTGAAAAACAAAAACCTATTAAAACAAAAGTAGATATATTAATTAAAAAGGAAAAAGAAAAGGAAAAAGATAATATGAATAATATAAATAATAGTGATGAGAAAATACATAATCATTCTAAACCTAAAACAATTACAGCTTCAACAAAAGATGTAAATACAGTTGATATGTTTGGTAATGATGATTTAGATTTTAGATATGTAATGATGAATTATGATTATACAAAAAATGTGACTATGCCAAAAATTACTAAATATGAAAGAGCATTATTAATTGGTAAAAGAGCAAAACAAATTGAAGAAGGGGCAAACCCTAATGTTAAATATATATCAGGACAAAGCGTTATTTCAATTGCCGAAGAAGAATTGCGACAAAGAAAAATACCTTTAATTATTAAACGCCCTATTGGAAATAAATTTGAATATTGGAAACCCGCAGATATGGAAGTGGTGATGGATTAATTTATTATATATTAATTTTTAATATGGTGCGAAATTATGCGTAACATTAGGAATTTCAGTACCATCTTTTTTTAAACCTATTTTTAATAAATTAACTTCAGATAATTTATTTTTTAATGACTCATCTATAGTCATATTATTTTTTTTAATCCATTTTAAATATTCTGCTACTTGAGCTTTATAATTAGGGGACGTATTATCATTTTTAGCGGTTTGTATTACTCTTATGTATGAGTTTATATGTTTTAAAGGGGAAGTGGGTTTGGGTGCGATAGGAGGGGGTTTTTTTATGGAGGGGCTATTGTTTTGGATAATGGTAGAAACTTTGGGGAGTGGTACCGGTCCGCTGGTTTTTTTGGGGCGTTCGGTGATGATGGAGGGTGCGGCTGTAGGGTCTAATATGCCAGAAGATGTGGCTGGAGGGATTGAGTTGCCAGAGGGTGCGGCTGGAAGGACTAAGTTGCCAGAGGGTGTGGCTGGAGGGGCTAAGCTGCCAGAAGATGTGGCTGTAGTGAATGAGTTGCCAGAGGATGCAGCAAAAGGGTCTAATATGCCAAAGGTTGCGGCTGTAGGAACTGAGAGGACAGGGGGTTTGAATGTATCTTTTTTATTCCATTGGTCTATTGGAATACGTGGTCCTTTTTTTTTCTTTACTTCCTCAGCCTTTGGTGGCACTGCCGCACCCTCTGGCATCACTAATACTTCTGGTTTACATTTATCAAGAATTGTTTTCATTTCAGTTAATAATGATTCATTTAATGTAGGTTGATGTTCTACATATTCTCTTAATTTATTTATTTCTTCTTCACCACCACCACCTATTTGTTTTCTAATATTTTTTCGAGAAAGTTTATTAACATTACGTTTAATGTTACGATATGAACGTTTATTAGAATTACGTTTAATATTACGCATTGATTTTTTATGAACCATTTTAATATTTATTAATATTATAGATAATTATAAAAAAAAATTTTAACTATAATAATTATTTCTTGATATTAATTATAAACAAGAAATAATTTTTGTTTAAATAAAATATTATTTTTAATTTTTTAAATATTTATATTTTTTTAAATTAAAAAATAATATTTCTTTAAAATAAAAATACATTTTTTTCAATTTAAAGAAATACTATTATATTATGATTGGGAATATAGCTCCAATTGGTTAGAGCGAGCGGCTGTTAACCGCTAGGTTGTAAGTTCGAATCTTACTATTTCCGTTATTGATATTTGTTAATTATTTTTACATTTTTTATTTATTAGTGTATTACTATTTACTCAACTCAACAAAATTTTATAAATAATAATAAAAATAATAATAATAAAAAAAAATTAAATAAAATTAAATAAAATAAGTTTCTAATACTTAAAAATATATTGCCCTTTGGGTATTTTATTTTTTTGTATTTTAAAACATTCAAACTCTTTACGTTTCATTACTTCTATTGGAATAGCATTATGACAATGACGAGCAATATCAATATAAAGGTCAAATGTATCTTCATCATAACATACACTGTTATCATAATCATTTAATGTTATTTGTTCTACAAATTCCCTTACTTTAGGTAATTCTTGTAATCTTTGTATAACTGTTGTTCCAAGTCGAACTAAATCAAAACTGGGGTTTGGTTTATGTTCGCAATTCTTTAAACTACCATCAATAGGATAATCATATTGTCCGTGAGCATCACCATCTTCTTTAAATTGATCGCTAAAAACCCATCTATCTCCAAATTTAAATGTACCTCTGGCAAAATCAATTATTTTAGTAATTTTACCATAAGTTGGAATACGGTAATAATGATTATCTACTTGAAAATATAAATA
>Ga0114969_10002686_pt1 | contig 14541 bp, 6 predicted proteins | sample M_130807_MF_Meta_FD_87316 | JGI IMG/M metagenome (GOLD analysis project Ga0114969, IMG submission 87316) | Freshwater microbial communities from Lake Montjoie, Canada to study carbon cycling - M_130807_MF_MetaG | ecosystem: Environmental > Aquatic > Freshwater > Lake | place: Lake Montjoie...
CGATGCAAATATAACAAATATAACCGCGAGCGTTATTAGCTCGTCAAATTTATATTTGCAAAATCCATTCTTAATGATAGCGGATACAATCCAGGCAGATAGCCTAGAGGTTGTATCCGTTACACATTTGTCTGGTGTGCTTGCTGTTTCTGGCACAGCTTATGTATCAGCCACAACAAGCTCATACAATATAATAAATAATGCAACTAGTTCTGGCTTTATAGATATCTCGGAAGCTTTAAAAATCTTAGATAGCGATCTAACGCCAACAGTTACAATACAGCAAAGTTATGATTTTTTAAGATTGCGACATACCGGCTCGTTAGACGGCGATGGTTTTGCAAAAATAAATCTAACGAGCTTAGATGGAACGTATTTTACACCAGAATTTTTAGATTATGTAACTCTTAATACATCAATAAAAGAAGACGGACGCTGGAAGTACCAAGGAATATCTGTTGAATTATATGTATCTGCTTCTAGTCTTTGCGTCGAGATCGGTGCTGGGCCTTATGATACCTATAAGATTGTAGCGATAAATGAAAAGCAAAACCTATTTATATCATAGAAATACTCGGAGAAATTAGATGTCAAATTCATCTGGAACGCGAATAGTTGGACAAGTATATGGAGACTTAACTGGGTCGGTATTTTCACCTACAGTTGTTGGCTTGCATGGAAGAATTTTAGATGCAAATAGCCCAGCGGAAAACCAAACATTTATATGGGACCCAGCTCAGTCAAAATATGTTTTAAGAACAATTTCAAATGTTGGCGTTACGATATATACTTCTGGTAATTTAACCGGCAGTTCGGCGTCAGAACTTGATCCTATTTTATTAAAAGATAACATTTCGCTCTCGACAGTTACAGCTTCATATTTCACTGGCACATTTATAGGTAATGGTTCGGCTATATCTTCCTTGCAGCCAAGCAATATTACTAATTTTTCAAGTAGCGTTAGAGGTTTATTTACTGGAAGCGAAAATATAACGGTACAAGATGGAGTAATATCTGCAAATTTTTCTAGTCCAATCTCTTCTCTTACGGCATCAAATGGAATAAGCTCTTCTTTTTATGGTGACGGCGGTAATTTAACTGGTATTTTAACATCTAGTATATCTAATTTTTCTAGTAGCGTTAGAAGTTTATTTTCTGCAATAGGTTCTGTAACTTACAATTCTGTAACAGGTGAATTTTCCGGTAGTGGAGGCGGTGGAGGTGGTTTATCCACAGTCTATACATCTGGTAGTATAACTGGAAGCGGTCAGCTCGGAAATGAAGTAAGACTAAAAGATATAATAAATGTTACAACAGTTAGCGCATCGTATTTAAGCGGTAATGGTTTAAATATTTCCGGTCTTACATCTTCAAATATTACCGATATCTCTTCTTATTTAACCGTAGACTCTGCTAATAATACATACGCTACGCTTTCCGGCTTGAGTGGTACTTTTGTAAGTCAAAGTCAGTTATCTAATTATGCAAAATTAAGTGCCGTTAGTGGTACTTTTGTAAGTCAAAGTCAGTTATCCGTATATGCGCTATCTAGCGATGTTTCTTCATCTTTCTCTACTCCATCGCAGGTGACCTCTGCGCTTGCTCCATATCTTACAAATGCCGTTGCATCGAGTAGTTATGCATCTTTGGTAGGAGTTTCCAGCTCTTTCTCTACTCCATCACAGGTTTCATCTGCTTTAACGCCATACTTAACTACTGTGGATGCTTCTGGGACATTTTTAAAGATTTCTGATCTTACCTCAAGCGCACGTTCTGCATTTACTGCCGGTACAAACATTACTATCTCGGCTGGTCAGATAAGTTTAATAAACAACCCATCAATCGTAAGCGGTAATTTTACCGGCGAAACGCATTTCCAAGATATTTACGTACTGGGTACTGCAAGTATTGGGCTTATTAACTTTGTAAGTTCAAGCGAATTACAGATCGGTGATAAATTTATCGTTATTTCAAGCGGAAGCAATACCCAAGGCGAACTCGATAATAGCGGTATCAAATGGGGAAGCGGAAGTGTCGGTGAAACAATAGATAGAGATGTTCATGCATATGTTATGTATGATTATATGTCTGGCAGCGCAGTCATAGACCGAATCTCGATATATCCTGGTGTGTATTCTGATACTGTAACAGCTTCATATTTTAGCGGTAGCTATTATGGCAATGGAGAAAATTTAAATAATATAACCGCCTCTAGTATCCCAAATTTTACTACTGATCTAAGAAGTAAATTATCTGGCTCTGGCAGCGTATCGTATAATCCATCTACCGGTGTTATAAACGGAACCGGTATCTATACTGTTTATACATCTGGTTCTATAACAGGTAGCGGAACATCTGCAGCAGACCCAGTTAAATTAAAAAATGATATTAGCGTTACAACAGTAACAGCTTCGTATTATACAGGCTCATATACTGGTGAAGCCTGTGGCATATATGGCATCCCATATGACATCGCTGGTGAAGTAAGCGGTGCAATAGTGTCTGGTAGAACCGTATTAAGCTTCATGGCACCACGCATATTTACGATGACGAGTTTTATTAGTTCTAGCGGCGGTTTATCTGCAAGTGTTCAAGTATATTTAACTGGCGTTGCAGTTACAAGCTATCCAAAAGTAGTGCAAACAGGACAGACTGTCCAAGTTAGAACAATTGCTGCCGGTACAAGCTCATATTTCACTATAGTTGGAAAGTTAGGAGTGTAATATGTCTGCTATATATGTTCATAAATACATATTTCCAGCGTTTGATATAGCCCAAACAGTTGCTGGCGCTGTTATCTATGAAGGCCCAGCCACAATAGAAATTGACCGTTCTGTTTTTAAAGGAGACGGCGTCTATACACTATATAAGGGTATGACGCAAGCACCATATGCTAGTGGTTTAAATTATGTTAGCTTTATATTGCCATCCGGTGTTATAAACGATACTATTTATTATGATACAATCGATAATGCCATAAAGGTACAGCTTTCTGGCGATTAATAAGGATATTCAATGGCAATTGCATATAGATTAAATAACTCAAGTTTACTTAACGTTGCAGCGGCGTGGTCGGTAAATAACGTATTGACAGCTCCATCTACTGCCAATATAGGTACTTGGGGTTCTGGCAGCTCTGATGTAATCTCATCTAATGCTACTGTTGCTATAGGTGGAAATATTTCATATGCCGGGCTAACAATATTAAGTACGCAAGTTACTCCAGTTGTAATAAACCCAACAACAACGGCAGTTCTATCACTTAGCAGTAGCGGTATTGATATGTCTGCTGCTGGTGCCGATCTTACGATTGTACCAGGATTAACTTATCTAGCCAATCAAACATGGAACGTTAAAAGCGGACGTACGCTAAATGTAATTGGCGCTAGAACTGGTAACTTTTTAAATATAATTACAGGCTCTGGAACAGTTGCGCTAAGTGGTTCCTCTACGTCTACTGGCGGTGTTACTCTAAGCGGCTCAACTCTTATACTAAACAACGCAGCCTCAATTGGACCATCCCTAACCGGTCGTCTTTCTATTGTAAGCGGTATAATTAGTAGTTCTGTAGCTACAACATTAGGCGGTTCATTATTATCAATAAGCGGAAGCTTCTCTTATACAGGGCCGGTAGATTTTAGCTTTGGTGCTGGCGCTACTACGCTAGCCGCAACGCCTACAATAACAGTTTCAGATGTCGGTAGAACGCTAACTCTAGCTGGTATAATTGGTGGCAGCGGATTTGGTATAACAAAAGCTGGTCCTGGTATATTAGTGCTAGGCGGCATCAATACATATAATGGTAGTATTACAATTAATGCAGGTACTGCCTCTATTGCTGCAGATACAGGCTTGGGCGCTGTTCCTGCATCTGCTACGCCAAACAATATAATACTTAATGGCGGTAATCTAAGAATAACTGTTGCTTCTACGATAAGCGCAAATAGAGGTATGACAATAAACTCTGGCGGCGGATCGATAGAGAACGCCGTTGCTGTTACTTATGCAGGTATTATTTCCGGAAGCGGTGCTTTAACTAAGTTAGGCATTGGCACGCTAACTCTAGGTAGTGCAAATACCTATAGCGGAAGCACAACAATTGCTGCCGGTACTGCAAGCATTTCTGCTGATGCAAGTTTCGGTGCAACTCCAGTTGCGTCATTGTATAATATAATATTTGGAGGTGGAGCAGGTTTAATTTCAACTGCAACAGCAAACTTACACGTTAATAGAAATATAAACCTACAGACAGATACAGTATTTGCACCAAATACATTAACCGTACTTGGTATCTCTGGTAGTCTAAGCGGTTCTGGTCGTTTGATATTAAACGGTGCCGGTACATTATCTTTAGCAGCAAATAACCCTAACTTAAGCGGATTTACGCTAACGCTTGGTACACTAAGAATAGGCGCTACTGGATCTCTCGGAACGGTAACACCATTATTAACTGCTGGTTCTATAACATTAGATTCAAATGCGATCATTTATGGTTTATCTGGTAGCGGAACAACAGCAATATCGATAGGTAGTTTTAATTTAACATCAAGCGTTCCAACTAATATAACTGCTTCACATGGTGGCGTTATATCTGGCACAGGAACAATCGTGAAGACCGGTAATGGCCTGCAGATCTTTACAGCTGCTAATACTTTTACAGGTATTCTAAGAATAGATAGCGGTATTTTAAGAGCTTCTACGAGTAACGGTTCTTTAGGGACATCAACCGCCGTAGTGCATCTAAACGGTGGTGATTTACAAGTAGTAACAGCGGCCGCTCTAACTTTTTCAAGAGACATAAAGCTACTTGCCTCATCTGTTAATATCTCTCTTGATAAAACAGTATCCGGTGCTGGCGTTATAAATACATTTGGAACGTTTGAGCTACCAATAGGTGGATCTAGCATTTATCTTTCGACGGGTTCGTTAATAACTTCGACAGCGACCTTTGCATCTACCCAGCTTACAAAAGCAAACAATACAAATTCATCAACTGCTTCATTCTATATTAATGATGGCGCAAAGCTATCTTTTGCAGACGGCAATGGAAACTTAATATATACTAGATTTAATAAATATAACAATGGCGAGTTAGTTTTGCAGGCTGCTGCAAATATTGGTTATATGGAATTAAATCATTACGGAGGAGCGTTAAACCTCGGAGGAACTTATTCTCAGCAATACTTACAAAAGGCTCTATTCAGTTCATCGGCAGGAGTTGTTACACTAGCTGCCCCAGCAGCAACTACAAATAATATAGCAGCAACGCGTGGCCTTGTAGAAGTTTCTTCAAGTATTATCTATTCTGGATCTTTTACTACTATTTTAGAAAATGATACCAGATTTACTTTAGGACAAAATAATCTATACATAGATGTTTCTGTTGGAACTCTTCAGTTCAGTGGAAAAAATTCTGGATTTGTCACCGCATCAAATAGCGTTACTACTTTTACTAAAAAAGGCAATGGAACTTTAACATTTGGAAATACAGCAGCATATATTACTGCTAATCCATTAGCCTCGATAACATCCCCTCTTTATACACGAAATTATTCTCACATACCAGATATTTCTAAATTTATAATAGAAAGCGGTACAGTAAACATCGCAGATGGCTGGAAATATGACGAAGCTGGTTCAAGAACTTTAGAGATGTCTGGTGGTACATTAATCTTTACCACTGCAATAGATAATGGCAACAAATACGCATTTAATTATTTAGGAAATATAAACTTAAAGGCTGGGACAATAGCGGCTACGCAAGATTTCTCTGCTAGTGTTATACGATTAACTCCTGGTGATAACGATACGATAACTGTCGCAGCAGGCATGATAAATAGTAGCTCAGCTAACGTCTATGTTTCTGGTAGCGGAATAATAAACTGGAATGGAGCTAATACAAGAACAGCCGCGAGTTATATGTATGCAGCAAATCTTATATATCATTTTGCTTCTGGAAGTACATCTACGTTTAATATAGGTAGTATATACAGTATCGGCGCACCAAACTATAACGTTGGTAATCCAAACAATTTCCCTATACTTAATTTTTATAGAGGCAATAACGTACAGATCGGAAGCCCAGTTGGTGGCGAATTATATGACCCAGTTAATATATACTTAAATGGTGATTTTAATTATATTGGCCCGCTTGGCTTAATTACTTTTACCAATGCTACAACCAAATATGGCGCAACATATAAATATGGAACTTTTTATCTAGATGGGACAAGCAGCTTCAACGTTACCGTTAGCTCATTAACGCTAAATGGAAATATAAGAAATACAGGTTCTAGTCCCACTTCGCTAATTAAAAGAGGCGATGGCGCCTTATATCTTAGAGCACAATATAATGATCAAGATGGTTATCAAAATAACTATACTGGTCCAACTATAATAAGCGGAGGAACATTAACAATCTATGGAGATTTAAGATATATACTTGGCGACACGAATCCACAACCAGCTAAAGTGGGCGATTATACTCTTGGATTAAATCAAGACGTATATATATCTAATAACGCTACTTTACAATTATTTAATAATATGAATTTTGATAGAAATATTATAATTGGAACAGGCGGAGCGCAATTACAAGTAGACGGAGCTGTTAATTATAACTATGCAAACCCTAATTTACTAAATTCAAAAATTAGCGGGCAAGGAAACTTTACTAAAAAAGGTCTTGGAGCTTTAGATCTCGGAGGCTTTTTATCATCTGTCGTAAACACATATACCGGCTCTACTATTATACAAGGCGGCACTTTATCTATTTATAACGAAGATCATCTTGGAAAATTAGATAATCCAATAATTTTTAATGGCGGTACTTTATTAAACAATTCTAGTTTTGATATGCCATTAAGGAATATATATGTTACTGGCGCATTAAGTTATATAAATATTGCGGTTGGAGGCACTTCATCTATCGGATCTCTTAAAGGATCTGGCACTTCTGCGAATACAACTTTAAATAAAAATGGCGTTGGAGCTATTAAATTAAATTCTGCCAGTATTGATACTAACGGTAGTTTACAGCTTTTAATACAGGCCGGTAAAGTAATCGTAAATAATTATAACGCATTGGCGGGTGTTGAAATTTGTACTGCAGTTGCAGATTCTTATGATTTTTCAAATATACAGTCTGCTTCTGTTGGAGGACTTGGCGTAGATAGTAGCGCAAGAATAAGCTTACCTAGTAATTTTAAATTAGTTTTAGAAAAACTTGACAGCAATAAAACTATGGATCAAGTTCTTTCTGGTAATAATTTAACGATAGAAATGAGAACTCCATACACCCAATCTTTTACTAATGCTGGGAATGTCTTGAGCGGCGAAATTCATATATACACCGGATCTATTCTAAAGCAGGATAGTGCCGGTCTTGATTCGATGAAGCTTTATTTGCACCCGCAGTCCCAATTCTATAATTTGGGTACAACTCCGCAAAATATATATACAGCGGGTAATGGTCTTAGTTATATTACAAACGATAATATAACTTTGACTACATATGACACTGGTTATACTCTTGATTTTACTGGCGGAAACATAGAATTTACTGGTTATCATTTAATAAACTCAGATATTATTTTGCCAAATGATCGCTATATGCGCTTAAAAAATATTTCTACTTTTACGCTTGCTGGAGATTTCCCAAACTTAAATGGTTTAATCGATTTTTCTCCAGTTGATAACGGAGACTTATGGCTTAGTCCAAATAATCCTACAGATACTTTTGGCACGGCTTATCTAACTTGTACAACAGTAGGAACGGCAGGCACAACTCCATATTTATGGCTTGGAGGAAACTTAGCAACTGCCTCTTTCTATAATAATATTTTTTCTTCAACTAGCAATGCAAACGGAGATGGTTTAAGCACACCAGAATTGAGAATAGCCACTGCTAGAATTTCTGGTATGAAGCTAAATTTATATGGATATACGCAAATCGACTCTGGGTCTGCTGCTAGACTTTGGGCTGATGATATTAATGACGATATCAGAGTCTATGGACAAATATTTAATAACGGAATTTTTTGGTTAGACTCTAGTGCAACCGGACCTGGCATAACTTTATCTCCAAATGCAGATATATATAATTGCGATCCTGCGTATACTACAGTTGCTACTTTAAATTTAAAAGCAACAGGAAAAATAAATTTTGATTCTGCGTTTGAATTTGATAATTATTCAACTATAACCCTACAGGGATTAAATTTTACTTTACAAAACTATGATGTATACATCGGAAACTACACCGACTCTAATGCAGGCTTGCTCGACCCTATTGTCTCAACAATTACATCAGAAGTTGGGTTCACAAATATCGGAAGCAGTTTAAGGACGCTAACAATAGATAGCGGGCGGTTATTAAATAACGTTGGTATCTCACTACAGTCAACCACAGTTTCAGATTTTACAATAGATAATGCTAGATTAGATGGCGCTGGATTTATAAATAATGCTAGCTCTACAAAATCTTTAAATTTACTTACAAGCTTTACTGGGTCTTCAAATAGAACTTTTAATAGTTTAACTACAACATCTGGCGTTATCAATATTCAAAGAGATAGATATGCTACAGGCAATGATGCAACTGGACTTAATACATTAAGTCGCGGAATTATAAATGTATTAGACCCAAACACTTTTGATAAAGTCCGTATATCAATTTCTGCAAATGCGGAAGTAAATTTTGTATATAACCAATCAAATTATATTGGTTCGCTAGAGGGCGCTGGGGTAGTACGCGCTTATGCTTATCAAAATGGGAACAGAAGTTGGGTAGACATACATATCGGTGGAAGTAATGTAAATAGTACATTCTCTGGTCGTTTTGAGGCAAGCGGTTCTACTGATGCTTATTTTGTAAAAGAAGGAACAGGAACTCTTACTCTCTCTAGAGATGCTTATGCGTTTGAAGGTTGGACGACTGTAAACGATGGAATATTGTCATTTGCACCAGTAACGGCAAACTCGGACATTAAATTTATTAATACAATAGACGGTACAGGAATTATTTCGTTCACCTCTACGGCTCAACCAATTTTTACATCTAGTTTAAATGGAACTTCAGCCGGATGTAGCTTGACAACATTTAATTTTACAAGCACAACAGCAGCGACGGCAATATTATTTAATACGAATGATATGGGTGGCTATGCAAACTTTAGTGGCAATAGCAAATTTGATACAGAAACAGGAGCAAATTTATCTTTCGCAAGCTATAATACGCCTATTTTAGGCGGAGCAGCCGGGCAAGAAAATGATACTTATTTAGATTACATTGGTACAAATGGTAGTACCTTAAATCTTGGAACTGGCGATTTTAATTGGACAACCACAGGTCTAACCGGTCTTGATCGCACAACTATAACTGTTAGAGGTGGTAAGCTAATAATAGGCGGAAGCATTTATTCTACCCCTACAAATAATGACGCAACTAATGGAGAGAGAGCTTGGGTCCGTTGGTCTAAAATGGGCGCAGGAGAGTTGGTTCTTGCTGGTACATACAATAATATAGAGGATCTAAATGCCGCCTATCAACAATATATTTGGATTAGAGCAGGAAAGCTTACGATATCATCGGATGCAATCCTAGGTTCACAAGATCCAATCGCCGCAGCTACAACGGTATATCCAAGAATTTATATTGGGTCATCAGATGCATATGGTCCACAATTAAATGCAAACGCCAATATACAACTCATGGATCACAGAGTAATTGCATTAGGCGATAATAGTCCAATTATAAGCTGTACAGATGGAAATGAATTTGAAATAAAAATGTTATCAGATTATGGCACAGGATATGCTCTTGGTCTTAACACTGCATTACAAATTGCAGGCAGCGGTACGATCTTTATCAGTAAAGACGATAATAAACACACAAGAAAAACAATAATAAGAAATGCAAAATTAAAAGTCACAAATATAGCATATGCTGGGTCATCTTCAATAGGCGTTACAACTAACGCTAATATTGCTAATACAATCTGGTTTAATACCACTCGATATAATAATGCTGGGCAGACCGATAATCTAGCTAATCTTGACTCGCATGCCGCATTTGAATATGTTGGCCCAATAGACGGGCGGCAGAATAATCCTGGTGGAATTAATGCAAACTTTAAATTTGAAACTCGTGGAACAGCATCGCTTATTTCAAATCCTTCAAATAGTTCTACAACAAGCGGAATCGCAATATCTGGAACTTATGATGTTGGGTCTAATACGAATACAAATGCATTGTATATTTTGAATGGTGATGTAGCGAGTATTAATGATTTTTACTTACCTACAATATCAACTAATACTTTTACAGGAAGTTTATTAAAGAAAGGGTTAACAACTTGGCGATTACCTAGTTCTAATGGATTCTATTCATATGGATCTCTAACTGTTGAGACGGGTACGCTTGCAATGTTTAACTCTAGCAAGATCGGAATCAATTCTGACTCTACGATGTATATAAAAGGCGGTCAATTTCACCTTTCAAATTCAACAGGTCAACATTCTGGTGGATTATTATACATGGATGGCGGAAGCATAAGAGGCTCGCTATCAACCTCAGTATTATCTTGTAGAAACATTACATCAACAAGTGGAAGTATATACGTTATTCTAGCAAATAGTGGATCAACGGCTACAAATCTAAGCCATTCCGTTGGTGCATTAGAATTATACAGAAATAATACATTTACAGGTGGTTTTAAAGTAGATAGCGGAATAGTCTATATTAAAAGCGATGGTATAAGCACTGGCTCTTTTGGAACCGGCTCACTTGTATTGAGCGGAACAGGTCAAGTTAATTTAGGCGGATATACTATCGATGTTTCGTCGTCTGAGTTTAATAATACATGTACTGCTTCAAATGGAACGCTTAGATATTTTGCAGGAAGTACAGCCACAAACTTTACAAGTAATGGTGGTTATATTACTACTGTACTTGCAAATAAATCTGATGGCAGTACAATTGGGTTAAGACATCTATCTGGCGATCTGATTCTGTCAGCTTCAAATACATTCTCCGGTCTTGCAGATTTAAGGTCTGGTACAGTTACTGTACGGTCGCAACTTGGTCTTGGAGCTACTACTGGCGACTTAACAATAAGCGGCGCAACACTAATCTTAAACAATCTAACATCATCTAAAAATAACGTAATATTAAGCGGAGGAGTGATTAGCAGTAATGGTTCAACATCATACTTTACTCCACAAACATCGTTTACGACATATACAGGAACTCTGTCCTCAAACGTTGTTTGGGGCGGCGCTGCTGGGCTTAGCCATAGAAGCGGAACGTTAATAATAAGCGGAACTCATTCTTCATCAATGACAGCTGTTGGTGCTTTAAATAAAATAGAGAACGGAACAGTTAAGTGTGCAAATAATTACGCTCTTGGTGGAGCAACAAATGGATATAGACTACTAGATACTATATATGTTACCGGTACTCTTCAAGCCGTAGGAGACACTAGATTGCAGATTTCTGGTAATCTGCGTTTCGCAAGTGGTGGCAAATTTAAATTTGGTGGTAGTTAATATGAACCAAAAAGTAGAAATAGATAGATTAAGAAAGATTTGGTCCCCAGAGAGAAGTTGGCTTCATAGCGCAGGAAATCGAAGCAATAGTTCCAGAAGTTATTGGGGAAAATTCGGACAAAACAAAATCATTAGATTATTCTAAATTAATAGCAGTCATGGCAGGAGCTATTCAAGAACTGTCTACAAAAGTAAAATATCTTGAAAGTTTATTAACAGGTTCTGTATAATAGGAAATTATGATACTCGGATTAGACATTAGCACTTCTATAACAGGATATACCGTTCTTGATGGTTCAACCATCGTAGAATGCGGCGTATTAGACTTACGCAAAGCTAAGTATGAAGATTTTTTTGATAAGAGTAAAGCAGCTAAAGAGAAGATAGAAGAGATAAATAAGAAGTATAAGATATCAGAAGTATTCATAGAAGAAGCCTTGGTGAGGATGGGTGCAGGGATGAGCAGTGCCCACACTATCACAACCTTGCAGAGATTTAATGGGATTCTTTCGTGGATGTGCTTTGAAGTTATCGGCATAAAACCAAAATATATCGCTTGCCGCCAAGCAAGAAAGATGCTAGGTATACTAGTCCCGAAAGGCGGCGATGCCAAGCAGATTGTTTTGAAGCATTGGCTTGACACCGAGCCGCAGTTCAAGATAGAGTACACAAAGTTCAACAACCCCGTGCAGGGAACGTTTGACCGTGCAGATTCACTTGTTATTGCAAAGGCTGGGCAGCTAATATGTCATCAACAAAGTCAAAAATCGACGTAATTAAAGAGATCTTCGGCGAGTACGGTAGAGCAGGGCAGGAATACCTGTTCTTTTGCCCATTTTGTAGTCACCATAAGAAGAAATTAAGCCTAAATTTGAGCAAAGACAAGTATAAGTGTTGGGTTTGTGACAAGGCAGGTCCAATTTCACGGCTAGTAAAGCGGTTTGGTAACTTTTTACAGCAGCAAAAGTGGAAAGAGCTTACTGGGCAGGTAGAAGTTACCGATTTTGAGAAGGTTCTGTACGGACAAGAAGAGCAAAAACAAGAAATTAAAGAGGAAGTGCTTGAATTGCCAGCAGAGTTTATTTCTTTATGCAACCGAAATACCTCGCTTACCTCCTTAGCTCCAAGAGGATACCTCGAAAGTCGAGGAATTGACAAAAGTGATATACTCCGTTGGAAACTTGGATACTGCTCAGATGGAGAATATGCCGGTCGAGTCGTAGCTCCGTCATTTAATGTCGATGGCAAGGTCAATTTCTTTGTCGGTAGGGCTTACGATAAGCAGTGGCGTAAGTATATGAACCCATCTGTCAATAAAGACATCATTTTCAATGAGCTTTATGTCGATTGGGACAGCGATGTGACGCTTGTGGAAGGTGTTTTTGATGCAATCAAGGTAGAAAACAGTATTCCGCTACTTGGAAGTACATTGCGTGAGGATAGCAAGCTATTTACGCAAATTTTAAAACATGACCCAGCAGTTTATGTCGCGCTTGATCCAGATGCCGAGAAAAAAGCCTTTAATTTGATTGAAAGTTTGCTTAAGTATGATATCGAAGTATATAAAGTACCAATTAAGCCATATAAAGATGTTGGAGAAATGAGCAAGAATGAATTTAAGAGAAGAAAAGCAGAATCGCAACTATTTAAGAATACAGATAGTATCTTAATTGAACGAATTATGGGAATCTAACATGATATTAGACAAAAACTACTTAGCAAAACTTGTAAGAGAGAGTTTACAAGAAGGCAAGAAAAGAAAGAAAGTAAAAGAAGGCGCAGAGGAAGGTATGGCGCTTGAGCAAAATCCAACTGACGATAGTGCCATTGCTGGCGTAACAAGTGGCGTTCATCATCTTGTCGCTAAGGCACAGGCAATCGTAGATGGACTTTCGGAGTATGAAAAGTCTGGTAACGAAGCCATGTTAAAAGGCGTTGGCATTCTAGCTAAAGAATTTAATGATCTTCTCAAGCCAATGATCAAGCCGGAAACCAAACAACAAGCGCAGCCAGCAGTTCCGACGCAGCCAATAGCGGACAATTAGAAACACCTTTAAAACAAGCACCTTCTGCACTATACTAAGCCCCAAGTACCCCTTGGGGTTTTTTATTAGGCCAAACATGAAAATTGCTCACGTATCAGATACCCATATTTTGACCTTAAAGCGACATGACGAATATCGTCAAGTATTCTCACAAATATATAAGATCTGTAGAGAACAAGGCGTTAAATACATTGTTCATACCGGAGATCTATTTCATAGCAAGCTGCAGCTAACGCCAGAATGCGTAGGACTAGCAGCCGAATTCCTTAAAAATCTTGCGGATATCGCACCAACATATATCATTGCTGGAAATCACGATACGAATCTAAGAAATAACAAGCGGCTAGACTCAATTAGCCCTATTGTTAGTGCAATGGAGTATCAAAATGTCCACTATCTAAAAAATAGCGGTACAGAGTATACTGGCGACGTTGTATTTAATGTTCTGTCGATCTTTGATAAGGAAAACTGGGTCAAGTTCAAAGAGGAAGATGAACCAGGACTTATCAAGATTGCTCTTTATCATGGTGCTATCAGCGGCGTTGTAACAGACAGTGGTTATACGATTGAACATGGCGAAGACGATCCAACCATTTTTGATGGTCACGACTTTGCAATGCTCGGGGACATCCATTTAGCTAACCAAAAAGTAGATACAGAAGGTCGTATTCGCTACGCTGGCAGCACCGTTCAGCAAAACTTTGGCGAGGATGACAATAAGGGCTTTTTGATCTGGGATATCAAAAGCAAGAATGAATTTAGCGTCAAGCATCACATGATTCGTTGTCCTAAACCATTTGTTAATTTTTATCTAACAGGCGAAGGCGCAATCACAAACGAAAGACAAATCCCAGCAGGATCAAGAGTACGTTTACTATCTGATACAAATATCCAATTAGATAAACTAAAATCTACGATTGAATATATTAAAAATACCTATAAGCCAGAG
>Ga0114969_10002687_pt1 | contig 14537 bp, 9 predicted proteins | sample M_130807_MF_Meta_FD_87316 | JGI IMG/M metagenome (GOLD analysis project Ga0114969, IMG submission 87316) | Freshwater microbial communities from Lake Montjoie, Canada to study carbon cycling - M_130807_MF_MetaG | ecosystem: Environmental > Aquatic > Freshwater > Lake | place: Lake Montjoie...
CGGATGCGCGCGCGCTTCGCGCCCGGTGCCGTGCCGGCCGGCGCCTCGGCCGCGTCCCACTCCAGGATCGAGGGGCCGAGGATCTCCATCGCGAGCGCATGGACGCGCTGCTGCAACTCCGAGAAGAAGAGCCGGATGAGCGAGGCCTCCGCGCTCGGCATGCCGGTGCGCGCGACGCGGCTCACGCTGCGGTAGGTCATCGAGCGCAGCGCCTCGACCTCGGCGCGCGCAGTGGCCAGCCGGCGCGCGATCTCGTCGTCGTCGATGGCGCGACGGCCCACGGTCGGCGCCGGCCGCTCGTCCCCGGGCAGCACGCCGCCCCGGGGGACGCGGCGTGCCAGATCGACCAGTTCGTCCACCATGCGCGCGAGCCGCACCTGCTCGGAAAGGAAGGCGGTGCCGCGCTCGAAGGACAGGGTCGACATCGCCACGCGCCAGCCGTCGTTGAGCGCGCCAACCACGTTCGCGCGCGGGATGCGGACCTCGTCGTAGAACACTTCGCAGAAGTCCTGGTGGCCCGCCATCGTGCGGATCGGCCGGATCGTGATGCCGCGCGCATCCATCGGGCAGATCACCCAGCTGATACCCTTGTGCTTGGGCGCATCGGGGTCGGTGCGGACGAGGAGTTCCTGGAACTCCGCGATCTGCGCGAAACTGGTCCAGATCTTCTGCCCGGTCACGACGAGATCGTCGCCGTCGACGACCGCGCGCGTCGAGAGGCTACCGAGGTCGGAACCCGCGCCGGGCTCGGAGAAGCCCTGACACCACACGACGTCGCCGCGCAGGATCCGCGGCAGGTGGAAGGACTTCTGCTCCGGACTGCCGCAGGCGATGAGCGTCGGGCCGCCGTGGTTCAGCCCGACGAAGAGCGTCGAGGGTTCGTGCGCCCCGGCCCGGGCGAACTCCTCGTACCAGATGAGTTGCTCCATCAGGGCCGCGCCGCGGCCGCCATACTCCTTCGGCCAGGAGATGCCGGCCCAGCCGGCGTCGAACATGCGCCGCTGCCAGGCGAGGTCGAAGGCGCGGCGGCCCGCGATGTCGTTCTCGACCGGCGGATCGCTCGGCTTGTTCGCCTCGATCCAGGCGCGCGCGGCGGCACGGAACTTCTCTTCTTCGGGGCTGAAGGTGATCTCCATCGCAGGCTCCTATGTCGGGCGCGCTCGCGGGGTGCAAGTCGGACACGATCCCCGGGCGGGGGTCGGCTGGTCGGGGCCGCTCCGACGCGGGACGCCGTGGACGGGCGGGGCCAGCGGCACCTTGACCCCGCGCACCGCGTGGCGGAACCTCGCGGCATGATTATGCGGCCCGCGCGGAACCGGGCGAGCGCCGGCGCCCCGCGCGCATGGCGTGTCGCTGCGCTCGCCGTCTTCGGGTGGACCGCGATCGACCTGGCACTTGCCGCTTTCCGGACGCTTGCCGTCGACGCGCCGCGGCCCATTCCGCACCGGGTGGCCGCCGCGCTCGCCGGATGCTCCCTCGTCGCCGTCACGACGGCACTCATGGTCGGCCGCGCGCTCTCGCGACGGCGGGCGGCCCGCTGGCACGACGACGCCGGGACGGCCGCGCTCGCGGCAACCGGCATCGCCCTCTTTGTCACCACCTGCTTCGACGTCCTGTTCACCGCTCGCCTGCTCGACGGACTGTTGCCGACGCACCAGCGCACGATCGAGGAATCCCTGTTCGCGGCGGTGCTCGCGCTGGTCTTCGCGTCATCCGTCCGCAGCGCCCGGCACCCGGCGGACTCCGGACAGGGCCCGACCGACCGCGGCGCGGGGTCGTTGACTCGCATGGCGGCGCTCGCGACGATCGTAGTGGTCGCGTGCGAGGGTGCGCTCGCGCTGCTCGCGATCCTGCGACCGAGTCCGCTGCTCGCCGCCGGAGCCGCGGCGAGCGACCACTTCGAGGCGTTCCGACTCGAACCCGGCTCCAGTCGCTTCGGCTTCACCGTGAACACGGCAGGCTTCTACGACGACGAGCCGTTCGTCGCCGGCCCCGACGACCTGCTGATCGCGGTCGTCGGGGACTCCATCGTGGTCGGCGTGGTTCCGTGGGATCGCAACTTCGTCACGGTCGCCGAACGGGCGCTCGCGGCGGAGGCGGGGGACACCGGGCGGCGGATCGCATTGCAGAACTGGGGCGTCGCCGGCGCGGGGCCGCGCGAGTACGAGTGGCTCCTGCACGGCTCGGTCCTGCCGACGGGGCCGAACACGGTGGTGATCACTCTCTTCGTCGGCAACGATATTCTCGATATCGAAGATCCCGAGACGCACGCGAGCCTGCGCCACTGGCTGCTGTGGCAGGTGCCGCGGCGACTCGTGATCGCGGCGCGGGCCGGCGTACTCGCCGACCCGGCGGCGAATGCCAGGGGACAGGACGGCGCCGCGACGACGACTCGCCGCGCCGGACCAGGGCGTCCCCGCGCCGACGGCGAAATCCCCGACTTCGTCCTCGATCCCTCGCGCGAGAGACCGAGCTTCGGGGAGATCCAGTTCCTCGACATCGAGCGGCGGCGCGCGGCCGTGCTCGATCCGGGCGACGAGCGAACCCGCCGGCAGCTCGAGCGTACGCTCGAAGTGATCAGGCGCTGGAACGCGGAACTCGGACCGCGCCTCCTCCTGCTCGTCATCCCCGACGAGATGCAGGTGAACGACACCCTCTGGGACCGCGTCCGCGGTTCGCTCGACGGAGGCGCCCGGTTCGACCGCGACTTCCCGCAGCGCGAGATCCACCGGCTCTGCGTGGAGCGGGGAATCGACTGCCTCGACGTCCTCCCGGCCTTGCGCGAGGCCGAGGCCGGGGGCCGGACCTACCACCTGCAGGACACGCACCCCAACACCCGCGGTAACGCGGTCATCGGTGGGAGACTGGCGCAAGCGCTGCGCGCCCGCCTCGGCCCGCCGCGCTAGGCCGCCTCGTCGGCGAACTCCGGCGCGATCTCGCGGGCAAAGATCTCGAGCTGCTCCAACAGGTGCTCGCAACTCAGCGTGCGGAAGCGCAGGCTCAGGACCGTCGTGCCGAGCGCCTGGAAGCTCCGCAGGAGCTTCGTCATGCGCTCGCGCTCGGAGGCGAGGCTCGCATCGAAGATCTCGTCGGGCGAAAACACGAGCGAGAAGGGCTCGGAGCGCGCATGGCGCGCGTTCCAGGCGGGCCACGACCGCGCGCGATCGAGCAGCACCGCGATCTCGTCGATCGACAGGTGGAAGGGATCCCAGCCGTCGCCGAACTCGAGCGCCCGGCGCAGGGAGCGCGCGCTGCGGCCACCGAGCCAGATCGGCAGGTGCGGCTGGACGGCACACGGATCGACGACGAGGCCGTCGAACGCCCAGTGCGGCCCGTCGTAGGTCGGCTCGCGCCGTCCCAGCGCCGCACGCAGGGCGCGCAGCCCGTCCTCGTAGACCGGACCGCGCCCGGCGAAGTCGACGCCGAGCAAGCGGAACTCTTCCTCGAGGCTGCCGACGCCGATGCCGAGCACGACCCGACCGCCGCTCAGCCGGTCGAGCGTGCCGTAGTTCTTCGCGACCTCGAGCGGGTGGTGGTAGGGCAGCACGACCACGTGGGTGACGAGGCGGATCCGCCGGGTGATCGCCGCGAAGAAACCGAGCGTCGAGAGCGGATCGTAGTAGCGCGCCCCGCGGGTGCCGAGCGCCGCGGTCGGGATCGCGACGTGTTCACTACAGGTGAGATGGTGGAAGCCGAGCCGGTCGGCGGCTTCGGCCACCCGTCGCAGCTCCTCGGGTCCGGCGGCGGCCTCCCACGGATCCGCACTGCGGGGCGTGAGGGTGACGACCGGCGTGGTGAGGCCGAAGCGCATGCGCGGCATCGTGTCATCTTTGAGTACGCGAGGGGAACCGCCGCGCGCGCCGCGGGCACGACGGCCCGTCCCCCCCGTCGTTGGTCTCGACGGGCCGACCCGCGCTATGGGAAGGGCGACGCGCCGCGGCGCGGGGAGGGAACCGACATGGCCTTCGATTCGATCTTCCGGCCCGGACTCTTCGCCGGGCAGACCCACGTCGTGACCGGCGGCGGGAGCGGGATCGGCCGCTGCACGGCGCACGAGCTTTCGAGTCTCGGCGCGACCGTCGTGCTGGTCGGGCGGCGACAGGAGAAGCTCGACGCCGTGCGCTCGGAAATCGAGCGCGCCGGCGGGCGGGCGCTGGGCTGGTCGTGCGACATCCGCGACGAGGAGCGGGTGCGCGAAACGGTCCGCGCGATCGTCGCGGCGACCGGGCGCATCGACGGACTGGTGAACAACGCCGGCGGTCAATTCGCGGCACCGCTCGCGGCGATCAGCGGCAAGGGCTGGGACGCGGTCGTACGCAACAATTTGGGCGGCGGCTTCCTGTTCTCCCGCGAGTGCTTCCTGCAGTGGATGACGGACCACGGCGGGGCGATCGTGAACGTCGTCGCCGACATGTGGGGCAGCATGCCGGGCATGGGACACTCGGGCGCCGCGCGGGCCGGCATGGTGAACCTGACCGGAACGGCGGCGGTCGAGTGGGCACCGAGCGGGGTGCGGGTGAACGCGGTCGCCCCCGGGTGGATCGCCTCGACCGGCATGGACACGTATCCCGACTGGATGCAGCCCTACCTGCAGAGGCTGCACACCGCGGTGCCCCTGCAACGGCTCGGCACCGAGGCCGAGGTGTCGGCCGCGATCTGCTTCCTGCTCTCGCCCGCGGCCGGATTCATCTCCGGCTCGGTGTTGCGCGTCGACGGGGCCGCGCCCAACGCGAAACTCGCTTCCCCGCTCTCGGCCCTCATGCCGGGCGGAGACGACGACGACCCGCACGCCCCTCCCCCCTGGCCCCTGCCCCGCCATGCGCGCTCGACCGGGTGGAAGGGCTTCGTGCCGGAGGGCGGCGGCGAGGACTGAGCCTCGTCACGCGCCGGGAAGGTCGAGAGGGGGCCGCCAACCCCAGGGCACGAAGCGCACCTGGGGCGGGACGAACCTCCGCCAGGGCGGCGGTGGAGGCGGAGCACCCTTTGCCGGAGCCGGGAGCAAGGCCGGGGGCTGCCAGGGCGCCGGCCTCGGCGGCGGGGCGGGCTTCGGTCGCGGGGCGGGCCCGGGCTTGGCAGGTCGACGCACGAGGCGCGGGTTGCGCGCCACTCGCAGGTGCCACTCCGCACCCTTCGCGTCACCCTTAGCCTCGAGCAACTGCGAGAGGTTGTAATGCGCCTTCGCGTAGCGCGGATCGATCGCGATCGCGGCACGGTACTCCGCGATCGCCTCCCCGGAGCGACCGGCCCGTTGCAGCGCGCCCGCGAGCCCGAAGTGCGCCAGCTTGTCGGCGGGATCGTTGCCGATGGCGGTACGGAAATGGCCGAGCGACTCGTCCATCTTGCCGGCCCACAGCGTGTAGTAGCCGAGGTTGATCCGGCCGCGGCGCGCCCGCGGTCGCACCGTCACCACCCGGCGCCAGAAGTCCTCGCCACTCGCGAAGTCGAGACTGCGCGCGGCCGTCCGGCCGGCCAGCCCGAGTGCGATCGCCAGGGTGAGTGCGGCGGCGATCCCGTGCCGCCGCGGGCGACTCTCCTCCCCCGGCAGCAGCCGCTCGAGCAGCGCCCGGCCGCCGAGCACCACGATGGCGACCAGCGCCGCGAGCGGCAGGTACATGCGGCGGTCCGCGACGACCTCGTTGCGCAGCGGGTAGAGCGACGTCGGGCCGAGCGTGACGAAGAAGAAGAACCCGAGAAAGGCGAGCCGGCTTCGGTGCCAGGCAGCCCACGCGATCGCGCCGAGAAGCGCCAGCACCGCGAGCAACGAGGGCCAAGCCTCCCGGATCGACCGCTTGATCGGCCAGTCGTCGTAGTCGCCCGCGATCGACGAGGGCCAGAACGAGAGCCGCAGGTAGTGGACGACGGCTTCGCATTGCGTCAGCAGGTACCCGCCGAAGTCCGCGGCCCGGCCGCCTCCCAAGTGACCGAACAACAGGCCCCGGAAGGCGTTCGAGATGCGCGTCGTCGCAGCGACCAGCACGACCAGCGCCACGATCGCGCCGTAGAACGGCGCCCGACGGCGCAGCGCCTCGCCGAAAGACGGCGCGAGGAAGCAGCGGTCGTAGGCGAGCACCACGAGCGGCGCCGTGATCATGGGCTCCTTGCAGCCGAGTCCCAGCCCGAGCGCGACGAGGGAGGCCATGTTCCAGGCAGCCGGCCGATCCCCGGTCGCCCCGCGGATCGCGCCATAGAGCACCAGGAAGTAGAACATGCCCATCAGGGACTCGGTGCGCTGCACGACGTAGGTGACCGATTCGCCGGCAAGCGGGTGCACCAGCCACAAGAGCGCGATCGCGCCGGCGATCCATGCGCCCTCGGCCGCGAAACGCGCGCGCAGGGACGGGAGTTCCAGGGTCCTGCGCACGATCCCGAAGAGGAGAAGTGCCGCCGCCAGGTGGATGAGCAGGTTCAGGACGTGGAACGAGACGACATCGAGACCCCCGATCGCGTAGTTGAGCGCGAAACTCGCGTTCACGATCGGGCGATTGGTGACGGCCCGGGGGCCCGGCGGGTGGAAGATTCCCCCGGACAGGTCGCGGATCGTCGCGTTCTCCTGGATCGAGCGGAGATCGTCGAAGACGAAGGGGTTGCCGAAGGTGCGGTGGTAGGCGACCAGCGCTCCGATCGCGATCGCGCCCGCCACGAACCACAGGGGATCGACGGCGGCGTCGTGGGCACCCCGACCCCGGGGCCTGCCCGCTCCGGGCGGGTTCTCCCGGGCCGCGCGCTTGGCCTCGTCCCGGGCTTCCCGGCGCGAGTCGCTGCGGGTGCGCCGGCTCACCCGGCGGCTCCGCCGGTCGGGCGCGGTAGCCGGGACCGGCGACCGAGGGCTGCCTGCTCTCCCGGCACGGCCGGCCCGAAGGCCTCCGCCGCCGACCCGCGGCGCCCACGTCCCAAGATCGGCCTTCGACCGGAAAACCCCACGGGGCTCTTATGGATTTCCGGGGGTCGGACATCAAGCGAGGACGCTGGCGGGAGGGTGCCGGCCGCCCCCGGCGGAGCCGCCGCGAAACCATCGGGCCCGAAAAGCGCGCGTTGTCATGCCGAAAAGCGTGAGTTAAGGCCCGACGTTCCGGCGCTTGGACGCGCCGTGAACTGGACGAAGAGAGGGGGAGTCTGGGTATGTTTGGACGGAAAAAAGCTGTGGTCGCCCTGGCGGTGGCCTTCGGTCTGGCCCCGGCCATCGCACGGGCCCAAGGGGTTTACGGAGCGGGCAGCGCGGCCGGCGCGGCGGCGGGTTCAGCCTACGGGGCGGGCGCGGCGGCCGGCGGAGCCGCCTACGGGGCGGGCGCGGGCGCGGCCCGCACCACCGGCGGATGGGGCAGCGACACGGTAAACCGGATCTACGACCGGCCCGTCTCGGCCTACGCCTACGATGCGCCGGACGTCGACCTGTACTTCGGTGCGGCGATCCCGACGAGCCACTGGAACGACTACGTCAACACCGGGGGCGTCGTCGGCCTCATGGCCGGCTACCGCTGGGGCCTGACCGACAATCTGGCGCTCGGCATCGTCGCCAACCCGTCGTTCAGCATCGGCGGCACCGATCTCGGCGGCAACTGCCGCTCCTCCTACTGCTCCGGCAAGGAGACCTCGAGCACGTTCTCGATCGGCCTCGGACCGAAGCTCTCGCTCATCGAAGGCCCGACCCAGATCGCCTTGGCGGTGACCGGTGCCTACTTCCGCGACATCGCGGGCGTGCTGGACTCCGACGGCGCGGGCCTCGCCGTGCACCTCTCGGTGTCGCGCGACCTCGGCTGGCACGGCCTGAACGGCGGCATCTTCGCCCGCTTCGAGGAGCAGTTCCTCTCTCCCTATCCGGGCAACGGCAACGAGTACTACGCGAACCGCCGCAACGACCACGTGAACGACCGCCAGATGATCATGGCCGGTCTGCAGGTCGGCTGGAACGGTCCGGCGCCGGTCGTGGCTGCGCCGCTCCCGCCGCCGCCGCCCCCGGCCCCGATGCGCAAGAAGATCGTGCTGCGCGGCGTGAACTTCGACTATGACAAGGCGACCTTGCAGGCCGAGGGCCGGCCGACGCTCGACGAGGCCGCCGAAATCCTCAAGGCGAACCCCGACGCGAGCGTGGAGATCCGCGGCTACACGGATTCGCGCGGCAGCGATTCCTACAATATGCGCCTCTCGGAGCGCCGCGCCCAGACCGTCAAGAACTACCTGATCTCGCGCGGCGTCTCGGCCTCGCGCCTGACGACCCGCGGCTACGGCGAGTCGGATCCGGTCGCGACCAACGAGACCGCCGCGGGCCGCGCCCAGAACCGGCGCGTGGAGCTGATCCCGCAGTGACGAAACCATCGCCCGCCCGCGGTCGCCGATCGCGGGCGGGCGAGATCGAGGCCGGTGTCCCTTCGCGGACGCCGGCCTTTTTCATGGGCGACGGCGCCACGGCACCCGACGCGCACCCGACCGCCCCGCATCGTCGGCCCTCGTGCTCGGCCGTGGTCCGGTCGGCGGGAGGGAGTTGGTGAGCCAGCCCGGTTCGGAGGAGGCGCAGGTTTTCTCGATCGCCCGCGGCGCTCCCTTCCTGCGGTTCCAGGAGCGGCTCGGGCTGGTCGGTCCGGGGTCACTCGCCGCAGCCCGGCGTGGGCTCTTCTTTGCGGCCCTGTGCTGGCTGCCGCTGCTCGTCCTCGCCGCGGTCGACGGGACCCTCCTGTCACCCGGCGGCGGGGGGTCGCTGCTGCTCGACCTGTCGGCCTACGCGCGATTCCTCGCCGCGGTGCCGATCTTCCTGCTCATCGAGCCGCGCGCCGACGTCCGGATCGCCCGGGTCGGGCGCGAGTTCGTCGCCGGCGGACTGGTCCCACGGGCGCGGATCGAGGACTTCGAGTCGCTCGTCGCCGACGCCAACCGGCGGCGCGACTCCGGGTTCGCCGAGGCGGTGATCGCCGGGGTTTCGGCGCTCGTCGGCTCGACCTGGGTACGGGCGAGCCTGCGCCTCGCGTCTCCGTCCTGGGCAGGGAGACTCGCGGAGGACGGCGCGATCCACCTCTCGCCGGCCGGCTGGTGGGCTGCGCTCGTCGCCAGCCCCGTGTTTCTGTTCCTGCTGCTGCGCTGGCTCTGGCGCTTTCTCCTGTGGGTGCTGCTGATGCGGCGGATCGCCGCTCTCGGCATCGAGGTCGTGCCGACGCATCCCGATCGATGCGGAGGGCTCGCGTTCGTCGGCCAGTATCCGGCCGCCTTCTCCGGATTCGCCTTCGCGATCAGCACGGTCGTCGCGGCCGCGCTCGCACGCCTGCTTCTCTGGGGCGGCACGCGCATCGAGGACATGCAGTGGGCGGTCGGCGCCTGGGTCGTCGCGATCTTCGCACTCTTCCTTCTGCCTTTGTTCTTCTTCGCGCGGCCGCTGCGGATCGCGAAACAGCAGGCACTGCTCGACTACGCCGCACTCTCGCTGCGCCACAACCGGGCATTCGAGCAGCGCTGGATCCGCGGCACCATGCCCACGGAAGAAATGCTGGGTTCGCAGGACCCCTCGTCGCTCGCCGACCTCGCGACCGCCTACCAGGCGGTCAAGGCGATGCGCGGCGTGCCGGTGGTCGCGGAGGGCCTCGTCCCGTTAGCGATCGCGGTCGCGCTGCCGCTCGCCTGCGCCGCGGCGACACAGGTACCGGTGCGCACGATGCTCATGGCGCTGCGGAAGTTCGTGCTCTGAGCCGTCGCCTCAGGGCGGCGCGATCGATCCCGCCGCGCTCGGCGACTCCGCACCCGGCGGCGCGACCGCGCCTGCACCGGCCGGGACGGGCGGCACGACCGCGGCGGCCGGGGCCGCCGGGGCCGCCGGCGCGATCCGCCAGATGCGAATCCGCGGCCCGGGGCGGGACACGCCCCGGATCCTGCGCAGCGGCGAGTAGAAGCCGTCGGCGCGGTCGAAGACCGCTTCGGCGGCTCCGGGAGTGACCGGATCGACGTCGAACTCCAGCGTAGCGCCGCGCTCGAGTTCGGCGAGTTCCTCGGCCTTGGGGCCGCGGGAGAAGTAGTGGAGTTGGGGCAGCGTGTCGGTGAGCACCCACTCGACCGCGTCCTGGCGCGCCTTCTCGACCCCCTCGAAGTTCACGAGTTCATGGGTTCCCGCCAGCGACGGTTTGCCGGTCGGGTTCGGGAGGTCGGTCGTCGCGACCTTGGCACCCTTGGGAACGTGCTCGATGATCCACGCCCGGGCGAGGGTGCGAGTGTCCTCGCGCGCGAGCAGCGCGTTGGAGCGCAGGTCGCGCACGAAACCAGGCAGGAGCAACAGGGCAAATGCGGCGACGAGAGCGCCCCTGCGCGCGCCGGATTCACCTGCTCGCCGCATTCTCCCCGCGAGGTCGGCGAAGAGACCGCCCGCGAGGATGGCGAGCGCGGGCAGCAACGGCAGCGTGTACCGGTAGTAGACGGTGGCGCTGCGCGTGAGGCCGACGCACCCGGCGGCGAGGAAGGCGAGCAGGACCCACGCCCCGGTTCGCCGCCGGAACACCGCCCACAGGAGCGCGGCGGCGAAGAGGAGCGCAATCTCCGGTCCGCAGCCGTCGGGGATCGCATGCCCGAGGAGCCAAGGCCATCCCGAGCCGTCCTGCCAGGGATTCGACGAGTTCTCGAAGGCGCCGCGCTGGTACTCGAAGCTGGCGCGGGTCTGGCGCCAGTCGAGGAAGAAGTAGGGCGCGGCGAGCGCGAACGCGACGACGAACCCGTATCCCGAGAGGAAGAGCCGGAGGTCGCGAAACGAGCGGACGATCGAGCGGCCCTCGCGCCGGCGCGTGCCGAGGTGGGCCGCCGCGATCGCGAACGCCGCCACGGCGGCCGGATACTTCGTCGCGGCGGCGAGGCCACCGGCGAGACCGGCGGCGAGGTGATCGAGATAGCCGCCGCTCCGGACGATCCGCATGGACAGCCACAGGGCGACGGCGACCCAGAAGGTCATGGCGACGTCGACGGTCGCGAACTTCGAGTCGCGCACGTGCAGCGGGGAGAAGGCGAGGATCGCGGCCGAAGCGAGTCCCGCCACCGGCCCGAACACGGTGTTCGCCGCGGCATAGACGACGGGGATCGTCGCCGTGCCCATGGCCGCCGAGGTGCGGCGCGCAATCAGGTAGGCACGCGCTTCGCCACCGATCACGTAGTAGTTCCGCCACGGCTTGTCGCGCGGACCGGCCAAGTGCGCCCAGCCGCGCAGCACGGCGTGCTGGACGTACATCTGCGCCGCCGGGTAGATGCCAAAGCCGGGATTCAGGTCCTTCTCGAAGCCCCATGCGTGCGGCACGACCCATTGCTCGTCCGGCCGGTAGAACTGCGGCAAGCCGAAGTCGGTCGATGCGAACCTGAGCCAGCCGCCGAGCAGGGTGAGCGCAAGAAGGGCCGCGAGTCGCGTCGCACGGCTCATCGCGGGATCCTCGCCGACTCCGGCAGCAGGAAGCGCCAGGCGAGCAGCAGGAGTCCTCCGAGAACGATCGCGGATGATCCGCCGATCTGTAGGAGTCTCGTCTGAGCACTGCGCGCCTCGTTCGGAAAGACGAAGCGGGCGTCGAGATCCGGCGTTCCGGCCGGCTCGATGGAGAGTCCCGTGCAGTGCACGGTGCCCAGCGCCAGCGCGGACGGGCCACCGAGGCGGCACGCGACGTCGAGTGCGGTTTCGGACTCGTCGGTCTGCACCCAGAACGAGAGGTGACGCCAGTCCGTCGTGTCGTGCATCTGCTCGGACTCGCGGAACGACCGCAGGATGCCGAGGCGCGCACCCGCGCCCTGCTCGCCCACTCCCTCCGCCCGCACCCAGCCCGAGACCAAGTACCAGGTGGAAGGAGCCACGCGGACCCGCTGCACCCAGGAGGCGTCGTTGGGTCGATCGTTCGTCAGGCTCGCGACGCCGGGGCCCGGCCCCCCCGGAGTCCACGAGAAGCGCGTCGCCTTGCCGTCGAAGAAATTCTGCCCCCAGCCGAAGGGTGCCTCACCCTTCCCGTCAATAAAAAGTCCGTTGGGGAGGGAGACGCGCGGCACGGCTTCACCCGCCTGCGCGGGGGGCGCGCACGACAGGAGGAGGAACAGGAGGCTCCAAGGAATCGGCCGCGCGCGGCGGAACGACGCGGCGCGGCGGGCGTGGCGAGCGCGCACCAGCCACCCGGTGCCGGTCGCGAGCGGACCTAGCCGCGACCAGCGCGGAAACATGCGTCGCCGGTACAACCCCCGGACCCGGGGGTCAATCGCTTCGCACGGCGCGCTGCACCGACGGCCCCGGTCCGGCGTCGGCTCGACGGCGGGGGAAGCGCCTTTCGCTCGAGGTCAGGCCCATACCCGTCGCAGCAGTTCCGCGACGAGGTCGCTTTCGTGGATCCGCTCCTGAGTCGTCTTGTCGCGGTCGCGCAGCGTAACCGTGCCGTCCTCGATCGTCTGGTGATCCACGGTGATCCCGAACGGCGTGCCGATCTCGTCCTGGCGGCGATAGCGCCGGCCGATCGACCCGGCCTGGTCGTATTGCACCGGGAAGTGCGGCCGCAGCTTCGCGAGGATCTCCTGCGCCTTCTCGGGATGCCCGCCCTTGCGCAACAGCGGGAAGACCGCCGCCTTCACCGGCGCGAGGCGCGGGTGGAAGCGGAGCACGATGCGCGTCTCGCCTTCAACCTCGTCCTCGTCGTAGGCGTCGACGAGAAAGGCCAGCGTCGCGCGGTCGGCGCCCGCCGCCGGCTCGATCACGTTGGGCACGTAGCGCTCGCGGCTCTCCTCGTCGAAGTACGAGAGGTCCTTGCCGCTCCACTCCGCGTGCTGCCTGAGGTCGAAGTCACCGCGGTTCGCGATCCCCTCGAGTTCCGACCAGCCGAAGGGGAACTGGTACTCCACGTCGGCGCAACCGCGCGCGTAGTGCGCGAGTTCGTCCTTCTCGTGCTCGCGCAGGCGAAGGTTCTCGGGCTTGATGCCGAGCCGGACGTACCAGTCGTAGCGCTCCTTCTTCCAGTACTCGTACCAGCGCGCATCGTCCCCCGGCTTGACGAAAAACTCCATCTCCATCTGCTCGAACTCGCGCGTGCGGAACAGGAAGTTGCCCGGCGTGATCTCGTTGCGAAACGACTTGCCGGTCTGCGCGATGCCGAAGGGCAGCTTGCGGCGCTGCGTGTCGAGCACGTTGCCGAAGTTGACGAACATGCCCTGCGCCGTCTCGGGACGCATGAAGACGACGTTCGCGTCTTCGGCGACCGGCCCCATGAAGGTCTTGAACATGAGGTTGAATTGCCTTGCCTCGGTGAGTTCGCCACCACACTCGCCGGGACGGCGGTCGGGCTTCTCCGGGCACGCGAGCTGGCCGAGGTGGTCGGCCCTGAAGCGCGTCTTGCACTTCTTGCAGTCGACCAGCGGGTCGCTGAAGCCGGCGACATGGCCGGAGGCCTCCCAGACGCGCGGGTGCATGAGAATCGAGCAGTCGAGCCCGAGTACGTCGCCGCGCGACCAGACCATCTCGCGCCACCAGGCGTCCTTCACGTTGCGCTTGAGCTCGACGCCCACCGGGCCGTAGTCCCAGCAGCTCGAGAGGCCGCCGTAGATCTCGCTCGACTGGAAGACCAAGCCGCGCCGCTTGGCGAGGCTCACGATCTTTTCCATCTTTCCCTGCGGCTCGCCGGCGGCGGTCTTCTTTGCCTCCGGGGCGTTCGTGCTCGTGGCGTCGGACATCGCTCCCTGCCCCCTCTCGAAGTCGCCCGCCACTGCCGCGGCGAGCATCCCGTCGGCTACCACGCACGCCGGTCAGCCGCGAGGTGGCGCGACCGGACATCCCCCCGTTGGACCGGGTTCAGGCGCCGACTAGACCGCGACCGACGACCGGTCCGAGCAACTCGGCCGCGAGCAGGCGTCCGCGCACGCGCGGTGCGAGCAGCGCCGCGAGCGCCGCGCCGAGTTCGCGCGCGACGGTGCGTGTCAGCGCCGACGCGATCTCCGCCTCCGCGACGAAGAGCGCCGTCGCGTCACGCCGGCCCGACACAGTCGCGCGCGCGACCTGCGCCTGCATGCGGCCGAGGCAATCGAGGGCCGCCGGGGAAAGCGTCGCCCCGGCGTCCTCCGGCTCGGCGCAGCCACCGCACGCAGCCCCCCCCGCGGCCGGGGCGAGACGCGCCGCGACCATCGCCGCCGCGAGCGGCCGGCGGCAGAGCACGCAGCGCGAGAGTTCGGCGCGGTAGCCGCAGACCGCGAGGCTCGCGAGCTCGAACAGTCGCAGGGTGGCCGGGCCCGGCTCGGCCGCGTCGAGGCGGCGCAGGGCCTCGACGACGAGGTGGAAGAGATCGTCGCCGACCTCCTGCTCGACGGTCATCTTGTCGGCGATCTCGACCACGTGGCTCGCCGCAGCGTAGCGTTCGAGCGAGTCGAGGAGAGACTTCCACGGCCGCTGCAACTGGGCGCGCTCGAGGAAGACCAGTTCGGCGCCGGGTCGCACCCGGTAGTGCAGGTTGACCAGCGAGAACAGGCCGAGGGACCCGGCGAACCGGCGCTGGGAGCGCTTGGCCCCCTTGGCGATCCCCGAGATCTTGCCGGCGTCCCGGGTGAGAAAGGTCACGATCCGGTCCGAC
>Ga0114969_10002689_pt1 | contig 14533 bp, 15 predicted proteins | sample M_130807_MF_Meta_FD_87316 | JGI IMG/M metagenome (GOLD analysis project Ga0114969, IMG submission 87316) | Freshwater microbial communities from Lake Montjoie, Canada to study carbon cycling - M_130807_MF_MetaG | ecosystem: Environmental > Aquatic > Freshwater > Lake | place: Lake Montjoie...
GAACCGGCTGGCCTCCGAGACGATGAACTGCGCCGCGCCCGACACCGGCAACATGGAAGTCCTGGAGCGGGTCGGCACAGCCGCCCAGAAGAAGCAGTGGCTGGAGCCCCTGCTGGAAGGCAAGATCCGCTCGGCCTACTGCATGACGGAGCTGAACACCGCCTCGTCCGACGCCAAGAACATCGACACCCGCGCCACCCTGGTCGGCGACGAGTACGTCATCAACGGCGAGAAGCACTACATCTCCGGCGCCGGCGACCCGCGCTGCAAGATCATGATCACCATGGTCAAGACCGACCCGAACGCGCCGCCGCACCTGCAGCAGTCGCAGATCCTGGTGCCGCTGCCGACCAAGGGCGTCCGCAAGGGGCGCACCGGGCTCTCCGTCGATGCCGACGTGCTCGCGCGCCTCGCCGAGAGTCACCCCATCGCGGCGCGCGTGGTCGAGCACCGCGCGCTCCAGAAGCTCATCTCGACTTATGCGAACGGGCTGCTCGCTGCGGTGGACGCGCGCACGGGGCGCCTGCACACGCGCTTCCACCAAACGGTCGCCGCGACCGGCCGCCTCTCGTCGAGCGAACCCAACCTGCAGAACATCCCCATCCGTACCGCCGAGGGCCGGCGCATCCGCGAGGCCTTCGTCGCCGCGCCCGGCATGGTCCTGCTCGCCGGCGACTACTCGCAGATCGAGTTGCGGGTGCTCGCGCATCTGAGCGAGGACCCGGTTCTCGTCGAGGCCTTCCGCTCCGGCGAGGACGTCCACCGGCGGACCGCGGCCGAGGTCTTTGGGGTCGCGAGCGAGGCGGTGAGCACCGAGCAGCGCCGTCGCGCCAAGGTGATCAACTTCGGAGTGCTTTACGGGATGGGGCCGCAGCGACTCTCGCGCGAACTCGGGATCCCGATCTCCGAAGCGGAGGACTACATCCGACGTTACTTCGAACGCTATGCGAAGGTCCGCGAGTACTCGGAGCGGGTCGTCGAGGCCGGACGCCGAGAGGGGTTCGTCTCGACCATGATCGGCCGTCGCCGCTTTCTGCCCGAACTGGGCTCGCGGGTTCCCAACATCCGCCAGGCCGCCGAGCGGATGGCCTGGAACAGTCCCATCCAGGGCACGGCTGCCGACATCATCAAGCTCGCCATGCTGGCTCTGGAGCGGGAGTTGGAGACCTCGGGCGCCCCGGCCCGCATTCTGCTCCAGGTCCACGACGAGTTGCTCCTCGAGGTGCCCCGGGAGACCCTCGAAGCCACCCGGCCGGTGCTACGCCGGGCGATGGAGTCGGTCGTCGACCTGGCGGTCCCGCTGGTGGTCGATCTGAAGGCCGGGCCGAATTGGGCCGAGATGCGATGAATATTCCCGCCGGAGCACCCGTCTAGTGTCGGTGGAAAGGGCAGATGCGGACCTGGTGCGGCAAGCGGGGGAGGGCGATCGAGACGCCTTCCGGGAACTCTTCGAGCGCTACCAGAGGCGGGTGCTCAGCGTGGTGATGGGAATGCTGCATGATCGCGACGCGGCACTCGACGTGACGCAGGAGACCTTCATCAAGGCCTACCGCTCGATCGACCGGTTCAAGGGAGAGGCGAGTTTCTACACTTGGATCTACCGCATCGCGGTCAACCTCGCGATCGACTGGCAGCGCCGGGAGTGGCGCCGGCCGATGGCCGCTCCTACGCGAAGCCCGTCGGGAGACGGTCCGGAGGAAGACGCGATCGACCGTATCGGGGACGAAACGCCGGGAAACGACCCGTTTCTCGCGACCCGGGACCGACAGTTGCGGGAGCGCGTCCGGGAGGCGATCGAAGAGTTGACCCCGGATCACAAAGCCGTGATATTGTTGAGGGAAGTCGAAGGCTTGTCGTACGACGAAATCAGTCGGGCGATGCAGTGTTCGATCGGAACGGTGATGAGCCGACTTCACTATGCCCGCAAGAAACTCCAGAAGCGTCTGAAGGAGTTCGCATGAACTGCCGCGACGCGGAGACACTCCTCGACGGTTTCTTCGACGGCGAACTCGACGACGAGAGGATGCGCGAGGCCGCGCTCCACGTCGCGCGCTGCGGCTCCTGCGACGCTGCGATCGCGGAGCGCGAGCGCGTTCAGGGGGCGCTCCGTGCGACCGTTGCCGACGACATTGAGGGGCTCGATCTCGAGCGCATCTGGCGTGGCGTCGAAGCGGCAATGGCCGAGGACGCCCGCGTCGGCTCCCAGTCCGATGTCTGGTGGCGTCCGGCCCGTTCGGCCGGGCACGTCCCGGGGCGTCGCCCCGCGCGTGCTCCCAGCCTCGCGCGGGAGGCGTCGCGACTCGACCCCGAGGGTGAGTGGCTCCACCGCACCCGCAGCGGCGGTCGTGCCATGGCCTGGTCGGTCGGCGCCGCCGGCGCCCTCGCCGCCGGACTGCTCGCCTTTCTGGTCGCCCGCGGCAAAGCTCGCGTGGAGGTCGCGGTCGACCGCACCGTCCCCGCAACCACGACGGTCGCGACGGCTCCGTTCGCCGCCCCGGCTCCCGTTGACCAATTCGCCGCCGCGCCGACCTTGCCGACGAGGAACTCCAGCCGGATCGCGGTCGATTCGGTCGACTTCGAGGGGCACTCCCTCGCCATGTGGAGCGAGCCCGAGACCGACACGACGGTCATCTGGATCGACGAGGACGAGCCGTCCGTGACGGGGGTTCGCTGATGCACGGTCCGCACGGGATCGCGGGCGGCTCCCTCCGCCTGGGCTCGGCGGTGGCCGCCCTGGTCGCGCTGGCGGCGGGAGCGGCGCTGGCCGGAGAGCAGGTGCAGGTCCAGGTGGGCACCGTCTATGCGACCAATGCGAGCGAGCACTTCGACGCGGATCTGGAGGCGATGCGCTCGCAACTCTCGCGTCTTTTTCGCTACACTTCCTACCGGCTCGTGAAGAAGGAGAGCCGCGACGTCGGCTGGGGCGACCCGGTCGACGTCGAACTGCCCGGCGGGCGCTTCCTGCGCGTGATGCCGAAATCGGCGGGCGGCGAGCGGGTTTCTCTCGACGTGATGCTGCGCAAGAACCAGCATGTCCTCATGGACACGGAGTTCACGGTGCGGCCGCACGGCACGGTCATGGTCGGCGGGCCGAAGCACGAGGACGGCGTGCTCATCATCTGGATCGGGGCCCACCGGCTCGGTGGTCCCGGCGTCCGGCCGCAGGCGGTGCGATGACTTTCGATCTCCCGTGGACGGTGTTCGGGATGCTTGCGCGACGTGCGGCCGACGCAGTAGCGACGCAGTGGTTCGGTGCGGCAGGCCCCGCGGCCGTGAGCGCGATCGTTCAGTTCGCGAAGCCGGTCGACCCGTTCGACCAGCCTTCGTTCGTGGCACCGTTCATCGGGCTGTTCGCGGCGGTGGCGGGGCTCGTGCTCATGGGGATCGCGGTGTCCTCGCTCTCGGCCCTGCTCGCCTCGCTCCTCGGACTCGGGCTGCTGCTCGCGCGAGTGTACGGAATCACGATCGACTTCGCGCAGTTCCGGGCGGCGTGAGGCGGCGGGCAGCGAAGCCCCGCAACGCCCCTCACGCGGACGCGGTCGAGCGTACCTAAGCCATTCCCTTCATCGCCTGCGCGAGAATCCTCGACGTGCTCTCCCGCATGATCCGGGAATCCACCTCGCGCCCCTCGACCAGCGCCTTGCGCACGTCCTTGCCGGAGATCGAGACCGGCTTCTCGTCGGGGTGGTTCTCGGTCAGATCCACGCGCCCGATCGAGTCGTAGTAGGCTGCGAACCCGACCTTGAGCGGCTTGATGAGAAGCTTGCCGCCCAGCTTGTCGAAGATCTCCTGGGCATCGAAGTCGCCCCAGATCGCTGTGCCGTCGGCGTAGGGCGCATCCGCGTGCTTGCGGCCGATGACGATGTCGGTGAAGCCGAAGTTCTGGCGATAGATGCCGTGCATCACCGCCTCCTTCGGGCCGCCGTAGAACATCTTGATGTCGAGGCCGAGCAGAATCACGCGGTCGGGCACGGAGTCGCCGCGCGGGCCCCAGAGCTTGGCGTCGCTGTCGCCCTGGCCGAGCGCGCGCTGCGTGATGAGCGCTTCGTAGGTGTCCATGCGGACGTCGGCGTTCACGTCGTCGCCCTTGGTCTCGCCGATGAGCGGATTGAGGCAGGCGCCGGCGTCGTGGCCCCCGCGGATCAGCGTCTCTAGCCCGTAGACGAGTGCATACTCGTGCGCGCGGTGCAGCGGGTTGCGCGTCTGGAACGCGACCACGCGCGTCCAACCCTTGCCCGCGAGCATTTTTCGGACCTCGCGGGGTGTCAGTACGTACTTGCCGAACTTCGTGTGCTTGGGCTGAGGCAGGACCTCGAGCTTGCCACCGACAAGATGGGTCTTGTCGGCGTCGCCTTTCAGCACCATGTCGGCGCCGGGGTGGTCGGTTCGCTCGGTGCCGTAGACCGACTTCAGGTACTTGGCCTTGTCGTAGGCGAAGACGTCGCTCACCTCGAGGATCGCGACCACGTCGCCCGAGGACGTCTCGAGCCCGACCCGGTCGCCCTGCTTGAGCTTGCCCGCGACCTCGGCGGTCGCCGGCAGCGAGAGCGGGATCGTCCACGCGTACTTTGCGCCGCGGCTCTCGATGAAGCCATGATCGAGCACCTGGTGCCAAGTGGCACCGTCCATTGGCCCATCGAGTGGCGAGAGACCACCGTCGCCGAAGCGGTAGACCGACGAAAGATCGGCGTCCGAGACCCGCAGGCGGGGCAGCTTCGCGGCCTCCGAGCGGAAACTCGGGACGCGGTCGGCGGGGACGGTGCGGTCGACGGGCTGATCGAGGCCCCCGTGGGGCGCGATGAGATCGGACATGTTCGTGATTCCTCTCGGCGGATCGTTGGTTGCAGGCCCGCAGGGGGGCGCCGCATCGCCCGGAAACGGGCGGGGTGTCGATCGCGAAGGGTTACCCGACGTGCTTCGGAGCGGCAACCGCCGGCCACCCGCATCGCCTCAACGGCTTCCGCCGTCAGGCACCGCAGGCGCGCGGGCAGGGCAGGCGACGTCGTGCCCCAACCGCGGCGAACACGGCTCCACCGTTGGTAAGCCACAGCCCGCGGGGCGTCGCATCCGCACCGATGTCGAGGATCCATCGGCAGACGGCGAGTGCCGCCATGTCGCCGGCGAGCAGGAGCGCCGTCGTGTCCGACGATCCTTCGATCGAGTCCGTGACGGCCCCGCAAGCCGAGTCTTCTTCGCCGACCTCCAGGACGTCGAGGAGGTTGCAGGCATCGCAGCCCGCGCCATTGCCGGGCGCGAGCAGGAGGCCGACGCCGCCCGTGTCGCGAGAGATGCGCACCGACCCCAGCCGCACCCGGCCGCGCATCGAGGCGGCCGGCCCCACTGCCGAAGGGGCTTTGCGTGCGGCCACCCGCTGGCCCGCCTCGTCGGCGAGCACGAGCGCCGTCCATGACGCGAGGTCGATCGGGTCGGAACCGGGCCCGAGAACTTTCAGGGTGGTGTCCGGACAGCGGCGTGCCAACGGCGCGAATCCGCTGCCGTCGTCGGGCTCGAGGCCGAGCAATCCGATGCGGGCCACGCCGGCGCCGGCCAAGTAGGTCGCCGCGGCGGATGCGGCCGGGCCGGTTCCGGAGACGAGCACGCGCGACTCGAGCAATCGCACCTGGCCGCGCCCGCCGACCTCGCGCAGCAGGATCTGGCGCGAGAACCGGTCGACTTGCTCCTCGTCGAGCCTCACGCGCGGGGCACGAGCGGCGTCGGCGCTCGCTCCTGCCACCCGAGCCAGAGGTTCGTGCTCAGGTACTTGTCGCCGAAGTCGCAGAAGATCGTGACCACGTCGCCATGGTCGAGTTCGCGCGCGACCTCGAGAGCCGCCCAGGCCGCCGCCCCCGATGACTGGCCGACGAGCAGACCCTCCTCGCGTCCGATCCGGTAGACCATGTCGTAGGCTTCCTCGGTCGGGGCGGGCACCTTCCCGTCGAGTTCGCGCTCCTTGTAGATCGCGGGCACGATCGAACTCTCCATGTGCTTGAGGCCCTCGAGCCCGTGGAAGGCATCCTCCGGCTCGACCGCGAGCACCCGGATCGCCGGGTTCTTCTCCTTGAGGTAGCGGCCGGTTCCCATGACGGTACCGCTCGTGCCGATGCCGGCCAGGAAGTGCGTCACGCGCCCCTCGGTCTGCTGCCAGATCTCCGGCCCGGTCGTCGCGTAGTGCGCGAGCGGGTTGGCCGGGTTCGAGTACTGGTCGGGCTTGAAGTAGCGGTCGGGGTCGCGCGCGATGATGTCGCGGCACAGCAGGATCGCGCCGTCGGAGCCCTGCAGCGGATCGCTCTCGATCGTCCGGGCGCCGTAGGCCTCGATGATGTGCTTGCGCTCGACGCTCACGTTGGCCGGGATCACCAGTTCGACCGGGTAGCCGAGGGCCGCCCCGAGCATCGCGAGTGCTATACCAGTGTTGCCCGAGGTCGAGTCTAGGATGGTTTTACCCGGCCGCAACGCGCCCTTGCGCAGCCCCTCCTGCACCATGCGTAGAGCCGGCCGGTCCTTCACCGAGCCGCCGGGATTGAAGCCCTCGAGCTTCGCCCAGACGCGTACGTCCCGGGGCAGGTCGCGGGTGATCCCGGTCAGTTGCAGGAGAGGGGTGCGCCCGATCAGGTCGAGGACGCTCTCCGCGCACAGGCCGTCGGCGCGATGCATCGTGCCCGGGCGCCGGCCCTCAGCTACCGCCGCCGGCGATCGCGGGGACGATGGAGATCTCGTCGCCGTCCTTCAGCTTGGTCTCGAGTTGCTGCAGAAAGCGGATGTCGTCGCCGTTCACGTACAGGTTCACGAAGCGGCGCACGCGCCCCTGTTCGTCGCAGATGCGCTCGCGCAGCCCCGGGTACTTCAGGTCTAGGTTCTCCACCAGGCTGCCGATGGTGTCGCCTGCGCCCTGCACCGACTCCGATCCAGCGGTGAACTTGCGAAGCGGGGTGGGCACTTTGACCGTGACGGACATGTCTCGAAACCTCCTAGAAGTTGGTCGAACCGGCCCGGATCTTCGCGTCCGGAGCCGGATTGCGCAAGCGGCTTACGGGGATCCCGGAACAGGCCGGACAGCGGGGATGCCGACGCAGTTCGATCGTGCGCCAGAGGAGATCCCGCCCCGAGAAGATGGCGAGCCGATCGGCCAGCCGGGGCCGCAACCCCCGGTACATCGCGAGAGCCTCCCGGGCGGCGGCGATGCCGACCGCCCCGACCACCGGGCCGAGGATCCCCGATTGCTGGCAGGTCGGCATGTCGTCGGGATCGGGTAGTTCGACGAATAGGCAGCGCAGGCAGGCACTGGAACCGGGGAGGATGCTGAAGAGTTGCCCTTCGAGTCCGACCGCGCCGGCGTGCACGAGAGGAATGCCGGTCTCGACCGCGACCTCGTTCAGGAGGACCTTTGATTCGAGGCCGTCGGTCCCGTCGAGGATGGCCGCGTGGCCCGAGAGCAGGGCGACGGCCGAGGCCGAATCCACCCGCGCAACCACCGACTCGATGCGCAGCCCGGGCCGTTCGCGACATAGGCGCTCGCTTGCGGCCTCGACCTTGGGCCGGCCGAGATCGCGGTCGCCAAAGAGCGGCTGGCGCGGGAGATTTGAGGACTCCACCAAGTCGGGATCGATGAGTGTCAGTCGATCCAAGCCTGCCGCCGCGAGCGCGACGGCGGCCGGTGCGCCGAGGCCACCCACCCCGACGATCGCGATGCCGCGGCTCACTGACCGGGAAGGCTTCCCGGGACCGAGACGCCGCCGGGGTAGCCGCCGCGGCCGATCGCGCGGATCGAACCGGGCGTCGTACCGAAGCCCCAGGGGCGGTTGCTCTGCGTCGAGCGCTTCTCGGCCGCCGCCGCGAGGACTGCCGGCTGGCGATCGCGCAGCCCGCTCACGAGCGCCGCAGTCGCCGGTCCGGCGCTCGGAGGCAGCAGTTCGCGCTGTGCGGGGCGCTGGCCATTGGGGCCGGTCGTCGCGGGCGGCGATTCTCCGGCTGCGACTCGGTCGCGGACCTTGCCGAACTTCGGCAGCCACTTCCAGTCGGGAATCCAGCTGAACCAGCGCGAACCCGCGACCCGCGTCGGGTCTTCCTGGACGACGATCTGGGGCAGACTCTCGCGTGTCTGGTCGTGTTCCTTTCTGGCCGCCTCGGCGAGTTTCGCCAATTCTGGATCGCCGTTGCCCTTGCCGTCCTCGGCCACGCGATCGATGGCTTCGCCGGCCGCCCGGGTCTCGGGGTAGCGCGCGATCACCTGCGCCATGCGTGAGCGCGCGGCAGGCAGCTTTCCCTTCCGGTAGTAGAACCGGGCGACGTAGAACTCCCGCTCGGCGAGGTTCTCGCGCGACTGGTGCAGCTTGCGTGCCGACTCGACCGCGTGTCCGTCCTCGGGAAAGCGCTCGATGACGCTCTGGAAGCGGCGTGCCGCGTTGGCCGAGGAGGCGAGGTCGCGGTCGATCGTCGAGGCCTGGTCGAGATAGGCCTGCCCGATCGAGTACTCGACCCCGGGCAGCATGGGACTCGTCGGGTGCATGCGCTGGAAGTCACTGAACGCCGCGATCGATTCGACGTATTCGCCGCCGGCGTAGTGGGCTTGGGCCGTCGCCAACTCGACCTCTTCGGCGCGCTCGTCGAGCGGGTAGTTGTCGAGGAGTTGCTTGTACGACTCGATCGCCGGGGGATACGCTCCGTCTTGGTGGAATCCGCGAGCCTCCTTGTATAGATCATCGGCGGGCTTGACCACGATCTTCTTCGGCCCGCAGGCGGCGGTCGAGAGCACGGCGATCGAGGCGATGAGGATGGCGATTCCCGGCGCGCGCGCGGACATGAACCTGACGGTAGGGGATGCTTCCCCGGCGAGTCAACACGACGGGGTCGGGAGGACCCGACGTGCGCGGGGCGAACTCTTCGGCATGTGGGCCAATACCCGCATGGTCGTCCTCGCGGCGATGTCGGCTTCGCTCTACGCGGCGATCCTGATCCCGTTCAAGGTGATTCCGCTCATTCCCGGCATCACCGAACTCCGGCCCGCCAATGCCGTTCCGGTCGTCTGTTCGTTCCTTTTCGGACCGGCCGCGGCCTGGGGTGCGGCGATCGGCAACATGATCGGTGACACCTTCGGTGGACTCGGTCCCGGGGACGTGTTCGGATTTCTCGGCAACCTGCTCTACGGGCTCGCCCCGTACCGAATCTGGCGGGCGCTCGGCGGCGGCCGGCCGGTACCCGAGACGCCGCTCGACTGGGGACGGTTCGTCCTCTCGGTCGTCGGGGCCTCGGCCGTCTGCGCGCTGGTCGTGGGCTGGGGATTGAACATCCTGGGGTTCGTCCCCTTCTCGGTCCTCGGCAACGTCGCCTTCGCGAACAACCTGATCGCCGCCGGGCTGCTGTCGCCCCTCATTCTGCGCGTACTCTACCCGCGGGTCGAGCGCGCACTGCTGCTCTACCAGGACGTGGATCCGCATCCGGGTCCGAGCCGATCGCGGGCGATCGCGGGGCTTGTGCTCTTCGCCATCGCGGTCGTCGGTGGGCACCTGGTGGGCAATCTCGTCTCGACCGGCGTTTGGGTCCCGCCCTGGGCGTGGGCGAGCGACTCGCCGACGCGCGCGCTGGAGGTCGGGCTCGGCGTCGCGCCCTTCGTCCTGCTCGCCGTCCTGGCGCTGGCACTCCTCGGATGAGCGACCGGCTGCGCGCAGCTCCCGGTGCAGCCGCGCCGGCGCGAGGCGCGGCCGACTCGGCCGCGCGAGAGGCACCGATCGCGATGGTCCGGGGCCTGCGCTGCATTCACCGCGACGGCACGATGGCGCTCGATGGTGTCGACTTCGCGGTTTTTCCGGGCGAGGTGGTGGCGATCATGGGAGCGACCGGCGCCGGGAAATCGACCCTGCTCAAGTGCCTCGGCGGCGTGATCCCGCGACTCGAAGCGGCCCGGGTCGAGGGCGAGCGCATGCTCTTCGGCCGCCCCACGGCGCAGATCGACCCGACCGAACTCGCGGGCCGCATCGGCATCGTGTTCGAGGACTTCGAGGCGCAAATCTTCTCGACGAACGTGGCTCTGGAGGTCGGCTTCGGACTCGACCAACTCGGCCGTCCGGCGGCCGAGATCCGCGAGCGCTCGCGAATCGCCCTCGAGCGGGTCGGCCTCGCGGGATTCGACCGACGCGATCCCGCGACGCTGTCGGGCGGAGAGAAGCAGCGACTGGCGATGGCCGCGATCTGGGCGTTGCGCCCCGAACTCGTGCTGCTCGACGAACCGACCACCGACATCGATCCGGTCGGCAAGCAGGCGATCTTCGATCTACTAAGCGCGTTTCGCGACGACGGGTCCGCCGTGGTCGTCGTGGAGCACGAGCCGGGGGCTGCTGCGATCGCCGACCGGCTGGTGATCCTCGATGCGGGGCGCGTGCGGGCGTCGGGACCGAGCCGCGAACTCACGCTCGACGTCGACCTGCTCTCGGGATGTGGCGTCCGGCCGCGCGACCTCGACGTGGTCGGGGCTCGGCTCTCTATGGGAGGTCGCCTCGACTGCCCCGACGATGCGGCCCGGAGGATCGCCGGCGCCGGCTGGCGTGTGCAGTCACGGCTGTCCGCGGTATCGGCGATCGCGACGCGTGTCGCGAACCGGGCGGTGGCCGGCGCGGCCCCGCTCCTCGAGGCCCGCGAGGTCCGACACGTCTACCCGACTGGCAAGCAGGCACTGGACGGCGTCTCGCTTTCGATCGGCCCCGGCGAGTTCATCGCGCTCGTCGGTCGCAACGGCTCCGGCAAGACGACGCTTGCCAAGCACCTCAACGGGCTGCTGTCGCCCACCTCCGGCCAGATCCTGCTCTCCGGCGAGGACACCGCGGGACAGGGCATCGGTCGGATCGCGCGGACGGTCGGTTTCGTCTTCCAGGATCCCGACCACCAACTCTTCTGCGACTCCGTATTCGAGGAGGTCGCCTTCGGGCCGCGCCACCTCGGGCTCGATGCGGCCGCGGTCGAGAAGCGTGTCGGAAGCACCCTCGACACCTGCGGCCTCGGTGATCGTCGCGACGCGGACCCTTTCCTCCTCAGCAAGGGCGAGCGCCAGAGACTCGCCGTGGCCGCGATCCTCGCCCTCGAGCCGCGGATCCTCGTCCTCGATGAGCCGATGACCGGGCTCGACTACCGTGAGCAGCGCACGCTCGTGACCCTTCTGGAGAACCTCCACCGCGCGGGAACCACGATCCTCGTCATCAGCCATGCGCCGTGGTTCGTCGTCGGCCACGCGGAGCGCGCCATCATGATGTCGGGTGGCCGCGCTGTCTTCGACGGCCCAATCGAGGATCTCCTCGCGAGGGGCGAACTCCTGCGCGAGGCCTGCTTTGCCCTGCCGGAGGCGACCGAACTCGGGCTGCGGCTCGCGGTCGCCGCCCGCTCACCCGAGGACTTGGTGGAACGACTCGAGCAGGGGCCGCCCCGGGAGGATCCGCGATGAGTTCGTCGCTCTATCTCGATCGCGAGTCCTTCCTGCACCGATTGCACCCGCTCACCAAGCTCTTCGCGACCGGAGCTTTCTTCGTGGCCGTGTTCTCGCTGGAGGACCCTCGGGTGCTCTGGCCCTACCCGGCACTCCTGCTGGCGCTCGCCCTGACCGCCGGGACCTGGCCGAACCTGCGCGCGCTGCGTTCGCTTCTGGTCGCGATCCCGGCCGGTGCCCTGTTGCTCTGGTCGTTCTTCTTCGCCGGCGGGAGGCCGCTGTTCTCCTTCGGGCCGCTGCACGTCTCGGTCGCCGGGATAGAGTACGGGCTCGGCATGGCGCTCAAGCTCGTCACGTTCCTGCTGCTCAACGTGCTGTTGCTCTCCACCACGCGCGTGGAAGAGCTGACGGCGGCGTTCTCGCGAATGGGGCTTCCCTATCGTGCCGGCTTCGCGCTGACGCTCGCCTTCCGGCTCGTGCCGGTCTTCGTCGAGTCGGCGCAGACGGTGCTGCAGGCGCAGAGCCTGCGGCGGCTCGGCGAGGAGCCGCGCGGCCTGCTCGAGCGCATCCGTCGCACCGCCCCGGTCATCGTGCCGGTGTTCATGGGGGCGCTCCGGCGCGCCGATCGCATGGCGGTGGCTCTCGACATGCGAGGCTTCGGTCGCACCGGCCCGCGCAGCGGGATTCTCGAGTTGCAGGCGGGCTGGCCGGACGCGCTCGCGGTTCTCGTGGCGATCCTGGCCCCCCTGGCCTCGCTCCTGGTGCGCCGGGCGGGCCTCGGCCTCGTTGCGCACTGACCCCGGCCGGGTAGTTCCCGGCGCGGGCGCACCACCGCCTTGACACCCTGCTCGGGGGTTCCGTACCGTCTCCGGCGTGGCACGCGCCGACGCTCCACGCCGGAGGGTGGTGGTCACCGGTGTCGGCGCCGTGAGTCCACTCGGGACAGGGACTTCCAAGAACTGGCAGTCCGTGCTTGAGGGTCGCTCCGGCGTCACGCGGATCGACCGTTTCCCTTGCGACGACTTTCCGGTCCGAATTGCGGGCCAGGTGCGCGACTTCGTCGCCGAGGACTTCGTTGACCGCAAGGACGTGAAGAAGATGGACGTCTTCATCCTCTACGCGCTCGCCGCGGCGGAGATGGCGATGTCCGAATCCGGGTTTCGGGTCGACGAATCCACGGCGGCCCGGGCGGGCTGCATCGTCGGCGTCGGCCTGGGGGGCATCCTCTCGATCGAGGATACCCACAAGACTTTCCTCTCCGAGGGCCTGCGCCGCGTCTCGCCCTTCTTCGTTCCCAAGATCATCGGCAACCTCGCGCCGGGGCAGATCTCGATCCGGTACGGGTTCCGGGGCATCAACTACGCTCCCGCAAGTGCCTGCTCCTCGGGCGCCCACGGCATCGGGGAGGCTTTCCGGCTGATCCGCGACGGATACCTCGACGCGGCGCTCGGCGGCGGTGCGGAAGCCGGCGTGGCGCCGCTCGGCATCGGCGGGTTCGCCGCGATGCGAGCGCTCTCGACCCGCAACGACGAACCTGAGCGGGCGAGTCGCCCGTTCGATCTCGGACGCGACGGCTTCGTGCTCGGCGAGGGTGCTGGAATCATGATGCTCGAGGAGCGGGAATCTGCGCTGGCGAGGGGGGCGACTCCGATCGCGGAGATCGTCGGTTACGGCGCAAACGCCGACGCATTCCACATCACGCAGCCGACGCCGGAGGGCCGCGGCGCGGCGGACTGCATGCGGCTCGCGCTCGAGGACGCCGGGCTCGCTCCCGAGACGGTCGGTTACGTAAACGCCCACGGTACCTCGACCGAGGCGAACGATTCGAACGAGACCGCCGCGATCAAGGCGGTGTTCGGTGAGCACGCATGGCGCCTGGCGGTCAGCTCGACGAAGTCGATGACCGGTCACCTGCTCGGTGCGGCCGGTGGGCTCGAGGCCGTGTACACGGCACTCGCCCTGCGCGACCAGGTTCTGCCGCCCACGATCAACTACGAGGAACCCGATCCGCTCTGCGATCTCGATTACGTTCCGAACACGGCGCGCCCTGCGCGTTTCGACGTGGCGATCACGAACTCCTTCGGCTTCGGTGGCACCAACGTGTGCCTCGTCCTCCGCCGAGCCGACGGTGGCTCGGGCGCCGCATGACCTTCGACGAGCTGGTTTCCCGGCGTCTGGTCTTCACGGTCGGCAAGGGTGGGGTGGGGCGGACCACCGTCTCGATGGCCATCGGGCTCGAAGCGGCGCGACGCGGCAAGCGCGTCCTCATGGTCGAGCTTGAAGGGGCCCGCGGCCTCGAGTCCGCGATCGCCGAGCAGCGCAAGGCGCGTCCGACGGCGCCTGAGCTGAAGCGGATCGGCTATATCGAGGTCGAGGGGAAGCGCGCCCTCGAGGAGTATCTGGGCCTCGTCATCCCGGTGCGACGGCTGCTGAAGACGATCTTCTCGAGTAACGTCTACCAGTACTTCGTCGCGGCGGCGCCGGGCCTGAAGGAACTGATGACGGTGGGCAAGATCTGGTACGAGGTCGAGCGCAGCGATGCGACCGCACCCGACCTGGTCGTCGTCGATGGCCCCGCGACCGGACACAGCCTGCAGTACCTCCGCATGCCCAAGGCGGCGGCCGAGGCGTTCCCCGTGGGGCTCGTTCACCGCGAGGCGGTCCGCGTGTTCTCGCTCCTGCAGGACGCGAAGTCGACCGCCGTCGCGATCGTGACGACGCCCGAGGAGATGCCGGTGAACGAAACCGGCGAGATCTACCGGGGGCTCGGCGAACTCGGCTTGCCGCGGGGTCTGCTCGTGGTGAACCGAATCCACGAGGCCCCGCTCGAACCCGGTGAAATTGAGGATCTGGCCCGCGCGGCCGGCAAGCCGGCGCGAACGAAGGGAGCCGACGAGGAACTTTTTGCCGAGGCGGTTCGGGTGGCCGACGGCGAGGCGGGATGGGCCCGCTTGAACCTCGACAACGTGGCGCGCCTCGCCCTGGACGTGCCGATCCCGACCGTGCTCCTGCCCTACGTCTTCGCCGAGGAATTCGGCGGCTCGCACGTCGACGGGCTCTCGCGCCGGCTAGCGGCGCAGCTCGACGCGACGCCCGGGGGGGGCGCGTCATGAGCGAAGATCC
>Ga0114969_10002691_pt1 | contig 14530 bp, 14 predicted proteins | sample M_130807_MF_Meta_FD_87316 | JGI IMG/M metagenome (GOLD analysis project Ga0114969, IMG submission 87316) | Freshwater microbial communities from Lake Montjoie, Canada to study carbon cycling - M_130807_MF_MetaG | ecosystem: Environmental > Aquatic > Freshwater > Lake | place: Lake Montjoie...
GCGGCTTTTGTTTCGGTGTTGTGTACGCCATACAAATGGCTGAGGATGAACTGCAAGACCATGAAGTACTGTACTGCCTCGGAGATATAGTACATAATGATGTAGAAGTAAAGAGGCTTACGGATAAGGGATTGAAAATTATTAATCATGAAGATTTACAAAACATGCGTGACTGCACTGTTTTGATAAGAGCGCATGGTGAGCCCCCTGAAACTTATTTAACTGCTTTGCAGAATAATATCACTTTGCTGGATGCGAGCTGCCCTGTGGTTTTGAAATTGCAAAACAGGGTTAAAACCGCTTATGATAAATTGCCTGAAGCTCAATCGCAGATTGTGATATTCGGAATTCCGGGACATGCTGAAGTGAATGGATTGATGGGACAAACGGATAAGAATGCAATAATTATTACTACTGAAGAGGACCTGACTAAAATTGATTATACAAAGCCTATAGTATTGTTTTCGCAAACAACTAAAAGCACCGATAAATTTTACCAAATAAAACAACTGATTGAAGAGCGCGCAGCGGCTGCAGGCAACATGAGTGTTTCGGCGAACGATACCATTTGCCGACAGGTGAGTAACCGTGAGCCGCAATTAAAAATATTTTCGACCAGGCATGATGTTATCATTTTTGTTGGCGGTAAAAAAAGTTCGAACGGCAAAGTTTTATATAATGTATGTAAGGAGGTGAATGCACGAACCTATTTTGTTTCATCGGCTGATGAACTGGCTGATGAATGGTTTGCCAATTGTGAATCGGTAGGAATCTGCGGTGCTACTTCTACCCCACTCTGGCTGATGGAAAGTGTGGCTGAGAGTATTAGAGAAAAGTACTCGCTGAAGACAGTAAGCTAATTTTAATAGCTGCTAAACAACCACTTCGCGTTTTGCGAGACTATCGTGAATCTGCACCAATGTATCCTGTAAATTATATTTCCAGTTCCAGCCGGGATAGTGTTTCTTGAATTTTGAAACATCGCTTATATACCAGATGTGGTCGCCAATGCGATTGGTATCGGAATATGTAATATTGATTTTCTTACCTGAAATTTCTTCGCAGATTTTTATTGCTTCCATCATGGAGCAATTGGCAAAACGGCCTCCACCAGCATTGTATGCTTCGCCTTGTTTCGGATTCTGGTAATAATGCCAGAACATGTTTACTAAATCGAAACTATGAATGTTATCGCGAACCTGCTTGCCTTTGTAACCAAAGATGGTGTAGTGACTTCCGGTTATTGCACATTTCATCAGGTAAGCCAGAAAACCATGCAATTGAGTTCCGCTGTGATTAGGACCTGTTAAACAACCACCACGAAATACTCCGGTGTTCATTTCAAAGTATCTGCCGTATTCCTGCACCAATATATCAGCTGCAACTTTTGATGCGCCAAACAATGAGTGTTTGGTGTGGTCGATACTCATTTGTTCGTCAATGCCTTCTTTGAAGTAAGGATGGCTTTTATCAATTTCCCAGCGGGTTTCGGTTTCGATGAGCGGAAGGAAATTAGGATTGTCGCCATACACTTTATTAGTAGAAGTGAAAATGAATACTGCCTTTGGACAGTGAAGGCGAGTCATTTCCAGTATATTTAATGTGCCATTTGCATTTACTGTAAAATCAGTAAACGGCTCTTTTGCAGCCCAGTCGTGACTTGGCTGTGCAGCAGTATGAATGATTAATGAAATATCGTCGCCGTATTCTTTAAATATTTTTTCCAATGCGGCCATATCGCGTATGTCGGCATTGTAGTGAATGTAATTTCCAAAAGTGTTTTCCAGTCTTTTCTCGTTCCACTTGGTAGAAGCTTCTTTACCAAAAAAATACTGACGAAGATTATTATCAATGCCAATTATCTTATCGAAACGAGAGGATAAAAATTCTACTGATTCACTTCCAATTAAGCCGGCTGATCCGGTGACTAGAGCTATTTTCATGAAAGTATGGGTTCTAAAGCGTTTTGGTTTTCGCGGAGCCAAAGGTAAATATCTTCCAATATCTCTTTTGAACTAATTGTGGGTTTCCACCCGGTTATTTTTGAAATCTTTGAATTATCGGTCAGATAAATCCGTATATCGGCTTGTCGGTTTTCAGGAACAGAATCAATCGGAATAATATTACCTGTAATATGCTGGCACAAAGCAGTAAGCTCTTTAAGTGAAACACTAACTTCCCTTCCACCTCCTGCATTCAGCGTCATTCCGTTTACTTTATCAAGGTTATGTAATTCCCAATCAACCAAACGAAATAAATCTTTTACATGAAGCATATCGCGAACCTGCTTGCCTTCGCCACCATAACCGATGTAGGATAATTTCTTTTTCCAGAAATGTTTTGCCAACCAAAGAACCACGACACCCTGATCTACTTTTCCCATTTGCCATGGTCCGGTTAAAACACCACAACGATTTATTACCGATTTCAATCCATAGAAATGATTGTACTCAGTAATTAATAGTTCGGATGAAAGTTTTGAAGCACCATAAAAAGAGCGATAACCTTCTAAAGTAAAATTCTCGGCTATTCCCTTAGAAGAAACACCGGTTAAATCCTGGATATCTGTTAACTCAAAGCGATTTTCAGATTCTGTAAATAATAATTGTTCAATTGGTTCAATGGGATAAACCCTGCTGGTGGAAAGAAATACAAAGGATGCTTTATTGTTTTTAGCAAACTCTAAACAGTTTATTGTACCGACCAGATTGGTATTAAGTAAATAATCAACCGTAGAATTAATGCCTGCCAAGACAGATGGTTCAGCGGAACATTCAATCACTGCATCAACAGCACCTATTGATTGAAAATCTTCTTTGTTACGGATATCGCCATGTACAAACCGAATTCCGGCAGCAATAAATCGATTGAGATTTAATTCGCTGCCCTTTCTTCTTAAATTGTCAAAACAAATAATTTCATATTCCGGATACTTTTCACGAAAAGCTATTGCCAATGAGCTTCCGACAAATCCTGCACCTCCGGTTATAAGAATTCTTGTTTTCATTTAAGTTTTAATTCGGTCAAAAATAATTTAAAACAATGAAGGAAATAAAATCTATTGCCCCGAGTACCCGATAATGTATTCATTGCTAAACAAGAACAGTTAAATCAATAAATAAGATGCTGTGATAAATTGATAAAAATCATAGTTCATAAAATGAAATAGTTAAATACCTTTATATAAGTAAATCATGTATGATAAATAGAAGAACTTTTATTCTTACTTCAATTTTTATTCTGCTTCAAGGATTGTTTTTTAATTCTTCAGCTCAGAATATTGCTGTAAACGGTGATTTTGAAAATTACAGTGTATTACCATCAGGCTATGGTCAATATAATGCATGTGTTGGAATTTCGGATTTAAATAACAACGCAACATTTTCATGGCCTTATGCAAGTCCTGATTACTTACATATGAATGGCAGTGGCGGAGTACAATTACCCGCCTGTACATTTGGTACAGTAAATCCATATAATGGTGATGCAGTTTTTGGTTTATGCGCCTGGTATGCACCTAATACACCTGATTTTAGGGAATATGTTTCTATTCCTTTAAGTACCCCTTTAATTCCCGGAAATCAATATCAATGCACCTTTTATATAACCAATGGTACATCAAATATTCTCGGTGGTGGTTGCGATCATATGGGAGTTCAGTTTTCAATTGGAACAATACCCCAGGTAGATCATGAACCTGTGGGCGGTGTACCTCAATTCGAAATTCCAGGACCATTTACAAGCACAACATGGCAACAGCAAACTTTTACTTTCACTGCGACAACACCATGTAATCAGGTTTGTTTCGGAAACTTTTTTGATGACGCTTCTACTACAGGAATCGGAGGCGGTGCATATTACTTTATTGATATGGTTGAAGTTATTCCATTGACGCAGGTTTTTTCAATAAGCGGAGATACTTCGTTGTGTTCAGGAGAATCAACAACTCTAACAGCTTTTAACACTTCCACCTGCTGGTGGGAAAGTTTAGCAAATCCGGGTGTAAGTATTGATCAGGATTCTATTTTAACAATTACTCCGCTTGTTGCTGCAACTTATGTAGCACATGGTGATACCGCTACCGATTCATTAACAGTTTATGTTCATCCGGTTCCTGTAGTTAATTTAGGAAACGACACAACAATTTGCGGAAGTTTTGCAATGACATTGGATGCTGAAAATACAGGGAATAATTATTTATGGAGCACAACCGATGTAAGCCAGACTATAAATGTTGTGCAAAGCGGAACTTACTCAGTAACAGTCACCACTGCTTTTGGTTGTTCGGCTTCGGATGCTATTACTATTACCTCAGTTCCTTTTATTACTGTAAATCTTGGCAACGATTCTACCCTATGTGACGGAAATACAGTAACTATAAATGCCGGACCTGTATCCTATTTGTATTTATGGTCAACAGGAGAAACAACTAACTTACTATCCACAAATTCAACCGGAAATTATTCTGTTACAGTAACCAACGGAACATGCGTAGGAAATGATACTATACAAATCACCTTCAATACTCCGCCAGTTTTTTCAATTGGAAACGATACTTCATTGTGCATTGGGCAAACTTATAATATCACTGCTCCCTCAGGATTTAATTATTTATGGAATACCGGAGAAATAACACAAACCATTTCAGTTACCACTCCAAATTCTTATTCAGTTGTTTTGAATGATGGATATTGTACCGGAACAGATATTATTAATGTTGATTTTTTCGATGCGCATTTTGTTGACATTGGCCCTGATTTAACAATGTGTCAGGGAGATGTAACAACAATAACATCAGTTATCAGCAGCCAGCAAAATTTATGGTCGACAGGTCAAACTTCAACATTTATTTCAGTTTCAGATAGTGGAATATTCTGGCTTGAACAAACTTATCAGGGATGTGTGAGCCGCGATTCATTGCACATTTCAATTTTACAAAGGCCTTATATCGTATTACCTGATGACATTATTTTTTGCGGAACAAATGCAATTGAGGTTGAAGGTTATACTTTTTCATCTACCATTACCTGGTCAACCGGCGATACTACTAATCCGATTTTTGTTAATGTTTTTCCTGCGATAATATGGGCTTCTGTAACCAATGGGTATTGCACATCAACTGACACTATTGAGATAAGTATGGATTGCGATTTATTTATTCCAAATGCCTTTTCACCAAACGGTGATGGAATCAATGATGAATTTAAAGTTATGCAAACAGAAATTCAGCAATTTATTATGCAGATATATGACCGCTGGGGTGAGTTGGTTTATGAAACAAATAATCCTAACTCTGGATGGGATGGTAAATTCAATGAAATGAACTGCAATATCGGAGCTTATGTATATTATATTAAAGCAACACTTGCTGATTCAAAAACTATTGAACGAAAAGGAAATGTCACATTACTTCGATAAGGTTTCGATTTAACTCTATTGTTCTGAAAAACTAAATAATTATAAGTTTCACCATTCACCTGCGTATTTTAAATCCTGTCCGGTTTGGAATTTCAGATAATCGTATTTCAGTTTAATTATCTGGCGGAGGTGTAAATAATCGTGTGCCAACCAGTTTGATAAAAATAATTCACCACTCATTGCACCAAACCTTGGATGATGATGGGCCTTTTTAAAATCGGGGTTGACTAATGAATTTAACCATTTCAAAGATTTTTTTCTTTCTTCTAAAAACAGTTTAAGAATCAAGGAGTAATCCTGATTTATATAATCTCTTGATGTAACCCAATTTACAGGGTCTATTGAAGGTAATGGTAAATCCGGATTAGTTAAAACATGGTGCAACCGTGCTTTGAAATCTTCTCTTTCCTCATCTAAAAGGTGACAAACAATTTCAAGCAAGCTCCATTTATCAGGTGCAGGTTTCCATAAATATTGTTGTTGTGAAATTGCTGAAAGAACTGATTTAAAATCATTCCAATTGTTATTTAGTTCAGAAATTATGAGGTGCGATTTAAAATTTGATTCAGTGGACATATTATTACTTTAACTTTATGAAAATACTTTAACTGTTTAGTTTTTTTAACTCTAACCAGAAATCAGGAAAAGATTTATTCACCACGGATTTATCATCAAAAGTTATGGAAGAAAACAGCGAAGCCAGGGGAGCAAAACTCATTGCGATGCGGTGATCGTTATAGGTAAAGATTTTATAGTTTGAAGTTTTCAGTTCAAAGTTTTTTGCATCAATTGAAAAAGTGTTTTTCGTTTGCTTCACTTTGCAATTCAGTTGCCTCAATAATTTAGCAAACACATTTGCCCGTTTACTTTCTTTATAATTTAGGTGAGAGGTGTTTTTAAATGTTGCGCTAACTCTTTTAGCAACACAGGTTACAACCAATGCCGGAAATAAATCAGGGCAATCATTAACATCAAAAACAAAGTGATTGTAAACTTTTTTTGTTTCTTCCTTCAAAGTAATGCGCTCGCTAACAATAGTTACTCCTTTCTTATTGAATATACTTTTTATCCCAAATGCTTCGAACAGTTCAACAATAATTCTGTCGCCTTGAATCGAATCTTTTTTCAAACCTTTTAAAAGTATTTTGCTTCCAGGATTTAAAGAAGCAAGTTCATAAAAATAAGATGCTGCGCTCCAATCTGATTCAATAAAACTATTTCTTGACTGATATTTTCCGGGATAAACAGTTATAGTTTTTTCATTTACAATTACATCAATTCCATATTCTCTCATTAACTCAATTGTCATATCAATGTATGGCCTGCTTACTGATTTTCCAGTTAATGAAATTTGCAATTCGTTTTTAAAGGTTGGAGCGACTAATAACAAAGCTGATATAAATTGAGAACTGACTCCTGCATTAACAGATATCTTCCCTCCTTCCAGTTTTTTCCCTTTGATCAACAAATGAGTTTTTTGTCTTTTTATATCTCCGCCAATCTTTCTTAAAGAACCAATCAATGGTTCAATTGGTCGCAGCATTAATCCTTTGCTTCCCGAAAGCTTCCATGTTCCTTCTTTACAAGCAAGAAATGCCAATAGAAAACGAAATGTTGTGCCGCCCTCACCAGAGTATATAACTTTATCAGTTAATTGAAGAGCTTTTTTTAATATTCTTGTATCATCTGCATCTGATAGATTTTCAATTTTAAATTTTTTATTGCTTATAGCTTTAATAAGCAGCAACCGATTGCTAATACTTTTTGACGCAGGCAAATTTATTTCATTCTTAAAAGGACCCTCTAAATGTTTTTGAGTGAAAGGCATTATAACAGTCGATAGTAATTCAAACTTTCTTTTACAGTAACTAAATCCACCACTTTATCCATATGGGGTTTTCCTAATCGCTTTAGTAATACAGGTTTGATTTTTGTTCCAATATTTTTCTTATCAGATGCAACGAAAGATAGTATTTCTTCAAACTCAGTTTCGTTAAATATAATTTTGGGAAAATTATTTTTCAGAAAAATTATTTGCTCATTGAATAAGTCTTCTGAAAGTTTAAAATATTTACAAGAAATAAAAAGTTCGCAAATCATTCCGGCTGCAACTGCAAAACCGTGAGGAATTGGCTTTTTTGTTAACAAACAAAAACTTTCTAAAGCATGCCCAATAGTATGGCCAAAATTAAGTTGTATTCTTTTTCCCTGATCAAATAAATCTTTATCAGTAATTTTTAATTTGAATCTGATTGCAGTTTCAATCTGATCCTGTACAGAATCAGTTTTGTTAAAATTCAAAACAAACTCATTCCATGTTTCAAGGCCACTAAGAACTGCATGTTTAGCCATCTCTGCTTTACCACTAAGAAGCTCATCTTGCGGTAATGAATTTAAAAATTCAGTAGAAATAAAAACTGCTTTAGGTTGGCAAAAGGTTCCTAATTGATTTTTATGATTTGCAAAATCAACACCTGTTTTTCCACCGACAGAAGCATCAATCATTGAAAGTAATGTTGTTGGCACATGGATAAAATCAATTCCCCGTTTAAAAACAGAAGCGGTAAATCCACCAATATCAGTAATCATACCACCACCCAGATTTATTAAAACAGATTTACGATCAGAAACCGGCAATAATTGCTCCCATAAATTTTCAGCTGAATCTAAAGTTTTAAATTCTTCTCCGGCTGGAAGGCAAAGCGAATGGTAAGTTTTCAAATTACAATATTCAACTAACTTAGGTAAGCAGTGTCTTTTAGTATTTGAATCAGTTAAAATGATTAAGGAAGAATAATTTCCATTTCTTAAAAACCGTTTTAAAGATTTTAATTTTGCATCTAAGAAAACCCGATGAAATTTACCTTTAATAACTGCGAACCTGCTCATAAGATTTTATGCGCTCTAAAGATTCAAGACTCCACGCATCTGCAGGTGCTGAAAAATACATGCGAATTTCTGTCCATGTTGACCGAAACAAATCAGAAAACCTGTACTTATTAAGCGCTTGCTCATCACGCCAGATGCTATAAGTAAAAATAACATCCTTTGATCCTGCTTCATTAAGTAACTCAAGATGCATACAGCCTTCAAATCCAGCAATGCTATCTTTTATCCTGCTGAATAAGGCTCTGAATTCGTGCACACATTCAGGTTTAAATTCCATTTTAACAATTCTAATTATCATATTCTTCCAAACTATTTAAATTCTATATGTACAGTGTCATTCAATTTTAACCCTAATAAACTTGCCATGCTGCCGTGTTTCATAAATAATTCGATATACCCGGCCGAATTTACAAGGCATGAAATATTGCCTTCCTGAATTGAACTGTAATCTTCTTCCAATTTATCAATATCATTATTCCTTTTAAAAGTTACAATGAATCTTCGATTCTGCCTGATGTTTTCAAATTCTTCTTTTCGAATGTTCAATATCACATTTTCAAAGCGATCAATATGCAAAACCTGTCCTTTTATATAATTATGATTAATTAAAGGTCTGAATGAAGCTGCCCTATTAATTACCGTTATAGGATCTCCAATCTCTTCTAAAATTTTACCGTCTAATATCGCTTTTGCAGCTTCAATATAAATGCCTGAAGCAGGCAAGGTTGTTTTATTACTGCTTTCTTTCAAATAGAAAATTCTTTCAGGTAATTTATCTTCAAACATCAATGCAAATAATCCATTATCCGGGCCAATGAAAAAATGATCATTGTGTTGTATCACCAAATGCTTCATTCCCTTATACCTGCTTGTGTCAACACCTGCAATATGAACTGTTCCGAATGGAAAATGATGATAGCTATTTACTAATATATAAGCAGCCTGTGCATAACTGAAAGGTTCAATGTCGTGAGATATATCAACAATGGAAACATCCTTAATGCATTTCAATAGCTCCCCTTTTATAACAGCCACATAAAAATCTTTTATGCCTAAGTCTGTAGTAAGGGTTACCAAATTCATTATTATGCTCAAAAATATTAGACCTCAAATAACAGCATAGAAATCTTAATTCGTCTTTGTCTGTTTTGACTAACTAAAGTGGATAAATTAAAAAACTGTTTTTTTTGCTGAACTTATCTTTGAAAACTAAACGCAGCATTATACATTGACAGAACTTACTATTACTCTCGACGCTATCGACCCGGTAGATTTTTTAGGTATTAACAACTCTCGACTTCAAATGCTAAAGCGGGCATTCCCAAAACTTAAAATAGTTTCGAGAGGCAACCTTATAAAAGCAGAAGGAACTAATGAAGATCTGACATCTCTTGACGATAAAGTAAAAATGATGATTCAGTTTGTGGAGAAATATGGTCGAATCAGTGATAAAACAACTGAAGATTTATTGGGGGACTCTAACCCATCAGAACTTGATGCTTTTAAGTTTGCTGAAGATGTTATTGTATATGGTACCAATGGATTAACTGTTAAAGCACGGACAGCTAACCAAAAGAAAATGGTTTCAATGTCTGAAGAAAACGATATCATTTTTGCCATTGGCCCTGCCGGAACCGGAAAAACTTATACTGCAGTTGCTCTTGCTGTTAGGGCATTAAAGAACAAACAAATCAAGAAAATTATATTAACCCGTCCTGCGGTTGAAGCCGGCGAAAGTCTTGGCTTCTTGCCTGGTGATTTAAAAGAAAAGATTGATCCCTATCTGCGTCCATTGTATGATGCGCTTGACGATATGATTCCACCGGATAAGTTAAATTACTACATAGCCAATCGCACAATTGAAATTGCTCCGCTTGCATTTATGCGTGGCCGTACACTTGATAACGCTTACATATTATTAGACGAAGCTCAGAATACAACTGACTCTCAAATAAAAATGTTGCTTACCAGAATTGGACCAAGTGCAAAAGCTATTATTACCGGCGATTTAACCCAAGTTGATTTACCAAAATATCAGAGAAGTGGTCTATTTAAAGCCCTCGATATCCTGCAAAATATTGAAGGTATTGGAGTTATTTTTCTAAATGAAAGTGATGTTGTTCGTCACAGACTTGTCAAGCAGATTATTAAGGCATATGGAAATAGTGACGAAAAAGGAAAAGATGAAAATGGCGTTGTAAAAAAGTAGCTCCTTACATTATTCTGCCTTGATTTTTTATTACTTAAGCAAGTGTTAAGTTGTCTATTTTCTTTATAAAATCTTCAGGTAATTTATTTGATGATTTTGATAAATATTTTATCTTTCCATAGTTAAATTCATCATTCAAGATAATAATGATTTAAAATTTTATTGGCAATCTATGACACTTTCTACTACTGAATTAGAAAAGAAATTAAAATTTTGGTTCGAAAATAATTTTTCTATTGAACAAGTTGAAAGTGAGTTAACAGAATTAGGATTAGACGATGAATTGTTTGAAACGAATTTGCGAGCATTTAAAAAAATGAAGTACGCAAATAAACATTTTGCCGGAATTGTATGTGTAATTATCGGTGCCGTACTGGGTGTATTAAGCTGCATGCTTGCAATTTTAAATCCCTTGCCTGCATTATTTAATTTGTTTCTTTTTGCTTTTACACCACTAGCTATTATTATATTATTTAATGGATTGTTTCTATTGTTTGAATAAATCAATCAATCTCTTTACAAGTAAATTTTTCGTCTAAATCGAGATTTCTGCCAATAGAAAATTTGCTTATAAACTGATTTGCTATTATTGATTTGCATCTAATTACATTTGGCGTTTAACAAACGAAAAAAAGCATGACCGCATTTCAGGCTGTTATTTTAGGAATAATTGAAGGGCTTACAGAGTTTTTACCTATATCAAGCACAGGCCACATGATAATAGGCACAGCTGTTTTAGGTATTGAGCCAACAGAATTTGTTAAAATGTTTACTGTAAATATTCAATTCGGAGCTATTCTAAGCGTGGTTGTTTTGTACTGGAAACGCTTTTTTCAATCACTGGATTTTTATTACAAACTTATTATTGCTTTTATTCCGGCAGCTGTTTTTGGAGTATTGCTTGATAAATATATTGATCAATTATTAGGAAGCGTTGAAGCGGTGGAGCTTGCGCTTTTACTTGGTGGAATAATCCTGTTATTTATTGATAAAATATTTTCAACAAATGAAAAGGAACCTGAAAAAGAATTGACATATATCACCGCATTTAAGATTGGAATGTTTCAGGTTATTTCAATGATACCTGGTGTTTCAAGAAGCGGTGCTACGATAATCGGAGGACTTACACAAAAACTAAATCGTAAGCAAGCGGCTGAATTTTCTTTTTTTCTTGCGGTGCCTACTATGGCTGCCGCAACTTGTTTTAAGCTTTTAAAAAACTACACGCTAATCGATTCCTCAAATATTAAGCTTTTGGTTATTGGTAATATAGTTGCATTTATTGTTGCAATGATTGCGATTAAAGCATTTATAGGAATTCTCAACAAATATGGATTTCGCTGGTTCGGTATTTATCGGATTATTATCGGAGCTGTAATAATCATTCTTCTCGCGTTAAAGATTAATCTTGCGGTGTTATGACATTGTCGGAAATCAAAGAAGGAAGTGTTTTATTAATTGACAAACCTATTAGATGGAGTTCGTTTGATGTAGTTAAAAAAGTGAGCTTACTTACCCGCCCCAAGAAAGTAGGTCATGCTGGAACTCTTGATCCTCTTGCTTCTGGTTTAATGATTATTTTGACCGGAAGCAAAACAAAAGAAATGCTGGAGCTGAATGCCGGTGAAAAAGAATATACAGGAACATTCTTTATTGGTGCCTCAACTGAGTCTCACGATTTGGAAAGACCAATTGATGCAACTTTTCCTATTTCTCATATTACTGATGAAATAATATTTCAAGTTGCAAAATCCATGATCGGTTCATTTGCTCAAACTCCTCCACTTCATTCCGCAAAAAAAAGAGATGGAGTAAGGTATTATAAAATGGCAAGACGAGGCGAGGAATTTCAACGAATAAAATCATGGGTGGAGTTAAAGGAATTTGAGATAACCAGAATTCAATTACCTGAAATAGATTTCAGAATTGTGTGCAGTAAGGGTTTTTATGTTCGGTCACTTGCTCATGATTTTGGTGAAAAATTATTAAGCGGAGCTCACATAACTGCTTTGAGAAGAATAAGAAGTGGAAATTTTAATATTAAGGATGCCTGGACGATTGAATCATTTATGGAATTTGTATTAAAGGAAAAAGAGAATTATCAGAATGAAAGTTTATCACAGTTCCAATAATCTTCCTGAATTTAAAAATCCAGTTGTTACAATTGGAACTTTTGATGGAGTACACGCAGGCCACAGAAAGTTAATCCAAAAGATAAAATCAATTGCAGATAAAATTTCAGGAGAGAGCGTATTAATTACTTTCGAACCTCATCCTCGATTAATTATTCATCCGGAAGAAAAATCTTTGAGAATCTTAACAACTTTGGATGAGAAAATCAACCTGCTTGAATCTGAGGGTGTTGACCAACTTGTTATTATTCCGTTTACCTCAGAATTTTCATTGCAGTCTGCAAAAGATTATATTAAAAACTTCCTGGTAAATAAGTTTCACCCAAAAGTAATTATTACAGGTTATAACCATTCATTTGGACATCACAGAGACGGAAATATTGAAATGCTTAGAAAGCACGAAACAGAATTTAATTATAAAGTTGAAGAACTTAATAAGCAACTAATTGATGACATTGCAGTTAGCAGCACAAGAATTCGTATTGCACTTTCAGAAGGTGATATTGAACTTGCCTCACACTTATTGGGTCACACATACTCAATATCAGGAATGGTTGTAAAAGGGCAACAACTTGGCAACAAACTTGGATTTCCAACTGCAAATATTTCAATTAACGACTCACTAAAACTAATTCCGGCCGATGGAGTTTATGCTGTAAGAATAAAATATAAAAACAATTTTCTTAAAGGCATGATGAATATTGGCTTCCGTCCTACGGTTGATGGATTGCATCATAAATTAGAAGTTCATCTATTTGATTTCAACAAAGATTTATATAATGAAATATTAGAAATTCAATTTGTAAAACGATTAAGGGAAGAAAGAAAATTTTTAACAGTTGATGATTTGAAAGAACAATTGCATAAGGATAAAGAACAATCAATTTTAATATTAAAAGATATCTGATATGAAGATTATTCTCATATCCTTTTCCCGTTCTGAAGAAAAATATATTGTTGAGGGCGTGGCCGAATTTGCAAAGCGAATTAATAAGTATAATTCCTTCGAAACGAAAATTATTAAAGCTACTGCAGCGTCAAACTCATCAGAACAATTAAAAACTGAGGCAAAGTTACTGGAACAATATTTCACTTCCGATTCAATTGTAATTTTAATGGACGAGAAAGGAAAGCAATTCTCTTCAAAAAAATATTCTGATTTCATTCAATCAAAACTTAATTCCGGAAAAAAGAATCTCGTATTTGTAATTGGTGGTGCTTTCGGTTTTTGTGATGATATAAAAAAGAAAGCCAGCGATTTAATATCACTTTCCACATTAACATTTCCTCATCAATTGGCTAAACTGATTTTTTGTGAGCAATTATATCGTGCTTTTACAATTTTAAAGGGTGAAAAATATCATCACGAATAAAGGAATTTCACACCGATTAGCATAGATTTAGAAAATTCACATATTAATAGCCCAATAATTTTTCTATCATTTTCATAATGACCAAACACATTAGTAATTTGCACTCATGATAGTTTACATTATTATAATTTTCACTTCCTTATTTTCATTTCTTGCACTCCAGGATAGGAATTTAATGAACAGATTCATTATGTACCCATATGCAGTAAAGCACAATAAAGAATGGTGGCGATTTATCTCATCAGGGTTTTTACATGCTGATTATATGCATCTGTTTTTTAACATGTTCGTACTTTATTCATTTGGCTTAGTATTGATTCAATATTTTGAATATTTGTTTGAAGGATTAGCTATTTATTATTTCATCATTTTATACATTGGAGCTATAATAGTTTCTGATCTGTCATCTTATATTAAATATCACGAATCTCCTTCTTATCGTTCACTCGGTGCCTCCGGAGCTGTAAGTGCGGTTCTCTTTGCTTTTATTCTAATTAATCCTATGTCCC